>Ga0099824_1003644_pt1 | contig 22498 bp, 7 predicted proteins | sample SiratrowhiteBW_FD_76837 | JGI IMG/M metagenome (GOLD analysis project Ga0099824, IMG submission 76837) | Root nodule microbial communities of legume samples collected from California, USA - Siratro white BW | ecosystem: Host-associated > Plants > Roots > Nodule | place: USA: California... | reverse complement strand
CCCAATCAAGAGTTTTCTATACGTTGTAGGACTTTTAAGTGCTTCGTATATATGGTACTGTGGTAAGGAAGAAAAAAAAAATTGGTAAGGAAGAAAAAAAAAAAAAAAAAACATTATAAGATATTTTTTATTGATATAAAAAATCAACAAAAATTAAATAACAATTTTTTAAAAATACCACAAAAAAAAAATTCCTAAAAGGGTTTTTTTTTTTTTTTTTTCTTCCTTACCAATTTTTTTTTTCTTCCTTACCACCGTACCATATATACGAAGCACTTAAAAGTCCTACAACGTATAGAAAACTCTTGATTGGGTATACATTATGGACTTCTTAAATTCTTTCCTCTAATAATAGCATATTCATAACGATTTTCTATCCATCAGTGAAACCAAAATACTTTCGATATTTAGTAAGTTAATCACTTCGAAGTTTTTTTTTATTTAAAGGTAATTAATTTTATAATTGAATATAATATTTTTTAAATAACTTTAATATCTTCAAATTATATCATATACAAGTATTTATTAGCCTGTTTCATAACGATTTATGTCTTTTTCATTTTATTATAAAAAATATTTTAATATATTTAATCATATATTTAATGTCTTTGAATTTTTTTTCTTATAACATGATTATTTTTCAATTGTTTTTTTTTTCAAAATCATTTACTATATTTAACATTTTGTTTTGAAAAAATAGGTTAATAAAAAGTTGGTAAAAACTTTCACCTGAACCTGGAGGGGTGCATACAGTAAAATAAAGGGTATAAGTAGCAATTTTATTTATCTAATAGTACATTATACGGTTTAGACTTAATGGTCAATACCAATGTTGTATAAGCGAGTGGGTCTTGTGGTTTCCAATTATCAACAATTCTCTTAAATAAGAATAATTAACATAATAACCATTTGTATCCGGAAATCCAATATTCTTAACTATTAATACTTGAATATTTGATTAAGTTACATTCTCTAAAAACAATTATTAGTTAATATATGATTCGTGATTGTTGAAACAATAGAATTCATAATATAGTTAAGAATTGATAAAGACTCGTTTCCAAATTCATTTCAAAATATAGTTGAAATGAGAGTTATAAATAAGAACTGATAAAGAGATAAGGTAACTCATAATTAGACTAGCTAAAAGTAATTAAAGACCTCAACAGCTAGAACCATAATTATTTAAATAAGTTTTTAAGTAATTCAATATGAGTTTCTTATTTATTATATTAAACTAAGAAAAAAAACATTTCAACACTAATATCTAAATTTAAAAGAAATCTGTTTTAATATATTAAATGAAGGTTATTTCTTTATTTTGCTATGACAGTATAATTGTCATTAATAAGAATTATTATTTATCTTCTTCTTTTTTATAAATATGAAAATTTATTTTTGTAATTTTTCATCACAATAAAATTAACGTTACTAAGAATTATTATTTACCTTTTTTTTTTGTTATAAATAGGTACTTTGTTTATTTTGTTTTTTTTATTACGGTATAATAATTCTTTGTTAATGAATTTCATCTACTATATGAACATCAAATGTTGTTAAAGAAATAAATGGAAAGAAGGAATCTAAAGAAATAAATGGGTCGAGGTGACAATAAGAAGACATCAAAAAATCAATAACATTAGTGCGGGCCTCACTACGCAAAAGAAAAATAAAATAAAAATTCAGAGTAGTATTCGTTTAACCAACAAAAATTGATTAAAAAATATTTTATAATATTACAATAACATCAGTTAGGTCGAAGTTAAAGAAAAAAGATAAAATAAAATAAAACCAAAATTAAGCCAAAACGAAACTGAAACGATCACATGCAGCACAAATTTAGAAAGTCCAAATTAAACCAATCCAGCCCATGCAACATAGAGCTTCATAACACCCAAATTAAATCAAACCATGCAACACAGTAATACTAAATGAAATTAAACCAACTCACTTACCTTTATACAAATGTTACTAAATGAAAAATTGAGGTTGTTGTAATTTATTTTTGTTCTTCTCTAAATCAACACCAAATAATTAAGGTTTCGAGAAAAAAAAAATTAAGGTTCACAAACACACCAATCAAAGAAAAGGGTTAATTTTGGAGACGTTCAATGAGAGAGAAGGATCACACTTTAGTCAATGTTTCAACGAAACCACGGTGAGAGAAGAGATCTAAGACTGTGAATAATTGAAAATGTCAAAATGAGAACCAAACCATGACTAGAGAGAGTGAAAGGGAGAATCAAAACTCCAAATGAAAAATGAAAACCAATGCTCACTTGCTACGAGAGAAATCAAAGCTTTAAAGTACCTCAAATGGTGACATTGATGAGAGAAGAAGAAGAAAGATGAAAAAAGATTTGAAAAAAATGAAGATGAGAAAAACTGAGAGCACGAAATGAAAATGAAAATAAAAATTTTAAAAAAATAAAATAGGATAGTATCAGATAGCATTTATTATTCCATTAAACGTTGACGTTGGTCGAACCGACACTACAAAATGAAAAAAAAATATATTCAACACATAAATTGATGCTAAAAAATAAAAGCAATCCGCCTAGCTGACGATTTAAAAAAAAATAAGAAAAGAACACGTACAAGTCGACTATGAATATAAATTTTTTTTAAAAATATAAGCTTCTCACTAAAATAAAAAAAAAATATGAAAACGATGGTTTTGCCGATATTATAAAAAATTAAAAAATAAACAAGTGTCGGCTCCTCGACACTATCGATATAAAATTTCTAAAAATTATAATCTTGTCACTAAAATAAATAAATAAAAATAAAAAAATAAAAACGTTACTTAGACCGAAGCTAAATTTGTATTATTTAATTTAAAATAATATTTGAATGTCTCGTTTTGTATCGCATTAATCAATGTAAATTATTTATTCATTTTTTATTTATTTTATTTCATTAGAATTCTTTAAAGTTTGATTCTCTCAAAATTTTAAGGTTTATTAAAGTAGAATTGGCCGACTGTAATATGGTTCTTGTACAGTTCATCGTATCTTTTGAGTGTTAATTATCACCATTCTTTTAGTGTTTGTAAACTTTATTTTATTAAATTTTACTTTGTTCATTTCTTTCTTTCTTTTTTCTTATAAACTAATAACGTTTTCGATTTTAAGTAAACCTATAAACTTAAACTTGTTTATCTGTTGCTTTCAAATTTGTATTTATTATAATTCTTTTATCTTTAACTCCTTTACACGTAGATACGATGTTGTTTAAGCAAATCATGCATTAAGAACAAATAAGTTCTAAACATACTTGTACAAATTAGCTTGAAACAATTGATATACAAACAAGATAGAGCATGAAGAGATTCAAAGATTCTTTACATGATCGATTCATAAAATTGAGGAAGGGACATCTCATAAGGTTGGATGATCAAAACTAAAATTATCAGTACTAGAATATCTTGTGCTAGCTTTCTCTCTGGAAGAAACAACTAATTCTGGTATCACAATTGAGAAATAACATTCTAATATTTTATCTATTTTTTCTGATAGAATTACTAGATCGCATTTCAACTATTTTGTATGAACATATAAAATTTATTATTACGTTCCTCAAATCAAGGATGAATCACTTCGGACTTTTATTTGTGGACTAGGACTAGACAAGTTGAATGATGACTTGGATCGTTTTCGAGCAAAAGAGGTAAGCCTTTTGAACCTGCTAGGCTTAAAATTCTCTTCCTGCTTATATATCTGAACTTCTCCATCTTTCTCCATGATTTGGAACCCTAGTTTCACAACTAGTTCTCCTCCTTTTGCCTTTCCTGATAAGCCAAAGCTTGTGTCCCACTGCCTCACACGTGTGCCTTGCTGGCTTTTCTCAATGGATTCTTGAATCAACTGGCTCAAATCCACACTGTTTCTTCCAAAACCAAGCTCCTTTGCATCAACTGCAACAAGGTATATCCAAAACGGTCTTGGCTCAAACTTAAGCTGTTTTCCACTACCATGGTTACAATAAACGTGGCACCTTATGAAAAAGATCTCTTCAAAATCTGCAGCACCTTGATCAACCCTTGATGGCATTGTCTGAACACTCCCATCTTTTGTCTCTTTCTTTCTCACACAAACAGAAAGCCTTAGTCCATTCATGGATGAAGGAAGGCCTTTAGCAGTGACCACTTTCACAGAAAACAAACAGCTTAGTTTATGCATTCCAATATGAGAAATTGCCCTCAAAGGCTTCCACTTCCAAATGCCTTTCTTGTCACCTGAATTTTCCGTGTCATCAAACTTGTTGGCATCTGGCTGAATGAGGGTTGACTTGTTGGCATCTTCAGGCTTTGGTGGTGTTGATCTCAATGGAGACAAGGACATGCCGCGAGACCGATTTTTGTTGTTAACTTTTGCAATGTCTTTGTCATCTTCTGCAGATGAGACAAAAGGAGGTGAGGGTTTTGGTAGAGCTAATGAAGCTGTTGTTCTGGTTCTGTTTGAGGTGTGTGATTGGAAAAGGGTTTCTCTAAGGGCCTCTAGTTCTTGTAGGAGCTCAACGATGGAGTTTTTCTTTGTAGAGTTACCTTCTGCCATCATTAGTATGAAGAAGTTGTTGCTACCAAGGAGTAAGAAGAAAATGTGATGCTCACTTGGAAAGGGTGGTTAGTTAACATAGGTGTGAGGACTGTGCATTGGTGGTGGAAACAGTGAAGGTGCTGGAACTTTCTGAACCAAGAATGTGATGTATATTTGTGGTGGATAAATCATGAACGAGAGGGTCCAATCGAATTTAATGTTGAATATGTTATGAGGAGTATTTTAGTTGACATGTCTAAGTCCAAATATTAAATTTTGGTCGTTTCTTTATCAGCAAAGTCACACGTTCTAACACTGCATAGGTATTTTTATTTGATTATAGTTTGTTGGGACATTTATTTCTTGTTGGAAGCCCTAGTTCTTCTGGATGATCATTACCTTCTAAAAAATTTTGAAGGAAAATATTTGCAAGTAACCCCTTGTGAAGCTGTTTATGTGGTGCATACAATTGTTAACCTGTTCTGAATGGTGTCAATTATTTTCCTCTTATGAAGATTTTGGCTTATAATTTACTCAAGATTTGTCTGGTATAGTTTTGTTGTCTGTGACTATCCTGAGGGACAATTCATGAAGCTCTTGCATCAGATACTGCTGCCTCTAGGGATTTTCTTTAATGTCCTTGTCTTTCTGAACTTCCTCAGAATATCATACTTTGAAAACATAATAAAAATATACTTAAATATAATAAAAAATACAATTAGGTTTCAACTTACCATTATTATTCATTATTATAATATGTTTTAAACATCAAATTACATCTTCATCGATTTTTACAATTAAAGTCAGATTTTTATCTCTGAATCTGGTTCTTCAACACTCAAATCATATCAAGAATAATTTCACTCAAATCTCAAACTCAGTTAGTTGTCTACAAGGAATTAATGTCACAAAAAATGATTTAAGTTCAGTTCTCATTATGACAGTTGTTTGTTTCTGAAATAATAGAACTCATCTTGCACATAATCCTTGAAAGACTAAGGAAACCTCAGTAAACAACAAAAACTTTGACAAAAGTTGGACGACCAAATCAATTTCCAATTGCCTAAAAGACAGAGTCACTTTCTCCATGAGAAGAATTGTTTTGAGAAACTGACACAAAAATGACTTTTAAAAGGCAATATATATATATATATATATATATATATTAGACACAAGAGTTTAGAAAAACGGTGAATTTCTATAAATGGATAATTAAGCAAATAAACTTTTAATTTATACTCTTAAAAGAATTTTAACATTTATCATTTCAAAATAATTTCTTCTAAATTACAAAAACTGGTTCTTACATTACTATTTTTCATGTAATTAACAATAATTGTTAAGAAACTATTACCATTTTTAATTTATCCACGATAAAATTTATAACCAACATATATGGTGACAATTTTTTATTACTAAAGGTCTTGTTATTTTAAAAATTGAAGAATTTAATTCGACGTTACATTTTAAAATTGGAAGACTTGATTAAATAGAGAGATCATATTGAACTGAATAAATAATAAATAAATAAAAAAAAAAGGAAATCACCAATATTTTTGGTAAACATCTTTTAAAGAAGACAATTTTACTTGAAATTACATATTAAATAAGAACTGGATTAGTAACTATTCTATGATCATATATGCTACTTTTATGTTTTATTTAAATTATATATGCTACTATCTGTAGTTACTCCAAAATAGTATTGTTTCATCAAACTTTCATTTATAGTTTTATCACTCTCTTTAAGTATTATTGAATGAGTTATCACTTAAAAAAAAACATATAATGAATGAGTAGATGCACTCAAACATTTTAGTCTTCAAGATTGTAAATATTGGAAATTGTGATGTTAATCTTAATATGACATTTTTTTCGAGAGAATGTTTTAAAAAGAAATGTTTTGAAAATTTAAATGTTGAATAGAAATAAAAAAGTTAAGAAATATATAAGAAAGAAAATATATACACTTATTATATCAAGAATTAAATATAAAGTAGTATCATATTTTCTTAAATAAGTTATCTCATAACTTATTAATATAAAATGTCTTCACCTTATTTCTTTGAAAGACCTAAATATATGACCATGATTTCAACTAGATGAAAAAAATGTGAGAGTAATACAAGATAATATTAATCTTTGCAAACTATATTAGAATTTGTTTCAACAAATTAGTTTAATTGTAAGTAAGTTAAATTATAGATAAGATCAATGAATACCTCAACTTCTATGATGTGAGAAAATCAAAATAGGAAGCTCTAAGAAGATTTACAATAATGAGACTTAAGTCAAACTTACATAAGAAATTAACATCACTTTAACCTAAAATTCTAATTAAGGTAATCAATTTATGAGTTTTTTTATCTTATATATTACTCAATTTTCTCATTTATATATAATACTTAGAACCATACTTGAATTTTTAATAAAAACTTGGATTCAATCTTGCATTCCTAAAATTTCTATAAGAAAAGGTGATTTTATTTTTGTTTAGGTGTAAATAAAATTTGATCAGTAAAATCAATTAATTGAATATATTTTTTAATTACAATAAGTAACAATGCTAGTTAAAATATGATATTAATGCACATTGCTAACAGGTAAAACTGATTAAAATATGACCAAAATTACATTGAATGGAAAATAATTTAAGGTAACTAATTTCAAAATATTTTTGGAGATTATTTACAAGAGATATTAACCTTTTAAAATAATATATCAAATTATACAATAATTCTTCGTCTATTTGAAAATGGGAAAGGACTTTTTTAAATTCTTCCAATAAATATATTAGTCTCTACGTAATTAAGAAAATCTATACCAATTTATATAAATTTGACATCGTATCGAATCCAAATCTTAAATATTAGACTCAATAATGTATATATATATATATATATATATATAATATAGTAGTGAAATCTTAAACATTATAACAAAATAATATTGTCCATCGTAGTAATATTGGTGGTCAGACTAATAACAGTGGTATTAATAATTTTGAATAGCCTTACAAGGTCATTATAAAAATGTAACACAAACGCCTAATTTTTAAAACTAATATAAATGTTTTGAATTTGCATTAAAAGTCATATTGACCTTATTATTATAAGAACACATTATTTTTCAAAATTACTTTTCAATACTAAACCCAAAAATTCATGATTATTTTGAACATACTCTTACTCTATTTTCGAATCCCACAATTTACTGTTGAGAAGCTCATGCCGTTTGTTTCAAGGGAGGAGCGCTGAAATGGAAAAAGAATGAGAATGGGTTTATCCTCTGTAGTAGTAAGATTTGAAGGATAATTCTCTTACTAAGTCACCACACATTTGATTACTGCAACATATCTAATACTTTCATTTCATTGTAAGAAATCTTAACAAAACTATGGGGGTTTATAGATTAACTTAACCAATTTTTTTACTTTAAATCTTCTTAGTGTTCTTTTGACATACACAAGACTTGTTCTGCCCAATAAAGCTTATATATAACAACAATTATATAAGCAAGAGTAGAAATTTTACATATACTAAATGCACAGAATTTTCTCACAATCAAGCAGAGAAGAGACAAAAGCTTGTTATCAATTATAGCATTTCTAAGTAACAGGTTTTTATTGGTTCTACCAAAACCAACCAACTAATGAGTAATGATTTGGCACAATTATTTTATCTATGAACCTCATGAACTAACAAGAATATTCTCTTAAACTTTTATGGAGCCCCCACATGAAACATAATTGCAAGATTGTGTAGTTGTATTGTATATATCATAACCTGCTAATACTACCTGCATAATTAACAGCATTCTGGATATGCTTATTCCTTCACCAACAAATCAACATCTGGATTTCTCATGGTTTTGAGCCACATGTCAGCCACTATACTTGATGAAATGCTCCACAAAAGGCCTTGCTCTTTTACCAATGCATTCTTGCCTTTCTTCTTTGCCTTTCCCAACCCATGCTCAATCAACCAGTGCATTGCAGTTAGCCTTTGCTTCTCACCATCCCATTCATTGTTATTCTTTGCAGCAATTCTCACCTTCAATCCTCCCACATGCATGCTTGTTACCTTGAACCTTTTCTCTTCATCATCTTGGTTGTGATCACTCCCCCTTGTGTCTTCACTGGATGCATGAATGAGCACCATCATAGGGCCTCCAACTACTTCAAATCCTCTTATTGGATCCCTTAGTTGGACAACAAATATGAGTGTGATATTTGAGGCCTCACCATCAGAACCTCTACTACTGTTAGTGTAGCTTTGGTCTCTGATCCAATCCTCAAGTGAAACAGCAGAAGAAGCTAATAGATCCTTCTCTTTGTTTCCTTCCATTGTCCAGTGTGGTGAAACATCATAGGGAGCTTCATTCTCTGTCATATCAGCTTGGATTTTCAACCCCTCAACCGCCATGAACTCTATCTTCTGCATTGTGAAGGCTAGAATTTTCTCTGCTGTGAGTGGAGTTTCATCCACATTCCAAAGTCCTGTACAAATCCGCTCTTGTCTTCCTGAACTCATTGCATTTGCCATGCCCTTGAGAGCAGAAATTATACGAGCGGCACTTGAGCTGGCTCCTTCTTTGTTTCTTCCTTGTATGATGGCTGAAGCAATGCCTTCGAATGCAATCTGTTCTGCAGTTTTACCTGTCAGTTCATCTAAGGGCATCTTGGAGAAAACTTGAGAGCTGAGTTCATCAAGACCAACGCCAGCCAATTTCTGAAACAACTCTAACCCATTTAGGGACTGATTTGATGCCAACACATAAGGCTTTGACATCTGCATTGCTAGCTTTGGAGTCTCATTTCTAGCTACAAGTTTATCCAAAGGATTCATAGATGTTAAGTAGCCTCCATCCCTTGTCTGAACTACACACCCCAAGCCCTTGCCAAGATCTGGGAGATACACTTCAGATTCTACCTCTGCAACTTGTAATGGAGATGTTTCAGATTGGTTGGTTTCAAAACCTCTGGTCTTTTCATCCTCAAGCATATGAAGAAATTCCTTTGTCACAGTTTCTTCATCAGAATCCAATCTTAGTGACTCAGTTTCATCACCTTTTCTGAAATTATTTTTATCTTCTCTCATCATGGACTCAAGATCCTTTATCTGCTTGGCAATTGAATCAAGCTCAGTTAGTCTAGTCTTGCGCAACTGATCATGCACTATTTCCTTCACAACCTCACTGGTAGCTGATTTCACTTCAACGGATTTCTCAGATCCTTCTCCTTCATATTTTTTCTTCTCTTCAACCTCAACCCCTTTATCAACAACCTCAAAATCTGGCAGATCAAAATCTTGCACCTCTTTGCCACTATCAAGTTTCTGTATAGAGGGAGGGGCGTCATGAAATATGTGTGGATCATCAAGATTCAAATCATCTATACCTTGAATATCTTCTGCTAAATTTCTCTGTGAAGGAGTCCAAACACCACTTCTGCTTGTTATTCTTGGACTAGGCAAGCTGAATGATGACTTAGATTTTTTGCGAGCAAAAGCGGTGAGATTTTTGAACCTGCTAGACTTAAAATTCTCTTCCTGGTTATATATCTGAATTCCGCCATCTTTATCCATGATTTGGAACCCAAGTTTCAGAACCAGTTCTCCTCCTTTTGCCTTCCCTGATAAGCCAAAGCTTGTGTCCCACTGCCTGACACGCGTCCCCTGCTGGCTTTTCTCAATGGATTCTTGAATCAACTGGCTCAAGTCCACACAGTTTTTTCCAAAACCAAGCTCTTTGGCATCAACTGCAAAAAGGTATATCCAAAATGGCCTTGGCTCAAACTTAAGCTGCTTTCCACTACCATGGCTGCAATAAACGTGGCACCTTATGAAAAGGGTCTCTTCAAAATCTGCAGCACCTTGATCAACCCTTGATGGCATTGCCTGAACACTCCCGTCTTTGGTCTCTTTCTTTCTAACACAAACAGAAAGCCTCAGTCCATTCATGGATGAAGGAAGGCCTTGAGCAGTGACAACTTCAACAGAAAACAAACAGCTTAGTTTATGCATTCCAATATGGGAAATGGCCCTCATAGGCTTCCAGCTCCAAATTCCTTTCTTGTCACCTGAATTTTCAGTGTCATTAAACTTTTTGGCGTCTGGCTCAGTAAGAGTTGCCTTGGCATCTTCAGGCTTCGGCCTTGTTCGCCATATAGACAAGGACATGCGGCGAGACCGAGTTTTGTTGCTTTGTTTGTTGTCAATTTTAGCAGTGTCATTGTCATCTCCAGCAGATGAGACAAGAGGAGGTAAGGCTCTTGGTAGAGCTAATGAAGCTGTTCTTCTAGCTGTGTTTGAGGTGTGTGATTGGTAAAGGCTTTCACTAAGGGCCTCTAGTTCTTCTAGGAGCTGAACGTTGGAGTTTCTCTTGGTAGAGTTATCATCTGCCATCATTACTGAATGAAGAAGTTGTTGCTAGGGAAAAAGTTAATGATGTTTGTTATGTCACAGTTGAAGAGAGAGAGTTTTGGGACGAGTAAGAAGAAAAGGTGATGCTCACATGGTTGGAAGGTTGGTTAGTTAACCTAGGTGGAAGTACTATGCATTGGTGGTTGAAAGAGAGAAGGTGCTGGACCTTTCTAAACCAAGAATGTGATGAGGTAATTTGTGGTGGATAAAACATGAACGATGGCATTGGCATTGCATTGCCTTGATGACCAAGACAAGTTTGAAAATTAATATTCAAAGGGTCCCATTGAATTTAATACAGCACCAGAATATGTTATGAGGGGCAGCTTAAGTGATATGACAAAGTCCAAAATGTAAATTTAGTAGTTATTTATCAGTAGGTATTTTTATTTGATCATATTTGTTGGCATTTGTTTTTTCTTGGAAGTCCTTAGTCTGTTCTTGCTGATCACTACTATCTAAGAACTTGTGCAGGAAAAATATTTGCATTGTAAACTTCATATGTGGTCCATGCAATTTTAACTGGTTATGTCAATTATTTTCCTCTTACATAAATGATTATGACTTGTAATTTACTCAAGAGTTGTTCAGTATATAGTTTCTTTGTCTGTGACGATTTTGACAGTCTATGAAGCTCTTGTTGCATCAGGTACTGCTGCCTCTAGGGATTTATTACCTTGTTTTTCACGTCCTTATCTTCTGAACTTTCTCAAATATAGCACTGCTTCAAAAATACTGTCTTTGGCCTTTATCTAACAAGCATAATAATTTCTCAATAATTTAGGGCAAATCCTCAATTATATTATAGCTAGTAAAACACTATTATATATCTTTTTATGTAATATAGCTTAATCAGTTTGAGGTGGAAGGACTATGTTATAAATGATGATTGATGCAATGAAATTGGTGGACCTTTCTGAGCCAAGAAAATCTGAAGCAGTATATTTGAAGTGGATATAACATGGACGGTGGCCTTGGTTACCAAGACCAATCTGAAAACTAACAGACAAATTGGTCCCTTCAAATTTAATGCTGGTTTTCCCTTGACAGATGCATGGTTAATTGTGCACTTGATAACCTTTGTAATGATGGGAAATTTTTTACTGGTTTTCCCTCTCAAATGCTCTTAAGCCTTTACCTGTGTATCATATTTTCTGTTCATGTAACAAGAAGGAACAATCAGTAATCACATGTTTCCTGAAGTTTTTTTCTGGGGTAATTTAGCTTTGGCAATTTGATGCATTATGTACACTACTTTGTTTCATCATTTGAAGAAATTTGTCAGTCATAATGGTACTACTTCATGAACTCAACATCTTAGTTTTCCTACCAAACAATGCAATTTTTTCTCCATCTTTGTTTTTGAAGGAAATGGGACCAAATGGTTAAATGCTGTTTGTGTTGACACAGATTTGGGTCCATTGGGTCTGCTTGGGGAAGGGAAAATAGGTCACCAATCATGTATGCATAGGCTTGCACCCAAAAGAATAAAAATTTCAAGTTAAAGCAGAAAAAGTTCTTTCTTCACTTCCTTATCATTTGAAGCCAATTTAAAGTATGGAATTTCACAAATCCTTGGCCATGGAAGATAATCTCTTGGGAGGGCCACATTAATTACTCTTTCATCAATTAGAAGACAACATTAATTACCTTTCATCATTGAGGCATTGTTTGTTTCTAAGGATTGATTGGCGGTGAATTACTGTTTGTAACGAAAGTTAAATTTTAAATAATAAAATATTCTTTAAAATCCTGAATTCGAAAAAGTTTTTCAGTAACAGTAATTCTTCGCTAAATAGCGAAGAAGATTTGCAGGAGAGGAGGGTGAGCGAATTTTAATTTTATATTTTATAAATTTAATTTATTTATATTATAATAAAATAAATATAATTAACTATATAATAATAATTAATAAATAATAATAAATTTAATAAAATTATAAAATAACAATAATAAAATATTAATAATAATCAAAATAAATTTATAAAATAATAAATATTAATAATAATAATAATAATTTAATTTTTATTTAAAAATAATTAATAATATTATAATTTTAATAATTAAAATAATAATAATTTATTAATTATACTTAATAAATTAATTATATTTAATTTTAAATTAATTTTAACTATAATTTTATTTATTAAAAAATATTTTATCAATCATATATATTATATCACTTACAAATTTTTATAAATTTTCCACTCAAATTTTATCATCTCTCTTTTAATTCAAACAACTAAATTTTTTACATACTTTTTTTTAAATAATCTCAAATTCACTTTTTCAAATCTACTCTCTAATTTAAACAATCCCCTGACGAAAAAAGATAGAACCTGAAAAAAAAAAAAAGATAAAAGTATATATATGAAAGGGGTTTCGATTTTTAGTAGTGACTGGTTCGTTGAAGGTGGACGGTTCTCGAACGTAGAGCCTTTTTTAGGTAGATTATCGTTTTATTTAATTACTTTTATTTTTTGAAGTCGTAAAATTTTATTTTGATTTTATTTAGGGTTGGATTGTGGTAAAGAAGATTTGTTTTGGTTAGGTTTGATATTATCGAGGGTTAATCTACAACCGTTTAGGGCGAACGGCGACGGTTTGCAACAATTGGAGGTTCAATTTTGAGTTACAGATGCATTTTTGTTTTTATATTCAAGAAAGAGTTTGGAAATTTCCAAAATGAAATTTCTCAAAATAAGATTTTTCATAAAATAAAGTCTTTTAAAATAGTCATTTCGAAACATGTTTTCGGAATGAAATTTTCAGAACATGGTTATGAAAAATAGTTTTTAGAAATATATTTTGGAATTTATTTTTCAAAATAGATTCTATATTTTAAAATCTATTTTTTGAAAACACATTTCGAAAATTACTTTTCAAAATAACTCATATATTCCAAACTAATACGAGCATAATTGTCATTTTTGAAAATCGATGGAGTGAAGGAAGCAACTGTCTTAAGAAAGTCTAAAAGGAAAAACTTCATCATCCACTAACTAAAATAAAGACTAACCATAGGCCATTTCTTGCTACACTATCACAACTTTTAAGTCCATCTCGTGGGATGGTGAAAACATCAAAGTGTCCTTAATAACATATATACTTTTCCCTTCCTTTTTCTCTTCTTCTCTGCTCCTTCTCACTTCACCTTCCTTTGCTTGTAGTGTTCCAGACCCACGTGTTCTAGACCCACGATCGAAACTTATTATCATTGTTAGAAACTATCTTGATCACCCATTGTCTTGTTGTGCCGATGTTATAAAGTTAGTTTTTAAAATAACTATTGTGCCGATGTTGTTGTTTAATTCCAATCTAGCTGGACTATTTTAAGAAGTTTTGGATTGCAAAATCTAAAATTTATTCTTCAAAATGAATCAAAAGTTTTGGATTTCGTATTTTGGAATGTATTTGTCAAAAACTTAATACATTAAGAATTGTGCCATCCATAATAAAATTTTATATTTGGAAATGTTTTAATTGTTATTTTACCTACAATATCAACTTCCTTAAAATAATTTTTAAAAAAGTCAAATTCCTACAAATTAGATAACTAAGAAGGTGAATTTATGATAATATATATAAAAAAAAAAAAAAAACTAAGTCTGATCCACATAACATGCACTACATTGGTATATTACCGATATTATATCTTATTAGTTCACATACGTAAAGTAAGTCATGAGTATTTCTTAGTATACAATCATGATGTTCACTATCAATACCAACGTGCGTAACAGGATCAAACTCTTAAACAGTGTGCACCAAAGCATATTTATAAACAAATCCTTCCAATCTTTTGTACACGCTAAAATTAAAAGTGTGTCCTACAACATTCTTAATTGCATAATGTTGCAATTTTATGACATTGTTTATTGCATCCAACATGTACATGTCTCTCATACTATTTTGAAGCACTCGCTTCAAGATCTAATGTGTTTATAAACTTTTAACTACTATTTAAATTGAAAAAAAAAATGTGATTGACAAATTTTACAAGTTTATTAACCATAACGAATCTATACAAAAAATACTCATTTGACCATAAGCCTAGGTCGAGCATAGTAAGTCCTGCCCAGGTCGAGTTGAATAGGCCCATGTCACTATTAAATTGAGTCGACCATGCCTAGGTTGAGCTAAGTGGGTCTATGTCCAAATCAAGCTAAGTGGGTTCAAGCTTAGATCAAGTCGAGTTAGCTTAAGACTAAGTCAATCAAAGTCTGTTTAGGTCCAGGTCAAACAGGATCAACCTGACTAAGGTCGAGCTGAGCGGACCTATATCCATGCTAAGCTTAATAGGTCTAAGCATAGTCAAGTTGATTGATCCAAGTAGAAACTTTATTAACCTCAGCTCAAGTTGAACTCTATCAAATTAAGTCTAGTTAACTTAACTAGAGGTTGAACCAAGTTGATCCAAACCATAAAGTTGAATCAATCTAAAGTGTCTAAATCGAGTCGATCAAACTCATTTAAAATGGATGGAAAAAAAATTCAAATTACTTTAATTAATCTAAACTGTCTATATAAAATATCATTGAAATTGGATTGAAAAAATTCAAATTAATTTAATTAATCTAAACTATCTATATCAAACGAAGTGAATCAAATCCATTTAAATTGAATTGGAAAACTTTAAACTAAACCAGTTGAATCTATTTTTTGGATTGGATATAGAAGGATTTTGAAAATTTAATTCATGATAACCACTAGGTCAGATTTAGACTTCAAAAATATGCGAAATGGTTTGATGCTTTTATTGAGCATATTTTATTGGAGTTGAAGTAATAGAAGTACACAGACTAAGACTATGAAGTTTCCCTGAGATGGCATCTTTAAATTAATAATAACTGTGTTTCTTTTTTGTAGAAATGGAACTCAAACCTAATCACACACTTTTAACTTTATAAACTTTTGAAGACTGATTTATAAGCACAATGCCGTCGAAAGATTAAAAAACCTGTTATAAATGAGTATATATATTTTGGAGTTTAGGAAGAAAAGAAAAGGTTGTTTGAATAGAGGAGTTTTTTTTTTTACTCTTTTTAATTATAATGATGATTGAAAATATAATTATGTCTAGAGAAAAATTTCAGAATTTTTTCTATCCGTTTTTAACTATTAATATTTTACATTATCAACAAAATAAATTATAAATCGGTAGGAAAACATTTTGGTAGCGGATCTAATTAATATGATAAAGGATTAAATTGATTTCTTTTTGTGAAGTTGTGATAGTGTTGAATATTAGATATTAGACTTATATTTTAATTAACTTGTCTTTTTAAATTTCAGATAAATAATTTATTATTTTCTGGTTTTTCATTTTTCAAATTTCAAATATTTATTTTATTTTAATAGATGGACTGGGATTTTATTATTCTACTTTAACATAGCATTTTGTTAAAAGAGAAACAAAGTCTCCTCATATAAAAACAAATAAGGTCGTGTTCCACGGGAAACATAAAATATTCCTCCGCGCGAGCTTTATTATTAAGATTGTGTGCCTCGTGAAGATCGTGAATTTGAACCTTTGTTAAAAAAAATAAAAAAATAAAACTCATTAATTATTTTATCCCTAATGTCTCTTTTATTATTTTATAACTTTTCTAATTGTTAAAAAAAGTTGTGCTCTCTTTTGTGGCACACATCTCATTGGATTGCTAAAACAAAACTAATTTAGTTGGTAAGGGTGTAAGATGTAAAATAAAAATACATAGCCGATTTCTTGTTCTTTGTACCAAATATGTTTCTGTAGTTTAAAATTACAAATCCATTTTTATTTCTATTTTAATATAAGAAAAAACTACATAAACAATCAAGTTAAAAACATAAATCCTTCATTTAAAATAAATAAAGTTATAAAAATACCTCAATATATAAATTTTGTATACTTTCTTGGCTTAGTAATGACATCAAAATAACTCAGTGCAACTTCGTTTCCAATTATTATAATTGCATTGTTGCATTGCATGTCATATAATCTGTTACCTACTATGTTTATTATCATATTTTCAAACAAGATATCAATATTAATTATATTTAATATTTTATTTAAATTATTAAAAAGAAAATTTAAATATGACTAATGTTATAAAATATTAGTTATTTTTATCATTATATTTTTAATTTCAAATTTGAGAAACCTGACCTATTATTTTACAGAGATAGACCAAAATAAAAATAAAAACCTGACATAAACAGTAAACCAAACCATATTATTATTTAGATAAATATGATTTGAGTAATATATTATTTGGATAAATTTCTTTTAATAATGCTATTAAAAAAACTATCGAAGTAAGTCCGTCCAACTTCATCCTTATCCAATTATTGTACTTGCATGTTATCTAATCTTTTACCTACTAAGCACGTGGCATCTTATATAATTTTTCTTTTTATATAATAATGAATTTGAATTATTTTCATTTGAATAACAGTAAAGAATAAAAAGTGATCATAAGTACTTCCAAAGTTAGTATAAGTATAATTAGAGACGACAAGTAAAATTATCCAATTCTGTTATGAAGTCTACAAATATTTAATTTAAATCATCAGACACGATATAAGTAAGTAAAATTGATTATTTTATTTCCCTCTTTTCTGTTAAAACTAATATTGAAAACAGTGATTTTCAAAAAGTATTTATTTTGTGGGTAAAAGATTTGGTTTTCGGATAAGAAAACTTGTTTCAAAGTTTGACATTACATATTCTCTTTCTCCATATGCAGCAGCCATGTGAGGTATAAATTCTTTACATTTCTCTACCAATAACATTTGAAATATGTTTACACATTCGTTATTTTCTCATTACAAATAGAATTATTTTAATAAATAAGTAATAAATTTTATTAAGATAAATTTGATATTATATTAAAAATAATAACTTTAAGTTTAACTCCACGTTACACAATCTTATCTGTTCCATTTTTCCTATGTCCATTCTTAACATGGTCTTACATTGTTGCTGGCACATGTCTCAGTTCTGAAACTCTTTCTTCCCTTTCCCTTTCTCTTTCATCAAATTGATCTCCAAACACGTGGTGCCATAGCAGCATCTTTGTGTCTATATAAAGAACATCACAACACAAGCAACAGCACCATTCACTAAATCCACCATGAAACCCACCCAAGCTCTTGCCCTCTCCTTCCTCCTCCCCCTACTTGCTTTTCCCTCAGCTTTCTCAAATGATGTTGAGCAAGTTGTGGACGTAAATGGGAACCCCATTTTCCCAGGTCTCACATACTACATCATACCAGCAATCCGTGGCCCACCTGGTGGTGGATTGAAACTTGCCCAAACTGGGAACTCTCACTGCCCTCTCACTGTCTTGCAAGATTACTCAGAAGTCTTCCGTGGCTTTCCTGTCAGATTCACCATTCCTGGAATCAGCCCTGGACTCATCTTCACTGGTACTCATCAATACTTTTTCAATTTACTTTTTTATTTCAGGGAGGTCTTGTGTCTTCTATCAAAAAAACAAAACTTCAAATTAACCAAAGATGGGAACTTTAGCATATATATAAGCAAGAAAACCATTTGGGTCTTTTACATTGTTTAGTCACTATTATGGAGTCACTAAATTGTAGGGAGAATTTCTCTTACTCTGATACTAATTTCAACTTTTGGAAACATCACTACAGGTACCGAACTGGAAATCGAGTTCGTAGAGAAGCCATGGTGTACAGAATCCTCCAAGTGGTTGGTGTTCGTGGACCAAGAAATCCAGAAGGCATGTGTGGGAATTGGTGGTCCAGAAGGACATCCAGGGCAACAAAGTTTTGGTGGCAAATTTCATATTGAGAAATACCGAGCTGGGTACAAGCTTGTGTTCTGCATCACTGGCTCTCCAACTTGTTTGGATATTGGGAGGTTTGATGCACAGAACGGTGAGGATGGAAGACGCTTGAATCTCACTGAGCATGAAGCCTTCGATATTGTGTTCGTGGAGGCTTTTGAAGCTGATAAGGCTATTAAGTCCGTTGTTTGAATCAAATATCTCTAGCATAGTTAATCAGATTTGAAACAATGCAATCATATGTAGCTGTTGTGTTGTGATCTGCATTTTCCAAGAGAATCTTGTTCAGAATAAGAGAGATAATGACAGTAGTTTCTTTTGTGAGATCTTTCTCTCTTTCATTTCTTTCAAACTTCAATGAATGACATTAGAAAAATATTAGGTTTAATATATTATTCTATCTCTAAAACTGACTCAAAAAATTATCCATATATAGAAACACAGAAACTCAGAGTGCAGCAAATGGAATCCACAAAACAATGGAGATGAGAAGCATGGAAGTGATGTAGGAAACTCAAAGGTGGAGACAGAGAAGAAGATGCAACTGTTTATATTTTCCTGTTCAACTTTCTACACTAACACAACATTTTGTAGAAAGAAAAACCTGTGTTTTCAAAAGACAAAAAGTATTTTATCTTCTCTGATAAAAGTATTTGGAACCTTATCAGCATATTACTGAAACATTCTTTTCAGAATATTTCAAAAATATGATAAATATTGTTTGTTTTCTGAGAATATATTTTTTTTAATTTAGTTTTCTGTATTTTAAGAGTTTTGGGGATAATAAGATTTATTAGTAATATTTTATAATATATATATATATATAATATCATTGTAATGAAAGGGAAATAATAAGGGAAATTGTTGAAAACTCATAACTACCTCTGATATTGAAGAAAACACTTTAAACATAATAAAAAAAATAAAATATTTTAAAAATGAAAAAAAAATCATTTAGACTTGTAATTTAATAGTGGTTCTGCAATGCTCAACTTTAAATGGACGTGGATGCTACCGAGGGAGAACTTTTCAAATCAATGGTTAACTTTTTTTGAATACTTTTATTCTCTTTCTAACTATTTTTCTTTTGTTCCATAACACTAAATGTTTGTCTAGAGTTTGAACATGGAGAGGGTCAAGCCCATGGGAAAAGAAGGCGAAAAAAGAAGTAAAAAAAATATAAAGAACCGAATTTTATCTACCATTGATTTAAAATGGAAGCAATCTAACGGTTTCAAAGCTATTTCCCAAGTTATATCCCACCCTATCCTTCACCTTAACATATCCTTATTTTATTAATGTACACCAAACAAAGCATATATAATAAGATAGTAGTCCTCGTGGCCCTCGTGCATATTGTGGAAAAATATTTCATCACACAATAATTTAATTGTATATTTTAGTAGTTGAATGTTTGAAAAGTGATGTGCCCTTAGCGATTCCAATTCCATGGGTTTTTAAAGTATGCTCATGTAGTTTGATTATTTTATACTTGTGGTCGTATATTCTCTTATTACTTACATTGTTACCTATATTAATAGAGACTCATTCTCAAATTAAAAATGATAGGTTATAAAAATTAAAACAAAATGTGAAAGAGTGTGTGAGTATTAGAAGAAAGTAAACTGTGCTTAAGCCAATGATTGAGTGATGCTTACTTTGCTGAATGAGAAGGTTGTGGTTCACCATTCCAGCAAGATATCACAGTATGTGTTTTACAACTTTGCTGAATGAGAAGGTTGTGTTTTACAGTATGAGAAGGTTGTGTTTTACAGTATGAGAAGGTTGTGGTTCACCATTCTAAAAATGGGGCCTCAATTCTTGCTTTCTTGGAGGACTACTTCTTCCTGCACCTCTAAAGATTTCTTCAAGCACCTCCAAATTTTTTATAAAATTTTTAAAGTGCCTTTGAATTATTATTGTACAGGTCAAATTGGCTCTCACAACCTAAAGCTTCACTATAATCTTCCAACGTACTTCCACTGTTTCGTATGCATTATCACCACCTCGAATACACCTCCACTAGTTCTGTTGTTGTCACTATCGCCTTGCTTTTGCCGTCCACCATATCTAAGTATTTGACAATCGTGTGAGGTAAGGATGATTTATTGAACATTTTATGGTTGATTTGGATGGTTTTTGGGATTTGAGGATGTTACGTGAGTTTCTAATTTTCGTTACCAATAAGTTCTAGAATGGATTGTTCTGAAACAATTATTCGGATATGGAGTAGAGTTCCAGAACAGTTCATTTCAAAACTGTTATTTTCGTTGTCAAACAGTTCTGGAATAGGTCATTCGGAAACATATTTTTCAGTTTCGAAACATATTTTTTAGTTCCGGAATATGCCATTTCAGAACACATTTTAAAAAAAATCAAATAGCTTCTGCAAAACGTGTTAAATTTTATTATTAATATTATTATTTTTAATATTAATATTATTAAGAATAATAGTATTAGTATTATTTATATTATTAATATTATTTTTTATTTTACATTTATTATTATTATAGTTAATATTAATGTTAATATTAATATGATCATTAATATTATTTTAATATTAATAATAACATTATTATTATTTTAGTATTATTAATACTATACTTACTAATATTGATAAAAATAATAGTAACAAGAGTCATGATAAGAATAATAATAATAATGAGTATATGGTCGCAAAGTTGATGTTGGTGTAGTGGTTATGACTTTTATATGTATGCTGAAGACATTTAAAATTCATATGTAAATTACCTACATCCTGATTACATAGATTTGTCTTGTAAAACAACACAAAGTTTTTTATATAGGAAAATTAGATTTTGCCACCACTGTTCATGAATTACATTCATTTGACAATTTGACACCAACTTTATTCAATAAAATATTATATAACAGTCAAATAATAATTTATTAAAAAATGATATTTTGACACCGATTTTAAAGGTAACCCCATTTGAAACTCATGGCAAAAAAGGAATATTTTAATGAGTTATGGGACTCACATAATTATGAAACTCTTTTAAAATATATGACAGTAGCGTCTAAGTGATTTTCTCTGTTTTGATATGTGATTTGCTGATAAGTACTTTTGAACTTGTCAAAGTGGAAGTACTTCCAGGAAATTATGAAACTCTTTTAACATGTATGACACCCACGTCTAGGTAGTTTCCTCTATTTTGGTATCTGAATTGCTACGAAAGACTTTTGAACTCATGTTACAAATATGAAAAGTATGACCCTCATACGTTCATGTTGCTCTCGTTTCGAAATTGTTTTGATATGTGGTTTGCTGATAAGTAGTTTTGAACTCATCTAATAGGTATGGAAGATAAGAACTTCGTGTGTTCATATTATCACAATCGGGGTCACGACGAAAGCGGCGATCCGAAAGAGAAAAATTAAAATATTTTGAAAATTTAGGAAAAGGGGGTCGTCACCATAGTTTATTATGAAAAACTATAAAAAAATCGAAAAGAAGATAAGACAAGTTTGTAAAAACTGGATTTCAAATCCGAGAGTCAATTACGTGTGGAGAAGGTTTGAGCACCCCCACAATGCTTGTCCAAGGACGATACTTTTAATCAAATAAGTAACAATGAATGTGATTTTAAATATGTTTATTTTTTTCAAAGAAACAAGTTGCAAATAAAAATAAAGAATATATATATATATATATATATATATATATATATATATATATATATATATATATATATATATATTTTTTTTTAAAAAAAAT
>Ga0099824_1003642_pt1 | contig 22502 bp, 10 predicted proteins | sample SiratrowhiteBW_FD_76837 | JGI IMG/M metagenome (GOLD analysis project Ga0099824, IMG submission 76837) | Root nodule microbial communities of legume samples collected from California, USA - Siratro white BW | ecosystem: Host-associated > Plants > Roots > Nodule | place: USA: California... | reverse complement strand
TTTTTATGAAAAGACATTCCAGGAAAAGTAATACAAAATTAATAAAATTTAATGCTGGTAATTGACATATTAATATCTGTGAAGCTATTTTTCTCTTATAGAGGAAACCCGAGGTAATATGTCTTACTTTTATTTTAGAAAAAAAAATATTTATTTCGTGAATTATCATAATAAATTTCTAAAAGTAATAATTCTCACTAATAATATGTTACTGAACACTTCTTCAAGTTCTTTCAAAAACTGAAAATACGGAATATTTTCTGAAATAATTTAATTTTCTTCATCATTTTCTATTCTGATCCTTATGGCACAAATAATAGTAAGAAATATGATATATAACGAAATAATCCACTTTATTAACTTACAAATGTTAATTGTTGTTTATATTTACTAGTGTGTATAAATAATTCATTTTTTATCTTAAAAATATTTACAAATGTTGTTTATAAACAATTCATTGGTTATGTGTGCTCTTTCTGCTGAAATCTTGTTAATGTGAACTTCCATGCATTCAATGGAAAAAAGCAAAAAGGAATGTTTTGGCAAAAGTACTTTTGAGGTACAAGGATAACACAAACCTATAGTTTTTTTCTTTTTAATAAAACTTACACTCAGTTTTGCTGATTCACTGAATACAGACAGTACTAAAATTTCTCCCATGCAGCACACAGACTCTCAACAAGTTCTGAATATATTTACAATCATTAAAAATTAATATAAAAGAATGGATTGAAATTTTTTATATCAAAAAGCAGGTTATGCTGTTATTCAATTATAAATTATTGTGGATGATAAATCTTTTATTATCTATGAAAATTATTTTAAATCTATGAGTATTTTTTTTTTCATTTTATTCTGAGTGGAGAAAGCACGCCTTTTAAATTCTCATTAATATATATATATATATATATATATATATATATATATATATATATATATTATGTGCCCTACACAGATCCACTGTCGCCCAAAGCCATAACTAGGGTTTAATCAATTACCCTAAAACCATTAAACTACTTAAATTCAAAACTTAGAGTAGACCCATTTAATGAGGGTTTGGAACACCAATTAGTGGGAAGTTTGTTTTTTTATTTAATACTATGACTACTTACTACTTAAACAATTTTTATTTACATATCTTTCTTATCTTTGTCAAAGGACGAGTCTTTTGACATGAAAACATGTTAGCTTATTTTATTACATAAACTATTCTGTCTAATTTTTCTTGGCACCAATTAGTCACAGTTAATAAGGTTATTACATTTTAGGTAAGTAATGGTTGTTAAGTGAAATAGTACAAAATTAGAAATTAGTTTTACCAAGGTATATAATTGTACCACTTCGTACCTGGTACTGTGTTAGCGTTTTGTGGTTGCAAGTTTCGAAAACAATTGGATTGGTTGTCTTTTCGAAACAAACAGGATATTAGTAATGTGTGAAATAAAAAAGATTCGATGCCATTTTTTTGAATAAATAGGTTAGATTTATTCTCTTACAAAAGAAAGAATTGGGACAAAAACTTTGTAAAATTGACTTCACCTTTTATGGGTTCTCCAAAAAGTTTTTAAGTCTTTTAAGAACTCTATATCTGAAGTTGTTATTTGTTTCTACTGATGGAATGGTAAACAGGGGTTAGATTTAGTCAAGTTTAGAACTAAAATATACAATAAATGATTCAGTTATGGTCATATTATAAATAAGTTTAATGTCTAAGTTGTAATTTTTTTTTATGTTAATCTCTCAAGATTTCTGTTTACCAATTAAGAATGATCTTGAAAAAAATACTAAAAAATTTAAGAGACTAAAATATATATGATCAAATTCTTATCTGGCCTAAATTTTAGGTACAAAACATAATTAAACCTAAAAAAAATTATCATGGATTTAGATTGGCAAGTTTTCTAAATCCAATTAACCAAAGAACAACAATATATACCATATGAATGTCAAAGGTAGATACCATAAAGTTAGTTAATTTGAATTAATAGCTCTAGTCCTACATATTAGGAAAATAGAAAACTAAAAAATAATAAAAGTTTCTATAAAATCAGAAGATATATAAATATTTATTAGGTGTAAAATAAATCATGTTTGAATAAAAATATTCATATTATGCATTTAAGATCTTAGACACTGTTAATAATTGTTCCGAAAATGAGTAATTTGTACAAATAGCAGGATTAAAAAGTAGTGTGAATCTAAAAAAAGAAAAAAAGAACCTTCTCTCTTTATATAATTTTTTTAAATTATATTTATAAATAAATAATGAAAGATAGTTAAGTATGAAGTATATTTTATGTTTTAATATTGTAAAGTTGGTATTAGAATTTCTGAACTCATTTATTAGTCCAAACCAACGGTTTCAAACTCATCCTTGTAAGAGCCCGTTTTCTCTGTCGTTCGGGCCCAACACTATATCTTTAAGCTGGGTCAAATCCCTGCACCTCCATAGTTTCTTCTTACACCTCTAAGAGAAACAAATTTAGTTTCTTTATTTTCTTCATATTTTCACCATATTTTTCTTCTCTTTCTCGTATATATAAATATTCATTAGGTATAGAATAAATCATGCTTGAATAAAGATATTATTTTAATTTTTTATTTTCTTTATCTTTCAGCACACTTTTTTTTTATTCTAAATTATACAATCTAAAATATAATTTTTTTATATTTTAAAACTTAGTATACAAATTTGTGAAATTTGAAATGCAAATAGTTTTTTATATTTAGATTACACAATCAAAAAGTTTTATATCTTGAATTGTGTAATCCAGAAATAAAAACGAATTATATAATTTAAAGTATTGAAAATTGTTTTTTAAATTAATGATCTAAAATATAAAATTTTTAAGGATATTTTTGTAATTTTTGAACTGTGGAGGTGCAGAAAGAAAAATATGGAGGTATAGGAAGCATCACTCTATAGTCTGTATTATTTTTCTTTTGGGTCAACATTTAGCCCATACCATATTTGTATTTACTTATATATTGCCTTTCAGCAATTTTTTTTCCACTTTTCTCTCTCTCTAAAATTACCTTTATGTTCTTTTAGACTTTAATTTTCACAATCCAATTTAATGAGTTTGAAAGAAATTTCCAACTAAACATGTTTAACTTGCTCTTTATAGTTAACCTATTTCTGCTATTTTTTGTTCATTTATTTCTCGAAAAAAAAACTTTTTAAGTTGAGTTACATGAACCTCAAAACCACATTGTCTTATCTCTATGATCATCCAAATTGATTGACCCTTTTCTCATCACAGGTCATTTCCAGTGATCCATGTATAACTCTCTCATCAACATGTGCATTTTGTTTTCTCTTTGTTTCACACGTTTTATTATTTTCCACGGACAAGCTTACCTTTCACTTTTCAAGATTTTTAAAAATTATTATATTATTATAATAAAGTTTACTTCCAATAGAAAATGTCATTTTCCTTATTTTTCAAGGTTATTGTTCATGTACATTATTAAGTTCTCTTTACTTTTGTGTGTGAGGCATTGGTGAAAGCTGGTTGGATCTGATTGGTGGTGTTGGTGAAACCCTAATAAAAGATGAATTTGTGAAAGGAAAAAGGACAGATATAGTTGATTGAAACTGTGAAAGAGAAAACAACATGGTACTTGGTGAATCTCTATCATCACTCATGTTATTCCATTCATAGGAGGAAGCTAGTTACAGGCTCAACTAAGGTAGTACATGGGATCAGGAAGCTTAAAGGTCCTACGCCCAACGTTGGTTCCCAAAATATCACTCCACTGGTCTCCAATGTTTCCTATGATGTTGTATCCCTGTTCCTCCAGCTTCCTTCTCTCCGCTGATTTGTATGTAACTGCTGTCTTACCTTTGTATATAGATGGATCCCTGCAACCAAAATCACATTCATTCTCATCTTACTCTTTCTACATTATTTTTTCTTGTTTCAATTCCCTAGATCATAACATGAAACATTTTACACACATATAAGAGAAGAAGAAAGAGAAAGAAACTCACTCGGTAATTAACTTATCCCATTTGTAGTAACCAACTTTCTTCAAGTTTGAAGCTGTTACGTCCCGTTGAGACAGTGCTCTTCCTGTTATGAACACAATCTTTACGCCAAGAGACACCAATTTTCTGTACAGTTTCAAACTCTCAGGCAGTGCCGGTGCCACCCCACGAAACACCCACTCATCAAATGTCTTAGGATCATATGGTTCCGCTCTATCATGTTTCATAATCATTAGTACACGTACCACATGCATATATATATATATGTTAAAATGAAAATATAAAGCATACCCAAATCCGTGATGAGCATAATATGGGAGATTAGAGAGTGCGGTCTCGTCTATGTCAAACACCCACGCGTCTTTGTTAGTGATGTTTAGGGTTTTCACGTAATGATAAGCTTCACGACACACGGTTTTGGAGTCTGATCTATATTGGTGACCTAAGAGGTAGTTTCCTATGTATCCTATGCAGTCTTTAGGAATAGTCGAGAAGCCAATGATGTTATGTGCTTCCACACCAAGCATCCAACTTTTGCATGTGACCTCCGGAATGTAGTGGCCACCGAGGCCAGATTTCGTTCGGAGTGGGAACATTTGGAAGTTCACGCCATGGTCATCACCTTGGTCATCACCTTGGCATTGGCATGCTGCTGCTGCTATGGCAACAAACAGAACAAACACTTTCATTTTCCTCACTGCTATCACCACTCACTGCTCACTTCTGTAGCTTACTCTTCTTCTGTTTTCTCCCTTAAATAGACGACAAGACAACCTCAAATCATAGCTCCATAGAAGGTAAAATATTTTTTCTACCATTAGGCACAATTTTTCAGAGAAACGCTCATTTGTTGTATTTGGTATACTTTTTCATATTACATAAAAATATATTATTTACTAAAATAGTCAAATCTTATCATTTAGATAAACATGATTTTAAATTAATTAAAATAAAACTGACTTACTAATAATTTTAATTAATAATATTAATTAAAATAGTTTCTGTTTACACTCGTTATTTAATACTGTATTTCTTACGTTTAATAATTAACAAAATAAATAATAATAATAATATATAATGATAATTAAAAAAATTATAATATGAATATTAAAACATACAAATTTATTTTAAATTAAAGTAGAGTAACATAATGATAATAATAATAATAATTTTAATTAAACTCATAAAAATTTAATTTAAAAATAATAGTAATTATTAAATTCATTTATTGTCACTGTCATTTAATAGTTAATATTATATTATTATCTATTATTTTCTTTGTTTATAAAAGTTATTATATTATTATTATTATAATTATTATTATTATTGTTATTAATTTAATTAAATTTTTCATAATATTATTATTATTATTATTATTTAGAAAATAATCATTATATTGTTATTATTATTTTGAAATATTATTATTATTATTTAAATTTAATTTGTATGAATTTAATTAAAATTTTTGTTTTAATAACTATTATTACCCTTTAAATTAAATTTGTGTAAATTTAATTAAAATTATTATTATTATTTAAATTAAATTGATATGAATTCTTGTTATTATTATTATTATCATTATGTTATTTTATTTTAATTTAAAATAAATTTGTATTTCTTAATTTATTTATTACAATTTTATTAATTATTATCATTAATTTTTTTATTATTATACAATTATTATTATTATTATTAATTTTTTTACTGGTATCAAATAATTAAAAAATGGCTATAGAGATAAACTATTTTAATTAATATTTTTAATTAAAATTGTGTTACTTTTGTTTTATCATTTTGAAATCATGTCTATCTAGATGGTAAGATTTATCGAGTTTAATATGAAAAAGTACACCAAATGAGAAAAAAAACCTTATGTTGTTTTTTAAGGAAAATGCTTATTATAATTTTTTTTTATTTTTTTTAACAACATATTGATATTTGAATAAATAAATTGTTTCTTTTCTTATTTTTATTCTATTTTTCAATTAAATTATTTTATTTTATTTACCTTTCTCATCTATTTTTGTTTTCATCTTTGCAATCTATTCTTTTACTCGTTTTTATATATTTTTCTTTTTTTTTCATCCAATCCCTTAATTTCTTTTTGTTTTTTTTTAACAAAGTGAGGCCCAGACGCTCATTTCCATCTTCGCTCTTTTTCAATTTGGTAAGTGAAATAGTACAAAATTAGAAATTAGTTTTACCAAATATACCTAAATGTTTCAAGCTATGTAATTGTACCACTTCGTACCTGGTACTGTGTTAGCGTTTTGTGGTTGTAACTTTCGAAAACAATTGGATTGATTGTCTTTTCGAAACAAACTGTATGTTAGTAATGTGTGAAATAAAAAAGATTCGATGTCATCTTTTGAATAATTAGCTTATATTTATTCCCTTACAAAAGAAAATATTGAGGCAGAAGTGTTGAAGTTTTCTTCACCTTGTAAATTTGACTTCACCCTTTATGGGTTCTCCAAAAAGTGTTCAAGTCTTTTAAGAACTCTATATCTGAAGTTGATATGTGTTTCTACTCATGAAATGGTAAATAGGGGTTGAGTTAGATTTAGTCAAATTTAGAACCAAAATATATAATAAATGACTCATTTATGGTCATATTATAAACACGTTTAATGTCTAAATTTTAAAATTATTTTTATTTTAATCTCTCAAAATTTCTGTTTACCAATTAAGAATGATCTTGAAAAAATATAAAAAATTTAGGAGACTAAAATACATATGACACATTCATATCCGTCCAAAATTTTAGGTAAAGAAGATAATTAGACCTAAAAATAATTTGTCATGGATTTAGATTCGCAAGTTTTCCAAATCCAATTAACCAAACAACAATAATACCATGTGAATCTCAAAGATAAATACCATAAAGTTAGTTAATTTGAATTAATAGCTCTAGTCCTACATATTAGGAAAATAGAAAAATAAAAAATAATAAAAGTTTATATAAAATCAGAAGATATATAACTATTTATTAGGTGTAAAATAAATCATGTTTGACTAAAAATATTCATATTATGCATTTAAGATCTTAGACACTGTTAATAATTGTTCCGAAAATGAGTAATTTGTACAGATAGCAGGATTAAAAAGTACTCTGAATCTAAAAATAGAAAAAAAATAACCTTCTCTCTTTATATAATTTTTTAAATTATATTTATAAATAAATAATGAAAGATAGTTAAGTATGAAGTATATTTTATGTTTTAATATTGTAAAGTTGGTATTAGAATTTCTGAACTCATTTATTGGTCCAAACCAACGGTTTCAAACTCATCCATGTAAGAGCCCGTTTTCTCTGTCATTCGGGCCCAACACCATATCTTCAAGCTGGGTCAAATTAATGGGTCAAATTCCTACACCTTCATACTTTCTTCTTACACCTCTATAAGAGAAACAAATTTAGTTTCTTTATTTTCTTCATATTTTTCACCACATTTTTCTTCTCTTTCTCGTATTCTGGATTGCAATCTTTTGTATTTTGAAATTTATAATACAGAAAAAATATATTCTAGATTAATTAATTTGAAATACAAATAAAAATTATATTGTAAATTTTACAATTCATTTATATTATAGATTACATAATTTAAAATATGAGAAATTATATTTTAAATTATATAATTTGAAATAAAAAATTTTAAAGGGTACTTTTGTATTTTTGAATTATGGAGGTGTAAGAAGAAAAGTATGGAGGTGTTGAAAGAATCACTGTATAGTTATATCATTTTTCTTTGGGTCAACATTTAGCCTATACCCATCTTGTGTATTTCTTTATATATTGGCTTTCAGCAATTTTTTCCACTTTTCTCAATCTAAAATTACTTTTATATTCTTTCAGACTTTAATTTTCACAATCCAATTCAATGAGTTTGAAAGAAAATTTCCAACTAAACATGTTTGACTTTCACTTTATAGTTAACCTATTTCTGCTATTTTTTTGTTCATTTATTTCTTGAAAAAAAAAACTTTTTAATTGAGTTATTTGAACTCTCTCATTAACATGTGCATTTTGTTTTCTCTTTGTTTCATCACATTTTATTCTTTTCCACGGACAAGCTTACCTTTCACTTTTCAAGATTTTTAAAAAATATTATATTATTATAATAAAGTTTATTTCCAACAGAAAATGTCATTTTCCTTATTTGTAAAGGTTCTTGTTCATATGCATTATTAAGTTCTCTTTTACTTTTGTGTGTGAGGCATTGGTGAAAGCTGTTTGGATCTGATTGGTGGTGTCTTATTGTGCTGTCATTTCTGGTCTTGTTTCTTTTGGAAAAACACATATTTCTTGTCTCAATCTATTTATACATGAATCTTGCTGCAAATCAATTCTCTTGTTTCATTATCTAATGAAAACGACTTCAAATTTTCATAGTCATGCATGACTCAATTCTCTTATTCTTATTGTCTCCATCTTTTTATTCTTTTCTCTCAACAATTAACTTTTATTTCCTTTTTCATCCATTGTGTCTAACTCTAATTCCTCTAATAATATTGTCAGAGTATACAATACTTTCTCCAAAAGTAGGAAAGTATAAACGGGCTTGGATTAACGTGCATTTGGTTTGTTTGAAAGAACTACTAACATACAAGATTATTATAACATTTTTTTTTCATAAACATTATAAGAAATGAAAATAGTAGTGTCACGAAGAAGACAAAGTTATAATGCAAAACACGTCAATGAGTGTGCTGTGCCACAAAACTCTTATATAGATATGAGGAAGAATATAATGTAGAGTGGTCCACTTACGTCATCCACGTGTTCTTAAATGTGAATGATGGATATTCATATGAATTTGATAGTTTTTTTTTTTTTTTTCCTTAACCCTTCACACCACTCCCTAGTATTTTCATTCCTATCATCTCATTTTTAATCCTCCTCCAATTAATCATTAAATGAAAAAACTTAGAATTTGAGTTCCATGACACTAATCATGTTGCCCTTGATTTCTGTCTTTTCATAGATTCCTAGTGGAGGCTTAGCTTTTTTAGTTATGAAAAAAAATGGTATCTCTCTATTGCTTAGAAAATTAAAAAAGAATAAAAAATAGATTCTTTTATTTGTTATTTTTAAAATTGTTTGTCATTATTATTATTATTATAAAAAGATACACAATAAAAACTTGATATAATTATTTTTCATTAAATATAGATATTCTTTTTAAGTAATGTAATCTTGTTGCAGTTTCATTGTTTTGCACATTAAAAGATTAACATTTGGTGGTTCACAGATTTTCTCTCCTTTTCATCTCAAATAAGCACAATTCCACACTTTTTTCTTCACTTATATTACCTGGTGTGTTCAGCATTAACATACAAAAGCTTAGAGTCTCATGTGAAAATGTATTATTATTATTTCTAGATAATGAAAGAACAGAGTTGTGCCACGTGTATCACCTCACTATTATTGGTGTTTTCCCATTCGTGGTTTTGAATTTATAGAAGCTGTACATCACACTCAGGAAAGAGAAGAAAACAGCATATATAAACCATGCGTTTCTTCAGCTTTCCATTCATCCATACAAAAACAATATAGAATCCATGACTGGTTTCGTTTCTATAGCTAAAATATGGATCCTAGTTATTCTCATAACATTCTTTTAATAAATTAAAGCAAAATAAATTTATGATAGAGAAAAGAAAAGAAAAGAAACAACCCTTAATAAAGGGTGAATTTCTGCCTTAAATAAAAGGTGAGTTTGTGAACAGAAAAAGGACAGATATAATTAACTGATACTGGGAAAGGGAAAACAACATGGTACTTGTGGAATCTCTTGCGTGGCTGGTTTCTCACATAAAGTAAAATGCATGTACCCTAGGTTAACTATGTGGCTCCATTATTATCATCCATCACATATCTTATTCCATTCATAGGGGCAAGCTAGTTACAGGCTCAACTAATGTAGTACATTGGATCAGGAAGCTTAAAGGTCCTATCCCCAACGTTGGTTCCCAAAATATCACTCCACTGATCTCCAATGTTTCCAATGATGTTGTATCCCTGTTCCTCCACCTTCCTTCTCTCCAATGATTTGTATGTAACTGCTGTCTTACCTTTGTATATAGATGGATCCCTGCAACCAAAATCACATTCATTCTTATCTTACTCTTTCTGCATTATTTTTTTCGTTTTTCAACTTCCCTAGATCATATAACATGAAACATCTTACATATATATAAGAGTAAAAGAAAGAGAAAGAAACTCACTTGGTAATTAACTTAGCCCATTTGTAGTAACCAGCTTGCTTCAAGTTTGAAGCTGTTACGTCCCTTTGAGACAGTGGTCTTCCTGTTATGAACACAATATTTACGCCAAGGGACACCAATTTTCTGTACAGTTTCAGACTCTCAGGCAGTGCCGGTGCCACCCCACGATCCACCCACTCATCAAACGCCGTAGGATTATATGGTTCCGATCTATCATACATAATCATTAGCAGACGTAATTAACACATGCCTATAGCACATAATATACTAAAATGAAAAAGGCAAAGCATACCCAAATCCATGATCAGCATAATATGGGAGATTAGAGAGTGTGGTCTCCTCTATGTCAAACACCCATGCGTCTTTGCTAGTGATGTTTAGGGTTTTCACGTAAAGATAAGCTTCACGGCACACGGTTTTGGAGTCTGATCTATATTGGTCTCCTACGAGGTAGTTTCCTATGTATCCTATGCAGTCTTTAGGAACACTCGAGAAGCCGATGATGTTATGTGCCTCCACACCAAGCATCCAACTTTGGCATGAGACCTCCGGAATGTAGTGGCCACCAAGGCCAGATTTCATCCGGAGTGGGAAAATTTGGAAGTTCACGCCATGGTCATCACCTTGATCTGAACCTTGGCACTGCCATGCTGCTACTGCTATGGCAACAAACAGAACAAACACTTTCATTTTCCTCACTGCTATCACCACTCACTGCTAACTTCTGTAGCTTCCTCTTCTTGTTTTCTTCCTTAAATAGACAACAACCTCATATCATAGCTCCATAGAAGATAAAATATCTCTGGACACCTTTTTCTACCATTAGGCACAATTTGTCAGAAACAAGAGAAACGTGGATTTCCCGTGAAATGTTATGGCTGAAAACAAATATATGTTTGTATATTAGAATCCTATGCTCTATACTACATTTGTTTTATGTTGTTTTTTTAAGGAAAATACATAATATGGTCATTTTTTTATTTTATTTTTACAACATACTGATAGTTGAATAAATAATTTTTTTTATTCTATTTTGTAATTAAATTATTTTATTTTTTTCCATCTATGCAATCTATTCTTTTACTCGTTTTTATATATTTTTCCTTTTTTTCATCTTTTTTAACAAAGTGAGGCCCAGACGCTCATTTCCATCTTCTCTTTTTCAATTATTCTCAATTATAAATCATATTATAACTGTCCATTGATATAATTGAGTTTAATTGTTTTTTTCAGACTTTTTTTTATTATGTAAAATAGGTAAAAAAAATTATTTTCATGATAAAAAAATTAATAAAATCGTGTTATCATGATATAATTTTAAAAATTTAATTAAAATGGTGTTATGTTAGTATTTTCAAAACAATTAAACTTATATCAAATTAGTACAATTTTAATTAATATTTAAAATAACACGATTTCATTCTTAATTAACTGAATTTGTTCTGTAATAACATAATTTATTCGTAATAAAATCAAACCAATTTCACACGATTTAACTATAATAAGAATTTGAAAAAAAATTATATCAGAAAATTTTTTCCCCTTTGCAAACATTCAACCATAACATTCCGATTATTGTTCGAGTGATGTAATTGATTTTGATGTTTATTGTCCTTTGTACAAATACATCGATAAAAAAAAATCTTTGTTCCATATGATTTCTAAGATGAATTTTGTAAAACTTAATGACTTTACTATGTATAATAATTTATAAATAAATAAGTATTTTATATTTTCAACACCGAGCCTTTTTCTTCAAAAATTGCTGCAATACTGAAAAAGCATCAGATAAAAGGGTATGTTTAGTAGTACAGATATTCCTACACTCTAATCACTTTTACAATGACTATTAAACTTTTAAAAAGTCTTATTTGGAGAAATAACTACTAGTTATTAAATTTATTCTGGTTAACTGATTTTTTGTTCTCAAATGAAAATAATTATGAGTAAAGAAATTGTGTGCATTATATATATATAATTTTATTCGTTCAAGTAAGAGAGGTGAAATTTTCTTCAATTCATTCTCATTTTTATTTCTGAGTTTCAAATAATATATTTTCTAATCTTTATGGTTTTCTCTAGTTTTTGTTTATTAATTCATTTATAACCTAAAACACAGCATAAATATGAATTTTTGAAAATCAGTGCTTTAAATTTTGATTTATTTTCAAAGAATGATGCTCTGTTTTTCAATATTTTTTTCTTTTTAATTTACTTTGTACGTTTTGGCATGCATTAGTCAATTTCAAATAGCAGACTTTTCAGTAGCAATACGTGGTCTTGTCCTTCCTCTGCAAATATCTCAAAACACACAGATAACTTTTTTAACCTAAAATAATATTTAAAGAACTGACTGACCATGTTTTCCACGAGTATTTTTTTAAGAAATAAATTAATTAAGAAAAATCAATTCACATGAATAAAAACCGTCAAATAAAATTGAATTCACATTAATAAAAATGGTAGAATTTAAATTCAACTTTAAAATTCATTCACATATGATCCAACGGATGTACTGTCATTTTAGTAATTTTGTCAAAATTCAATTAAAAAATATGTATGCATATTTTATTTTATTTTTAATATGATCATTTTTTTCTAAAATTGAGTAATAAAATATACAAAATTAAATACACTATAAAAATATTTATTAAAATTGAATAAGTTTTTTCTCTGTTAAAAATATAATATATTTTTCATTTATTTAAAACTAAAATTATTTTAAAATTTATTTAATATAAATTAATCCAAATAAATAATCCATATTCATTCACAGCTCAAATAATCTAATTCGACTAACCTGATTAATAAAAATTAAAATATAACTGAAAAAGTTTAGTTAAACTAAATTAATCAAATTATACCTGAATCAAATCCAACGTGATCGTTGCTTAAACTTATTCTTTAATATCTAATAACAAAGAGAAAAAGAAAAGCAACAAAGATGACTATATAATAATAATAATAATAATAATAAATTTTAAAAATGATAATCAATTTCATATTGCAACACAAAAGAGATAATAAGTTATAGTCTATTATTATTATTATTATTATTAAATATTATAGATAAATAGCCTCTATTTATTATTTTTTTCTTGAAGTCATAAATAAAATAATAAAAGCGTCCTTAGACTAAGACACACGTAGGTACCCACCTATTTCATTATTTTATATTTTATTATGAAAAGTTAAAAATCACAACTATAAAGTGGGACCAAAAGTTAAAATGAATATATAGAATTTGTGGATAAAAATGATAGGCAAATTTTAAGCAAATAAAAATAGGGAAAATTTATCTCCCTGCACTCCCTCTCACTATCCCAACCCTCAAAATATTATTAACATCATGTGTAGTTGAAGAATGGGTTGTAGAAAGATAAAATATTGTTAACAAACACTTCTAGCAAGAAAAAAGAAAGTAAAAACATAAAATAAAATAATCTTTTCTATAAATAAAAGAACTTTGAAAGAAATTAAATGCGAAAACTGTTTAGCTAACAACGAAAATTAAACTCATTGCTCTTATTAAATATTTTTCTAAATATTTGTTCGAAATAAATATTGATACAAATTCATAGAAAAGAAATGTCTCATACAAAGTCACATACACAAAATTTGCTTCTTGTTCCATTCATGGAAGCAAGCTAGTTATTGTCTCAACTAATATAGTACATGGGATCAGAAAGGTCCTATCGCCTGTGTTTGGTTCCTAATGAAGTTGTATCCCTGTTCCTCTACCTTTTTTCTCACTTCATTTCTACTTAACTGTGTCTTAACATGGCATGTATATGTATCCCTATAATAGTTATATTGCATTATTTTATAATTATTGTTATCATCATATAGAACAATGATAACAAAAGTTAAAAATTCACATATTATATATAACACTCAATATCTAAAGATTATATGTGGACCTACAAATCTGATCCTGAAATATGCCAAGTTGTCCACAAACAAGATCATGAAAAAAAATTTAACTATATATATATATATATATATATATATGCATGTGTTTTTTATTTTCAAGATCAGTTGTTTTCCTTGGCCTACCACATTCCTTTTCCACCACCCTACCCTATTTGGTCTTTGTATTCCTATTGGTTAAAAAAAGTTGTCAACGCTATCATCAATTGGCAAGACTTATCACTATGGCATTATTTCATCACCAAATTTTATTTGTCCTGAGTTTAATAAAAAATTGTGACTCACTTTTAAAGAAAATGTTTGGATGTGTATTATTGAAAATATATATTGTCACATAAATAGGATAATATTTAGATAAGATATAATATATCTAGAGGAATTTTTAATAGGACATGATTATAAATGTAGATATGGATGAAACACAAAACATTTGGTATGAACTTCACTTATTTTGATTGGTATAACTGTCCTATTATCTATATATAGCTATATATTATTTGAATATATTTTAAAATAATACTAAAATAAATAAAGCGCTATTAATTTTATTTTCCTTAACATGGAGCTATGTTATAAAAAGTCTTTTTATTACTAAAGGAATTGTAAGCTTTTTGTTAAGGACACAGTGATTGACATGATTTCAAGGTGAAATTTTTCTTCTCCTGGGTTTTTAAATACTTTACATGTGTGGAGTTTATTTTTTTCTATTCCTTTATATTCTCCTTTTGTGTTGAAGTTCGTCTTCTATCTTCTCCTGAATGACTTTTCTATAGCCCAGGAGATTTCATTTTTTTTAACACATGTATTTCGAGGATTGGATCCCTTTCTACTTTTGATTGGTTTGAGACATTAAGAAAAAAGTGGAAAATATAATAAAAACACTATTTGTTCGAAAAAAAAAAAAACAAGAGAGAGAATTTTTTTTGTTTTTAATTTTATCGAAACTTAATCGACTTTTTAACCAAAATTTGCAAAATAAATGATTTTATGTTTAGAAAATAAAAAAATATATATTTTTTTTTACGAAAGATCATTTTTTAGTTAAATAATTTTTTAATTAGTATAAAAAATTATATATTTTATTTTCACATTCTTTTGCTCATTCAAATAAGCAGTGAAAATTTTCTTAATTTATTTCCATTTAGGCCATATAATGTTACACTGTTTCTATTTCTATTTATTTATTTGATTTATATTATTTCTTTGTTCTTTATGTTATTTTGAACTCGAAAATAATTTAAATACTAATTTAGGATTGCCAATGGTTTGAATTCTTTATTAAAACTGTTCTTTTCATCCACAGAAGATTTTTTAAAATTATATCCTCGTTTTAAACGTGGAAGAGTTTTTTAATTTATAGAAATCTTTCTACAAGTCGTATATCTATGTAACGCATCATTTATAGTTTTTTTATTATTAATATTATACCAAACTAGTAACTTTCATTGACCCCATTTTTACGTTGACATAATATAAAACTGTAGGTATTCAATTTTTTCAATATATTGAATGTAATAGAAAAGTCGCAACTGGCATATTTCACTACGACTAATTCATTTTCCATTTGGAGCTAGCGTGGTAGTCATCGTCATTAGGTTTGAATTATTAGATTAATTAACATTATTTTTAATTGGGAGTGGGTATGGATCATATCTATATGCCACTCTCTTTTTAACGTTTTTGTTTGTTAGTGAGACAATGAAAGAAAGTGGAAATATAAAAGAAAGAACCTTTGTGGAAATATAAATTTTCTATAATTTGATTTTAGAGTAGTAGTTGCAAAACTAAACCAAACATAAACTATATTTGTTTTTATTATTTATAAATTTTCTTTTATTTAATGTTGTTATTAATAAATTATTGAATCAATTTGCTTAATTTATAAAAACACAATAATGTGATTTGTGCAAAGGTTCAATCAACTCTCTTAACTTTTTTAAAATATAAAAACGTAAATTTTTGTTTAATGAAATTGACAATGTGAGTTTTATAAATTGTTCTTATCAATTATATTATGCATACACTAAAACTATCAATTTTTGTTTATTAGCATATGTTTAAATTTTCAAAATTTGTGAGATGAGTATAATTCATTAAAGGTGAAAGATTTCTCTCAAGTGAAAGCTAACCTAAAGCACATTACAAAAATTCTCTCAGTAAAGTATATTTGCAGAAGCAAAGACACCCTTGGAAGCTTCTTAAGTAATTATATTTTATTAAATAAATTCGGTAAAAGCAAAATTTTAGTACGATGAAAATCATAAAAATTCCAATAAATATAAAATTACACGTATTGTTAAAGAGGTGTCAGAAATAAAAGAAGAATCACTTGTTCAAATGAAAGGTAATCAAATATTAGTGTAAGAAAATTTAAATTATTTAAATACTAATTAATATATACTGTAATGTGATTGGACTATAGTTATTTATATAGGTTTGATTAAAACTATTTTATGTATAATTTACTTCATTTTTTTAATGTAGCAAATGATTTTAATGATACTATCTTAACAGACTAATAATACTGTCTTAAGAGACTGATTGATGTTGAAACACTAAACATTCAAATCAAATTTATAATTAACCTTTTCATTTAAGTTAAAACTTTTTTTCATGAAACACTTTTAAGGAGTATGATCAACTTTAAGAGAATCTTCAACTTCTTACAAGTCTCTGTCATTATCAGCTTATGTATTACCGAAATCTTCAATTATTTATATGATGCAAATATCAACTTCTCATTTCATTTTTCTTTGTTAAGTTCCTCTAATATCTCACTTTTCAAATAATAAAATATTTTTTATTGATTAGTTAGAAGATAGATGAAAAGATGGAAAATAATAAATTATCTATTAAATGATTGATTGATAATAGAACATTCAACTTAAACTCCGTAAAAAGAATAATTTAATTGCCTTTGATATTTTCAAAAGTAAGAATATAATCGGTAAAAAATAATTAATACAGCCTTGAATTTTACAAACGATAAATAAAATGCAACCATTTTTGCAATTTTTTATAATAAGATGATAGTTAAAAAGAAATAGAGGAAGTAATGGTTTGGTGGGATGAATATAATGAAAAGTTAAAAAGAAATAGAGGATCCAAAACTAACTGTCGTATAACTTCTGTTTCACATTCTCTTAACACCATATCTACATCTTCCTTTTGCTTTCCTTTTCTTTTATCTCCATAAAGTTATTTATTATATTAATTAGGAAATTATATCGTCTAGTATTAATACATGTAGAGATAAGTATTAAAGTGATAAGACAAAATAATAATTATGTCATTCATTTAAAAAAAATTAAAACTCAATTGAAAAATATAAATTTTTTAATATTCAATAGATAAAAAATTTTAATAGGAATTTAATTAAAAATATTAAAATTTATCATGACCTTAAAATTTAATTAAAAATTAAAATAATTAAGCTTTTAATTTAACATGTTTTAGTTCTGCCCTTATTATGAACTTGTCTTTGTTTCTCTGTGCAAGTACAAGTGCAGATCAATTATTGTTGAAGATATGTATTATGGGCTCACAAACCCACTGGCCCGTCAACGCTAGCTGATACACATATACAGCCCAAGTAATAGATAAACCTCAAGTTCACAAATTTTAAGATGACATTAGTTTAATACAATTTATTTTAATAATTATTGTTAAGCATATTAAACATCTACTTAGTAAAAGGAGTCTAGCTGAATTGATTAAACGAAATATATAAGTTTTCTTAAACTTCCTCCTAAGTATTTGTACAAATAAATAAAAAATTAATTATTATATTACATACAAGTATTTAATTTTTCATAAGAAAATATATTTAGGACTGAGTTAACGAATTTATACCTGTTGTCTTTAAAGAAGTGTTATTCATGATTTTTTATACCTTTGTTTTTTTTTTTCGTGTTCATGTATTGAAGTGATAAATGTAATGCCTTTTTTCGTTTTTCTAGATAAATTATTACTTTAAGATAAATGTAAACAGGGAAAATGTTTAAGTTATCATGTGGCAAATTTGGTGTACATGCATACATTGCCTAGTTATCACCGAAGTTAAATAATAATAATAATAATAATAATAATAATAATAATAATAATTCTATTGGTCAAGATTTTTCTATTGCTCATTAAACTAACCTTAATTAAAATTGAATTTGGTATGTGAGTTGGGCAAATTTGTCACCATTGTGACTAATATCAATTAAAACTCACCTCGTTCAATGTTAATATAAAAAGATCCAAGAATAATATTATTGGTTGATATTTTTCAATCATTAAATATTATTTAATCTTGAGAGTAGTTTTGTATTTGTTAATAATTGTGTACTCTATTGAAAACAAATAAATTTAATATTTTTTTCCATTTTGTGTTTTTAAAAGTAATAAATACATATGTTTCTTTTGGGGCTCCACTCTATTGCCTAAATCTGACTAGATAGAGACTAATCAATACACGTGATATGCATGCTCCCCTATTGGATCACAAAGTACTATGCAAATTACTTATCCTTATAAATGTTAAAAGGTTTCTTTATAGTCTCATACACAACCTTTGCGATATATAAAACATATGGTGTTTATATATACTTGTGTGACATATTATTTGAAGTATATTTTTCTCACACCTAGATTGCAAATCTTTTATATAATCATCCTAAAGCATGTATTGAAGATGGTTGGGTTGTGCAATCAACAACAACAACAGATGCAAACTTTGTGGAATCTTATTTCTCTCTCTAATTTCTACCTTGTTTGTTTCATTTCTAATGCAAGGGACATCAAAGTTTTAAAGTCAAAAGTTAAAGTAAAACTGCAAATAGTATAAACTCTTTTTGTCCCTCCCCTGGACCTATCAAACAAACATGGGGACACCCCTTCCCTATCAATATTTTAATTATTATACATAAATATGGCTGAAAATGATTTTAGTTTTCCATAAAAAAAAAAAAAACAAATGTTGAAATACATAAGTATGAGCTATATAGTAATATGTAATAAATGAAATTACCTATGTGAATGACTTTATATTTGGTAATTTCCAACCTCGTATTTGTTAAATTGTTGTAATTGCATATAGTATTGAATCCATTATTAAATTTAAATCCGATTTTACAGCCATGCATCCATTGTATGGCATGCCCTACAAGACATATTTTCTTTTTTGCAAAGTAAATTTTTAAAACCTAGCTAATTACCTTATATATATATATATATATATTGCAGTTATTAATTACTTTATATGATAACAAACTAATTTTACTTAAAAAAAGAAAAAAGAAAAGATTGTAACTCGACAAAGTTTCATAGTTTATTACGGCCACAAAGAGAAAACCACGTAGTGGAGTTTCTTAGGTGACTTGTTCACGTACATCTGAACAGCATAAACTCATATCCATACACAAAATGCTCCTATTTCAGCTCTCTCTTTCCATCTGCATAACCCTTCTTATTTCATAGATATACAGGAGCAATTGGAGGCATGAGAGGTGAACTAGTTAATGTAGTACATGGGATTAGGCAGCTTAAAGCTCCTGATTCCTCTGTTGCCTCCCATCAGATCGCTCCACTGGTCTCCAACATTTGCAATGATTCTGTAACCCTGCTGCATCAGCTTCCCTCTCTCAGCTGTTTTGTATTCAAGTGCATTCTGAGCACTGTTAGATGGGTCCCTGCAACCACAACCCAATTGTTTAAACCTTATTTTCTCAACCTGCAAATTCTGATGCACTTCACTGTCAAAAACCACTGTTATAAACTTAAGTCCCATATCGTTTAATTACCAAGAGATTAATAAGATCTTCCTCCTTGTGATGGATCTCTAGAGTATATCTCAAGAACATTCAAGTGAAAAAAAATAGTAATTTATTTTAATAAACTAAATCACTATCATACTTTGACTTAACAGATTTAAAGGATGAATAACACTTCATATATTAAAAGAGAAAAAAAATTATAATGAATTGCATGCTGTACTGATATATATGCAGGTAGGTTCTTTAGGTGTTATATTATAACGTAGAAAAAGGATTGAAACTCACTTGAGAATCAACTTCTCATATGTGTGGTAACCAGCAATCTTCAAGTTGGCTTCAGTTACAGCCTTTTTGTCCTCCATCCTTCCACTTAAGAATATGATCTTGTAGCCAAGATCCACCAGTTTGTTGTAGTTCTTAAGAGTCTCAGGCAATGGTGGTGCATCACCCTTGTTAACAAACTCTTCATCATAACGTGTGGAATTGAACTTCTCCACTCTACATCACAAAATTATTCACAAGTAAATAATCAACTCGTGTAGCTTATTAAATTTTCCATGCATGACAAGAAAAGAAAAGAGTATACATACCCATATCCATGTTGAGAATAGTATGGCACATTGGAGAGAAGAGTTCCATCTATGTTGAACACAATTGCATCGTTCTCATGTACTTGGAGTTCTCTAGCGTAGAAGTAAACCTGCTGGTTCACTGTTTTGGAGTCTGATTGGTACTGTCCTCCTTCGATGTAGTTGGCTGTGGCGTCCACGCACCGTTCAGGGATGGTTTCGAAGCCGGCGATGTTTTGTGCTTCCACGGCAAGTCTCCAACTGGCGCATCTCATGTCGTTGTAACTTACGCCGTCGTCATAACCGGCTTTCATTCTGAGAGGGAAGCTTCGGAAGGAAGCGCCATGGCATTGAGATGCCACCAGAATTGTAGCAACGAAGAACACAAGGCACTTCATACTCACCTATCTCACTACTTCTTCTTATCTCAGCTCACTTCTGCATCTTCCTCCTCCGGGGTTTGCTTCCTTAAATACACGCTCGCTCTCCATCTCCACCACAAATTATCTCTGATCTTTAACCTAATTTTTACGCTCCACTAATTTAGTTTACTTTTCAATCTCGTACGTAATATTAAAAACTTTTAGAACCCCTTTAAAAATAATAAATACAAGTATTCTGCAATTTTTTTTTTCTTATTAAAAATCAGTTATCATTTGCTAGTTTAGAAAAATCGGTGGTCTAGGGTAGTAATGAATCTCTGATAAATAACATCACTTAAATCTTGACTTTTGAATATGAATAATGATTCCTTGACGTCCACCTTTTATTCTCTTTAACATCCAATCTTTACAGTTGCTTTTAACAATAAAAATATTGGATTTAACTAATAAAAGTAAATATAAATACAATTTTAAAATAAAATAATAATATTATTAGTTATTGAGTAGGAGTGTGAAGAAATGATGCTGTCAAACTATCATCATTTTTTGAATATTCTAGGTAGGGGTAATGAAGACTTTAACTAGAATACCTCTTTTTTCTATTTTTTATTGAATAATCTTATAACAACTATGTCGTGAAATATTATTACTTCACTAGAAAAGAGCAAGAACTTACGTGTCATACGTAAAAGCCGATAAGAAAAAACGTGTAATAAGTAAAAGATATAATTGATAAAACTTGGACTTTGTGTTAACGAGATAGATACTTGGCAATTTTGACATCAATACAGTGATACACACTCACTTATTAGTTCTTTTACATGGTTTAAATTTGATACGTTTTCTAGTTAATTCTAGCTAAGAGGAAAAATTATTTTTATTCTCAGAATAAAAGTCACAATAGAAAAAATTACCTCTACAAATAATAATATTTTTAAAATGAAATATTTCTTTTTTCTTTGTTAAATTCAATACTTTTACATAACATGTTTAAATATTTTATTTTATTAACTATTTTATTTAATATTTTTTTTACACATCAAATATCATCTTCATTTTACATGTGTAACAACCTAGAAAATCTGTCATTTGAGTGAAATGGTAGAAGTGGAATGAACACTTGATTATTATATTATTAAACTAAAAACGCATATTTATAGAAAAAGTAAGTAGTCAGTCTCATTTCAACTCAAGCCATCATCTCTCTAAAACCCCTAACCTCTTTTCCTCTTACTTCTCTCTAAGTCTCTGCTTCCATACCTCATCAGTTTCTCAAGCAGAGCCCACCGTTGAACTCGTGGCGGAGAATAGAGCAAGTCTATCCGATCAGAACCTCCGTTAGAGTAAGTTCATCTTCTACCCCTTTTTCTTATAGCAGATTTAGGTTTTTGTTTTTTCTCTGCTTACTGAGCTCGCATGTGGCATCTGAGCCATCAGACGGTGCCTCTGTGAGCTCAATTTCCTAGTGTTTTAGTCTGATCGTTGATCAGAGATCCTTTGGTGCAGATTCGAGTTCCTGAGGATCTTAAGCTTTTGGGAGTGTTAGAGAGAACTTTCACTGCGATTAAGGTAAGAGAAGCTAACCTTAGTGCTTGTTTGATTTACAAATTTAAGTCTTGAATAGAGAAGTTAATGATTGTAG
>Ga0099824_1003640_pt1 | contig 22507 bp, 11 predicted proteins | sample SiratrowhiteBW_FD_76837 | JGI IMG/M metagenome (GOLD analysis project Ga0099824, IMG submission 76837) | Root nodule microbial communities of legume samples collected from California, USA - Siratro white BW | ecosystem: Host-associated > Plants > Roots > Nodule | place: USA: California... | reverse complement strand
TTTTATATATATATATATATATATATATATATATATATATATATATATATTTATTGTGTCTTTGGCTTTCTATAATTTTTATAATTAAGTTTAATAAAGTTAGTTTACGACACTTTGGAATCTTTAGAATACTAATACTTGTCTGGTTGTTTTGTTAACAGTGAAGGTTCAATTAAAAAAATTGCAAAAAAAAAACTCAGAGATCTAATTATAATTTCTTTACCTAAAAAATTTAAGTATAAATCTCAAATGAATTAATATATAAAATTTATTTTCAATAGATAAACAAAATTATATATATGAATATGTTTATAATATAGTAAAACTTGGAACCTTGTTCATTTAGATAAGTGGGTCATAAGAATTACGAACTCCGTTGTGACCCAGCATAAATATTTAATTTACAAAGACAACCTTGACCCGTTTCATTTGTCCAAACTCTAAACATTTAGGAATAAAAAATGGTTAAAAAAGAAAAGAAATTTTTCCCCAAAGAAACAATATACTTTGAAAGCATTTTCTACGACTATTGAAACACATAAAAGTCGTCGCAAGATATATTTAAGTAAAATGAATTGCATTTGTGAGGGGTTCTAAATTTTGAAGTTATACCTTATATAGAGAAAATCAATATTACTTAGGACAAAAATAGTATAGGAATAATTTTTACTACAAGAACAAAAAGAATTTGAGTAAAAGGCTATTGTATATAAATATATTCAGGGTTTGCATATTTTAGTCGTTAAAAGATATAAATTTGGGTTTTATTTTTATTAGTTATGTTCTTTTAACATATATTAATTATTTATTTAATATTTACAATCGAGATTATTGTCACTAAAAAAAACTAAAAACATAAAAACATAAGTTGAATATTTTTCAAAAACCCAACTTAACAAATGAGATTAACTTAATTAAGATGTATTTGGTGTCAGACTAATATAAGATTAACTAAACTATTTGTACTAATTCACACAATATAGATATGTCTAACACAATTATATTAAGTTAACAAGGACAAGATAAATGTACATTTTTAATAACATTCATAACTTTCAACTACTCAAAAGAATTAATTTGAGGGTTGGAACATCTTTTATAGGTATATTCTCACCCTTAACTAAGAATAGTTCATCAACACGATAAAGAAAATATATCGAAAGAGAATATCTCAGGAAGTACAAAGCATCAGACTAGGAAAAGAGACCTTCTTAGTTCATACAATGACACTTTCTTTAAAAGAGAAAAGAAAAATATCATAACGTATAATTTTTCATCATAAACACCGTAGGACGGAACAAGAACAAGAAAAATATATTTATAACAAAAATTTACTAAATTTAATACTTTATATATTTATATTTGTGGTTTTAATGGTTTAAGAATTAGGTTAAAGTTATCTTTATATTAATTTTAAGTGGATGTTAATTTGTGTTAACTATTTTATTAGTAACTATTTACACTTACATTACAACAAAAAAGCTATTTAGAGATCAACTTTTAGTTATCAAATGAAATGAGCTAATTATGATCAAAATAGGCACCAAATTAGATTTTAGTTGCTATATAACTATAAAATAAAAATAATGATTAAATTTAGTAACCAATTAAATTAAAATAATTGATATCTAATATTAACTACTAAGATTTTAGTAACTTATATTATTTAATGTGATATGTATTACTATTTTTATGATGGAAATATAGGATTTAAAATAATTATTTTTTTTATTAATAATAAAAGCGAAAATTTTGATTATAAATATTTTGTTGATGTCATTTCTGTTCTTTTATAGATTTTGTCACCAAAAATTTTGTGACAAAACTTTCCTTGTTTTGTTATCAATACTTTCCATCACAAAATAATACTTTTTAAATAGTGTAATTAAACTAATTAAAGACTTTTTCAAATTTCAAACTCTAAAACTAAAAGGTTGCTTGTAGTGCAATACCTTAGGTTCTTCATCTTGAAGAAGTACACACGTGAACGAAATTTTAGTAAAACTGAAGAAAATTAAGAGGAGAATGATCCAAAGTATTTTTAAAATACTTTTGAAAGTTGTATGGTCAGAACTTGTAACCTTGTGCACGGATAATTTCTATCGTTTCCTTTGTATTACGAGTACTTTTCTGGCGTTCCATAAATTTATTTTAATATATATATATATATATATTCAAATACAGGGAGATAAACACTCTTGGAGTTATATAATAGTATTGTTGAAGACTTATGCTTTCCCATTTTATTAATTAACAACTCTGCAGTCTACCCTATCCCCTACACCCAAAGGAAGAAAAAATAAAGAAAATACTGTGCAGTCAAAGCAATTGTTTTTTAATTAACCCAGGAATAAAATTTTCTGATATAAATTAAATTCAACTATCTAGTATTTAAATATTGCTAGAAAGAACGGACATTATTGACTTTGTTTTTCTCCCCGAATCTCCAAGATCTTCAATTAAAAATTCTCTTCAATTAATCACAAACTAATAAATATTAAGAAATAATGTCATTCAAGCATGTGTCCGGCGGCTGGTTACACAAAGGATTAATTAAAGAAAGATAATTAAAAAGGAGCTTTAGTTTGTCATCTAGTGTTTGACAATAAAAAATGTGCGTGATATAAATATTAGTTTTTATCATATGTAAGTTTGATGTGTTAGTTTATAATTAAACATCAATTTGTATAGATAAGAGTTAGGAGAGAGTCTTAGTATTTAATTAAAAGGGTGACTGATTAAATTAAGGATATAATAGGTTACTAGGTTAGGTTTGCTATGCAACAAACATATATAAATTATGTCAAATTTGATGAAACAAAATAATCAAATCAAATTCTACAGTAAAAGCTTAGACTTGGTTTCATGTTCTAGTGGCACATGGAACCACAAAACAAGGCATCTTGTTGAATTGCTCCACCTATATACCCTGAGTGATATATTGCCTCAATTATACACTAAGAATTTGTTTGTGGTATAGTTAGTTGATGATGAATTGGGAGAGGAGGAAGCATTCATTATAATATTAGGAGATTAAAAAAGGAAGATGTGGCAAGAAAAAAGAGAAACCAATATCGGTTAGATGGGGATATGATGCACAATGGAAAAAAGAAAATTATAAATTATAGCCTATCAAAAACAGTAAAGTCAAACTAAAAGCAAATTAAAACTAAAAGTATTTTATTTCATATATTTTTCAAAGTATCAAAATTAATGGAAGTACATTATAATGGAGTGAAATTAGTCTCTTCTTGGACATGAAAATGAAGCTGATCATGAGGTGTTTTCTAGTAATTGTAACCCTGAAATTATATCTAAAAGCATTACTTAGCTAGTTACCAAGTTACACCTCCTAATGATTTTGACTTTTATAAATTGGGTGGGTAAAAATTTCAAAGGGTTGTTGTAACAACGATTTTGAGATTCTTAAAAGAGAATATAAACTATGGTTCTTTAATAAAGGAGATGCTAATAATATCTTTTGTAAAACACTGTTTTAATAACACGCTTCTATATTTCATAATGAAACTGTTTTATTTATTTCTTTATTTGCTGGTTTTCTTGGATATTTGCTAGCAAAACCCCTAAAGAAAATTACATTGTTTAAAGCGCATGAATTTGCCCAAGTTAATTTGATGTTATTTTTTTTTTTCATATTTATAAGTCGATCGTTGTTATATATTCTGAATAACTATTAAATGGTTTTGAGCATTTTTTTTTTCATCAGAATAAAATCGTGGTATTTAATTAATACAAGAAGTACCATAGTTCAACAAAATAGAATAGGTAGGAACATATTTAATTATGCCACCTTACATCTTATGTCCATATACACCAGAAAAGCTAGAAAAAAGGACAGCTCAGAATTTTGCTTCATAATTAAGCCACTTTTTCATAATTTTGACAATCTTTGCGTGACACACGGCTAAATAGATTGAGATTAGTGCATTAAGAGATGAAATTCACTTGTGTGAAAAGTCCAAACACTGGTTGGATAAATTTGATTTCATTCATTGGAGACATTGTTTTAGTTATACAAGCAACTACTTCACATGGGAAAATTATATATTAAATAAGACGAGATTAGGAAATAGGTAATGATAAAAGTAACTTGTCACTGTCAGAAAAATATTTTCAGATAAAAAGCCATTGTTATAAGATTTGTATTAGTGTTTATTACCTTCCTATACCTCATCAAACAACTAAAAGTAATGAGAAACCATAAAATTTAACCCCAGGTGTTATGACCAAATTCCAGTTTCAAATTTACAGATTTGAAAGCCTTATATTTTCACTTTGCACGCCCCATTGGAGTTTGCTTCACTCCCTTAACATGCAACATTACAGCAATTTATCCTCACAAATTTATATGATCTCCCGGATCCATTATTTGTGTCAGTGTATATGATTCTATGAATAAAAATTCAGTAAAGAGGATATGTACTTATAACGTCACGAAACTAATTATATTATTCATTGATCACAAATTTTTATACATAATTAGTTTGATCATATTGATAATAATTATAACAAAATTTATATACTAATAATTTTTTATTAGTTCGTACCCTGTATATAAAAGTTTTTACAATTGACACTGCTATTTGTGTCTCACAGAAATAGATAAAGAACATAGAGAATGAAAGAGAACGTTATCTAATATGTACTTAGAATGTAGAGAAGTGTATGTAATATCAAATGGCTACATGCTATGATAAATACATCGTATGTATTGTATATGTTGTCTGAATTTGTCTGAATTCTTAAAGGTGGTCATTGTCAGACTCTTCAGTGAATGGCTTTGCAGGGACCAGGATAAGCTGACTCTAATGAATTGTAATTTTTCTTTTCACCTTTTCTCATTTCCTTATCCCAGATGCTTTAGAATTGATGCATTAAAATAATTCAAGGAAAAACAAGGAAACTGCTAATCAAACCTACAAGTCCTGTATATACTAAATTACATCCTCCTGAGAGAACTTATTGTATTTGACTCCAAGTTGAGGCCTAGTTGAAGATCTAGGGCTTTACTATGACTCTGATTTGAAGAAGGGAAGTGGCAAGGTTTATAGATGAAAGGAGTGTTACTATTTGCATTGGAGAAAGTAAACATGCAAGTATCTTGTTGTGAAGGAGGGTGTGATGCCAGAGAATACCAACTAGATTTCTGGTCACAAGAAAAGTTGGTGTCTAAAACATTTGAATTGAAGCTAATCTGAGGTTCTTCACAAAGGGTGAACTCAGAATTATAGGTAGAGGGGTCATAGAACCAAGGACTATCTGAGGCTTGGTAAGCAAAGCCATGGTTGGTTTGAAAAGGGTGTTGGAGGTAACGGTTTATGGATTGAAGCTGCAACCTCTTCTTCTTCATTCTCTCTTTCTTGTGGGCATTTTGGTGGCCTCCTAATGCTTGTGAGTTTGCAAATTCTTTGAAACAGTATTGGCACTCGAACTTCTTCTCATCTGGGTCTTTGGCTGAGGTCTTTTCTTGCACAGTTTTGTCTCCTCCTGAAGAGACTGAGTTAGAGGAGTTTACGCTTTCATCTCCTTCACCAGAGTCTTTGAGACAGCCCTCTTTAGAAGGGTTTAGCTCAAAGCCAAATAACCTGAGCCTTTTCTCAGTAGAGTTGCCATTATCACAATCCCATGTTTGAGAAAGATCACAGATATCCTTTTCCATCTCTCTTTGGTAAAAGAAATATTTTGAGGTTGGAAATGCAGTGGTTAGTTGTTAGGCTTCTCTTCCTTTTATAGTAAACTCTCCAAGTTCCAGCATGCATTGTATGGATTAAAAAATGTTGTTTTATAGTACATTGAAAGCATAAGGGTACCCCAGAGTCAATAGAATAAAAGATTAAAAAGAAAAGTCAGATTAGAGAAAGCCGTCTCTACTCATGCAATGTTTGCTATTAAAGAAACTCTTTTTGGTACTGTAGTAGATGCACCTCAAACTTCTCAATCAAAGAGGATTCACTGTGATTTATTTAAAGGTGGAATCAGATGGGCTACAAGCACTTAATAATATTTATAGTTCCACTTGGCTTTTTCTCTTATTAAAAATAGACATATTCCATGCTTAGGACATGATTAAAGTTATTAAACTAACTGTAGCTACAAATAGTCAAAGAAAGAGGGGCACTAACTTTGTAACATATCTACTACTGTACTAAAATGCATATCTAATTATTTTACTGAGCAGCCAATAGCTTCATTGCTTCATGTATTGTCCTCTGCCCAGACTAATCATATATTATAAAGATTGCCTAATAAATATTACTGCAATATTGGATGCTAATTAAGCCATAACCAAGTCCTATCTACTTGAGTTAATTCAATTGATGTTATTCATAAAACGCTGACATCTGTATAAATTCAGCACTAAATAAAGCTTCTTTGTGATTATCCCTCTACCCACAATCACATTAAAAAAGACCCTTAATCAGTTTTTTCTTGACCATGTTTTATGAATGCTCTTGTGACCTAGAAAAGAAAGAGTAGAAGCTAAAAAAAGAATAAAAGAAGTGGGCAATGATGTCAGCATATATACTAATAAGAGTCTTCCATAAGATCTGGGCATATCTTCTTTGAGCAGGCAAAGCCTATATTTTATAAAACTTATATTTTCAGGTGAATCAAGTCATCAACTATAGTATTATTCTACAAATAAACGCAGCGTTTGCGTTGGACAGTTGTTATAGTTGGCCCCACACTTTGTTGCTTTTGGGACAATTTAGAAATCATTAGATTGTGTTTTATTCCATTGTCTCTTACTAGATCTTCCATTGGTTGACTTCTTCCTCCAATAAGCCTCTCATGCTCATCAATTTCCCACTCCTTTTTCTCCATTTTCATGCTTAATAAACTCTCTTTTCTTGCTTCAGGAGGAGAATTCCAAGTAGGCATGCTGTCATCTACCATTTCACTATCTCCTAACATGTGGAATAAATAGAGGCCATGAGGGTGGAGATTGGGTTATGGTGGCTAAGTGGGTGGGTACGTTGGGTGATTGATTGATTTTAGCTAATTCCATTTCATTACACGATGGTTTGAGAATATCAAACCGTGGTCCCTACCCTAAAAAACATTGCTCTCCCGCCACTGGGTATTGTCCTTGCTTTTAGACAAATCCAAAGTGCTATTACTATTTTTTTATCACACACCATAGAAGGCCAAAACTGACTAAGAAAAAACTTTTTATATTGGAATATGATAATACACTCATGTTATATCAACGACAAAAATATGTTACTTCGCAGAAACATGCTGAGTTGAAATGTATGCTTAATACTAGTACATCAAACGCACTTGGATGAGCACTATAGGTTAATGCCACAACTAGGAAGATTCAACCTTGTTTGGTTGCTGACTTAGGTCGTAACTCCAAGGCTATCCCTAAACCTAGCTGCAATAGATCAAGTAATTCCTGTTGGATATAAACCTGTAGCAGTATTATGTGAAAGTGACATCAGAAACCATTTTTAGTGAATGCATGTGTGTGAAGAACTTTCATGAAATCTAATCTGACCAATATGTAAGGGCATCTTAGATTTGCTTTCACATTGGAGAGTATCCAGCTTTTGCCACGTATAAGAGCAACAACTATTGCTTGGGCAAATAATGTAGCTTTTTATTTATTTTATGGGTCTAAATTTGTTTTAGTTGTAGTGTCCGTAGATTTTAAGTGTTGTATATATAGGTTGCCAAATTTGTTTAAAAGTCTTAGTGTGAGTAACACCTATATTTTAACCTTTATTTTAAGGTAATCTAGCTTGTGGGCATTCACAAAGTTCCACCTTTCAACCATTTTCTGTGATGATTTAACCATAGATTATTGGTTTAGGTTAAAAAGCAGTATCCGAAGCAAAGCGTAACATTGTCAGAAACTGTCAGAAATGCCTTTATGTAGGTCGTTAGGTTTGGAAAAACAGAACTTGCTGAATAAAAAAATATCTAACTGTTAGAACTGGTTGAGGTTCTTCATCTTTTTGGGTACAATGCTGTCACCTCGTCACTCATTTATGAACTGTTATAAGGGAATCTTATAATTGTAAAATAATGAATTGTACTTTCATTTACTTCCAATTTTATTTGATTATTTGATTGTACATTATATTTTACATTACACTTTTTAGTATTTGATTACATTAAATTTTTAATTTCATAAATTTTATTGTCGAACTTTCAATCTTTTTGAATTTTACCATCTAAATTTTAAAAGTATACGCATTTTACTTTTAAGTCGCAATTTATTAATAATATGATAATGTGGCTAATAAACAATGTAAGGTATAATAATATAATCAATAAGTTAAACAGAAATATTTTATGAAGCATTGATTATAAATGATTATGCAATACTACTTTAAATATTAAATATTTCTATAATTTAATCTGTATTTGATTATAAAAGAAAAAAACTCGCTTAGAATTTGCCTATCTACTTTCATGTTTTAAAATTGTATAGCTTATAGTTTTAATATTATATTTGGGCTGATGTCCAGATTGCAGCAAAGTAACTAATACATTCACAAAAGTTATATAATAGACTAAAATTAGAAAAATATATAAAGAAATTTAAAATGTATTTTTAAATAATAAATACAATATAAATCATTAATAATAATGATAAGATTTTTTAGTAAAAGCTATTTCGAAAAATTATATCTTAATTATGTTAATCCAATGCATGTTGATTTAAATAGTAAAGCTCAACAATTTCAAAGATTATATTTATTTTGGGAAAATGGATTTAACAACTAATTAATTAACTATTTTTTAAAAAAAAAAAAATACTACAAATAATCCATAAACGTAGAAGTTGTGAAAATAATATTTGAGACTCGTAAAAATATATAAATTTTTAGTAATATTATTTTGGTTTAAAATTAATCCGAATATTTAATCTAATTTTCCCTTGATTGATCATTTAAGAGTATTTTACCATCTAATAGTTATAAAAAATAAAATAAAAATATTTTGTATCAACAAACCAAATAACACAAATTATCAAATGAAAAAAAAAATGTAAAATACACATTATTATTTCAATAATTTATAACATTAATTTGCACTTCATATTTGGTTCCTTTTCCTGAATTTTACCCAAAGAAATAACTTTCTTATTTTACCACAAACTCACCCGGTAATAGTCACATCTTCATACTATTAGTAAGTTGGTATCCAATTAATGAAACGGTTAAATGTTATAATTTTGAAATTTAAATGGTAAAGTAGGTGAAATTAAAGATCAAGATTAAAATTCATAAAATTAAAAATGCATTGATAAGATTGGCAAAATAAAAATATTATGATAAAATTTCCGATTAGTTGAAAAAAAATGATAAAATTTTCGATACAGAAAATTCAGTTGTGAAGTTTACAAAATTATAATTTATTGATTAAATTTATAATTTAAAGTAGAGTTAATTAAGTTTTATGTTCGCTATACATCAAGATATTTTGAGTTGAGTTCTTATTAAATTTTTTTGGTTCACTGAGTATTAGAAATTTTTATAATCCTCAATTGAATCCATGTCATTTAATTTTTCTATTAATTGGCATGATTGTTATCTTATATTATCGTCTTGTTTATTTATCTCCGTATATTAAGATATATAAAGTTTTATGATTAATATAAAATGATATTATGGTTAATCTAAAATTACAAGTAATTTTTATTATTTTGGTTGAACATGTTAAATAATTAGAGTTTATCATTATTACCTACATCAATGATAATAATGATAATAATGATAGTAATAACAATAACTATAATTCTTTAATAGTAATAGATGATGACAGGGACACCACAACATTATCTAACACATTTTAATTAAAGTAATTTGTTGTTCTTACATTAACAATAATATCATTTTATATTTACCATAAAGTCTCATATTCTTTTACCATGTAGAAACAGATAAGAAAAATAAGATAAGATATTAATTATGTTATCTAATTAATAAAAAGTAAAATGACAAAAGACTTAACTAAAAAAAATATAAGAATTAAGTATTTAATAGAATAAAAAAAGTTTGATAGACATTAAATTGAAAATACACAAATTTATGAAAGATTTAAAATTTAAAATTATTTTATATTTCTCTCTTTATCACACTCTTAGTAATTTAACAATAGTTAATTAAAGGTAAAATGTGTATAATTTTAAATAACAAAATTTGTAAAATTGATAAAATTAGTATAAAATTTGTAAAAAGAGAAGTTTAGTATAAAATTTGTAAAAATGAGAAGTTATAAAATATGTAATTATTTCATATATTTATATTGCATTTCACTAAATTGACAATTGAAGTCCTCAACGCAAAACACAAAATAAGACAACGTGGATAATAAATTGAATTGTAATAATATTATCCCCAAATAACACAAATTGCTATTAAAAAATAAAAAATGTTCGTCATACTTGTTATTTTTAATACTACGTACCTAATACCTGACTATTCAATATGACCAGCACTTGTAATTTATTCAAAAGGGCAATTTTTCTTTTTTTTTTTTTTTCATTTTTAACGGCTAACGTGCTTTTATGTTTTCCTTTTCTTTTATCTTGCAGACTGTATTTCTTAACGACGAATTTAAGAATATGCGATTACAAAAATTTACTAAAACGTCAGTGACGAAAAGCAATTTATTTAGTTCCGTAACACGTGACGCACCAAAAAACGTGAGCACAGTGCTCCTTCTAGAAACCGCATGAAATCTAATTTGATAATAACGCATCACCAACAGTTTCAAAAGAGATTAACTTTACCTCCACAAATTCATTTTTCACTATCTGGGGCCAGGAATTGGATTCTTACCGACATGCGATGAACGATGTCTTCATTTTTGAGAGAAGTAAAGTAAACGCAGATTCGATGCAGACATTGGGATTCGCTAAGCCCAACATTCTTTCAAGAACCAATAAATTACTATCCTTGAACTCTGCAGCAACACAGTTTTCCTCCCAACAGCAAAAGAAAATTGGGACCGAAAGTTGAACTTGTTTTGAAAAAGTGACTACAAATAAAAACGTCATGGCATTGTAAGCATCTTCTTTCTAAATTGTCAAACTTCGGACGAGTTGGAAAAATGTGCGTGAACAAAGTTAAAAGTATTTTGTTGACACAATTGATCTTGCTCAATGCAAATGCTTAGACAGTGTTTCATTTTCAGGATAAGTTGATTTAATTTCCTCTTTCTTTAATACAAAAGAAATAAAAGAGAAAGTATGGATAGCATATATTACAGATAGATTTTTCCAATAAAAGAGAATTTAAACCGGGACTTCTTCGACTTCAAAAAAATGCGACAATGGATACAAAGGATACCCGAACCCTACAAGGGACAAGGGTTGTTATATTCGTAAAAATTCTCATCTGTGCTGTACCATCACCCAAACTATAGAATTTAAAATTAAAAGTAAAAAGTGGTGATCCAACAATGTATCAGTTTCAGGATCAAGCAGATAGATGTCAATCATTGTTGACGCTTGGTACGGGGCAAGAGAGCGAGTAGAATTTTTTTCCTTGGACCCTGCAACCCAAACAGCCTCCATTAGACAAATAAGAGCACATAATCAGATTGACTACTCAGCACATTCACATAAGAAAAGAAAACATTCTTTTACAAAGAGCAACAGAAGCAAGCAAGCAAAACACACGTCCTATCATCAATACAAACGCAGACACCCTCCTCTTTATAGGCACATCACAGGTAGAAGGTCCAAGTAGAATAACCGGACAATCACCTTTGACTAGGTTCAGACAGCAGAATTCACAGGACATGTTCATATTTGGTTGACCCAACGAGAAACATTCATTCATTCTGGTAGATGTTCTAAAGCATGAAAGAAATACAAAGTATATTCACAGGCTAAACGTGCAAGCAGGAGGGTAATTCAAGTCTTCCAGCCAAATAACAACAAAAATAAACAAGCTTAAAAGGATTTATTGATAAAAAGTTAAACACAATCTCAATAGTTGATTTTCTAATAGTTTTTTAATAGAGGTTTATCCCCTAAGCACACCCCTTCTCACTTTAGGAGTCAAATCTATATTTTTTAAGGGTTATTTTGCAACTGAGACATTACACATTGTTTTACAGGTATTTTGATCAAATAACTTTTAACAATGATGATGAACCTATAGAAGGAAAGAGAAAGAGAAATCCGTGGTATTATTACAAAAAAAGTGTTTAACAACAATTAACATGAAGATATATTCAAACACAACTCCATTAACCAAACTCATGCTACATTGTCTGAATATAATATATAACAATGCCTAAATCTATATAGTTGGTGCAACATTCAGAACAGTAAGCCTCATTGAATAACACCTGAATATATGAGAAAAGAAAGAGAATTAATTACCATAGGAATCCCTAGCTCTTTGAGATCATTTTCTCCCATCTGCTTCAATGCAGTCATATCCACCTGATTGAACATATCAGAGCATAAGATAACTAGCAGTGCAAAATTAGAATAAATACAATTCATAGCTGAAGCATATTTATCAAAATCACACTTCATATTCCATTAATCCATATACTTCCGTACTAAGATAAATCGAGATACAAGACAATATATGATCACTTAAACGCTCTACACAACAAACTCAGTTCATCTGCTAGTTAAGATTTAAGAGCACAGATTCGTCTAAATGACAATTGAAGCTAAGAGATTATTAATCACTGTAAGATGCTAAGAGTCAGCTCCCTCGATGTGATTTAAGAGATAAGTTTAATCATTACAATATTCACCTCATGACCCCAAAAAAGAGAAAAAGATGTGAAAAGTATTTACAAGGCATGATTCTTTAAAAAATGTTTCAACTGTTAACATTTGTTTGAAATTTTACATTAACTAAAGATACCAAATTAAGTATACAAGTGAAGTGCAAATTTCACCTCTCAAATCAATTCTTTAAGATTGAACTAGACATAATTCACTTTCTAAAATAATATCAGAGCCAATCTCTAGCAAGGTGCATCGAACTTATTGTGTCATTCGGTATCGAACCACACCCATAAATATTTATTCCCAAATGTCCAATCCTCAGCATGAAAGAATGTGTTTAAGACCCCATATCAACTAGAGATATGAGTAAATTATAGTATATAAATTCAAACCAGTTTTGAAGGGTTAATTAATTCCCTTTCTAAGAACATTTATCCCCAATTTGTATAACTACAAAACATTCACACCACACTAACAACAAAATTTGCCAATGAACACTAGTACAATACACATAGAGTAAAACAATAAAATTTAATTAAAGGGAAAATAGTTTAATCTGAAACTAATATGCAACAACGTAACCAAGTTGAAGAACAGAGTCTCGGTCATCCAATGGAACACATTTCCCCAAACATGTAAATCGAACACAGAACTTACAAGAATTCAACCATCAATGACATAAAGAGAAACACATTAATTGAAGAGGAAAAATACTACTCGAGAATGTCCCAGATGAAAATCAGTTGAAAGTTCTCAACATTTATAGTCTTTTACAGTCATTTCGTCAGTTAGAATTGCAGTACCAACCAATAAGTAAATGATTTTGACATGTAACGGAACACATGACAATACAAATTATCAATTGAAAATAAATTAAAAACAAATATGATTTTCATTTACGGAAAAGAAATTAGTTACATACTTCCTCAGCCTTAAAGAGAATGGCATATTTTTGAAGTCCTAGTGCATGTAACAGGCCATCCACAGTCTGGTTTGATTGTTGTACTTGTTCATCACCCTATATGATAACCATCAAATCCACACGTTAGGATGAACTTTACAGATAATCTGTTTTAAGAACTAAACACACCTCAAGTATCCACAATCATTTAAAAAGATTGATCAAAACTACATATGCAATTAATATAAACTTCCATTCGTTAAATTTTATCTTGATAGGATGCTAACATTTATCCACACAAAGCATAGAGCAAATATGTGCATAAGCAAAAGCCAGATAAGCATAAGCATAACACAAACAGTAACTTCGTTTATATAACGATGTACCCAATGCCATCTATTGATGGAGTATTCTCTTTCCAAACGAGTGTTTTTCTAGTATAACCTTTCCACTCTTACAAGACATATTAGGATGTTAATTCACATCAATGAATCAAATAAGGTTCACTTGAGGTAGTACTAGTGATTAGCACCTAAGCACTTCGGGGAACCTCTTTTAAATGCCAGCTGTCAAGGAGAGGAACCAAGCCACTTAGGTGCTCCACCAAGCATCCCACACTATTCAATGTGGAATTTGGGCACCCGGAAATACCCATAATCCTTATCATTCATAGCACCTACACTAGAAGCTGACATACCAACAGTTGCACTGTACAATGCCTCACTTAGCTTTCCTAATTAGCCCTCCATAGGTAAACTGACGTCCCAACAGATGCACTCCACATGCTTTGCTCAGTTTTTCTTATAAGCCGCTCCACCGATAGGCAACCTTTCTTGTTACACTAAGAGCATCTTTAGTGCAAGATCGTAATTTTTTAGATCTTGCCCTACTTTTTGGTGGTTCTCTCTATCACATAGGACACAAGATTTCTCAAGATCTCATTCAACTTTTGCTCTAGTGGTAGATCTTCGAAAAATGCATAGATCTTCAGCCTATTTCTACAAAGAACCCATCCTCCATGCAGGAGATCTTTATTTTGGCTTTACTGCAAGATTTTGTATTTAAGATCTCAGTTCAAGATCTTGCACTTCTAATGACCAACTTTCATACCAATTAAAAAGTATTCAGGCACTTGAGGAACATTCCTTAAAAGCTAATTGTGGTTGTAAGCATTTTAAACCTCACTCTAGAGTCTCGTACTTTCAATATAAGATTCACGTCTCACATCTTGAAATTGGATCCTAACATGGGATAACAAACCAATAAGCACCCCATGCGCTTGGGTAACCCGCCCTTAAAATCTAGATGTCCTAAGGGGAGAACCAAGTAACTTGAGTACTCCATCAAGAATCCCATGCTGCTCAATGTGGGACTTGGACACCCCAACCCAAGTCCATACAGTAGCATATCCTTTGAAAGTTGACATACCAACAGATGGACAGCACATTACTTTAGTCCCTTTATGTATATCGCTTTCAAACTCAGACAACCAGCTCCAATATCAGTTTATAAGCACCCAAACACTTTGGAAACCGTCACAAAACTAATTGTAGAGGGCGAAGAACCAAGTCATTCATGTATTCTCTCAAGCATCTTACATCATGCAATGCGGGAGTTAGACACCCCACAATATCCAAGCCCCTATTCCCAATCAGTTATTAAACTCGGAATGAACTTGCTGGTTCAATCAATTTAACTGAAAACCGGAAATACATTCTTGTGGAAATACAATGAACTCGGATCTGATCTGAACCACACAGAACAAGTAAACTCACCAATCAGGGTCAACAAATGGCAAAACCATTCACCAAAAAATAACAGAACCCATTTAGCTTCTCCAAGCCAGCAAGGTTGTCACTTAGAGAGGCATTCATAACCAAACCAACATTCCAGCAATAAAAGAACGCACACAACATAATAACTATTTTACCATCATATATCCTGAAAGGGAACGTAACCATCACCACGATCTAGTCTGGTTGGGGCAGCAGAGGACAAAATCTTTCTCACCCGAGAAAATAATAGAACCCATTAGCTTCTCCAAGCCAGACAACTTATCACTTACAGAGACATTCATAACCAACCAACATTCTATCAATAAAACAATAAACCACTATGACCATCTTATCTCCTAGAATGGAGCTCAGTATAACCATCACTAGGATCATGTTTGGGGGATGAAAAACAATCATTGGATGCCCTCCAGAATCAGATTATCATAGTCGAGCATCGATTCCCATTGGTGTCCAGCTATTCGTCTTATCTTGAAAAAGATAGGAAACCGTACGTTTAAAGTATGTACTTGTGCAGGCAAGCATATACACATACATTCATATATGTATATATATAATTTACAAAATAAAAACGAAGATTATTGTATTTTTTTTAAGAAACCGACTTAAAATTTAGAATAATATAAAATTAAAAATGATGATAGTTAAATATAAGACTAAGGAAAAAAAATACTACAAGAAAAAATTATGATTCATATATATATATATCAGTGGAATGTTATATCAGGCTACTTTAGAAAAAAGGCGGGGTGTGGGATCCTTAGGATTCGTGTTGTAGTCAAGTGGAGTAATAAATAAGTTGCAGACCCTCACAAACCAAGTCTTAGAGGATTAAGGTTTTAACCCAAAGGACAACAAGAATTCATAATACAGGATTATTAGTTGTTCAGAAAAAACCTATAATTCTAACTTCTAAGCACTCTTTCTAAACATATCGGATATGTCCTTGACAGAGACATTGGCCTGATTAACGTATCAGTGCATCACAGGTGTGCAGACAAAGAAAGAAACTAGTAGGAAAACATCTAAAATCAAATGATCAAAAACAACTAGCAACCAGCAAATGCACAACTTTACACCATTGATCAATCCAAAGTCAAGGTCACGTTAGAGAAATCAGTCCTTGATTCGACCCCAGAAATGCTGAAGTAGGATGGCAAACGGGGGGATCACTGTTATAAAATGCAGACAATCATGCCGCTATAGTTCCAATCCAACCCTCGGCACTGCTTGCTATCACAGAAATTTTGAGTTGTGGATGTATAGTTGCTAATTGCAGCTGATTTTGTGGGTGTCATCTTTTAGTAGGGGTAGCTGCTCCGCACCACTTAAGATAATAAATGTAATGCAAAAAATTTACAGTTAACAAATACTAATGTTCAAGTTAAAAATAAAAGACTCAGAAAATAAAGCCATATTCATCATTAATAATAAACACCACAGCTTAAACAAATAATCGTAGTTAGTCAAAGTCATAACTAAAGCAGTGAGAAATAGGTCATCAACTTTTTAAATTTAATACGTCCATAAAATTCCTGAGACAACACTGATTGGACAAATAATGCCACAAAGCCAATGTCTGTGCACAGGGCAAAGGAAGGCAGAAAGACATCAAGTAAGGAAACTGACCTATTAACTGCTGACCTTGAGTGAAAAATGTTAAAATGTGCATCTGGCTGGAAGAGCGACAGAGAAAATGTGGAAGATGGAAACTAAAGATTTCTATAACTAGAATAGTTTCGAAGAACAAAATGATTTGGAATCATAGAAGTAACACTATAAAACTGGCTTATTTATCTAAGAACAGAGGGGAACATCATGGATTTTCACTTGTTAGAATAAAAACTGCATCCTCTGCATTTCAACCAAAATTTTGGCTTTTATCCATGCGATGTTAAGTTCCCAGTAGCAGATTCAGCTTAACCACACACTGGTCAAACACAAGAAAAACTCCAGGAGGCAGTCAGTTTTCAAATTACTGACAGACGACAGTGCAAAGTTTAAAACATTTAGCACGCACCGTATCAAGTTAACCAACAAGACCCAATTCTACAAATCTGGTAAAGGCAGTCACTCAAGCACATGTCTTACATAGGAAATTAGGATTACCAGAAAGAGAGCTTCTAAACTATCACCAAAAGCAGATTGCAGAGTTCACACATACCTATTTAATTATAAGTCTGATTAACGACCAAAAATTTATAAATACCAATCCTCCAAAAACAGATCCCGTAGTGGAATATCATGAAGTTGTAATTATATTTAATCACCCCAATGAAATTATAAAATAATTCACCACCTACTATTGCTATAAAAAGGATTGCTTGAAGAATCTTTTACTTAATCTTTGTTTGTCCTTTTGGCTATAGAATACTCAAGCATATGCTACTTGCATAAAACAACCCCCTTTCAGGTGCTATAGCCAAACAGGAAAAACACAATTAACTCTGATATCCACCAGATGGTAAAGGGAAAAATGGATATCTACAGGTAAGAAGATGATTAATACTCACCACATACGATGACCTTTGGGCAACACTGCTTGATGGAGGAAGTTGGCCAGCATGAGATGCTACAGGCTTGGCAGTTACTGGAGGCAATGTGGACATTGTGGAGCGTGACATGAAAGATTGAGGTGTACTTACTGGAGGCCTCGAAGTTTCAAGAACATCCCTACTTACATATGGAACTGACCTGACACCATCATATGTCCTGCTTAATGGCCTTCTCTGTAGGTCTTGGACATCCCTTTGCGGGGAAATACCCCTGGAAGTACTCGGAAACCCATCTGGTGATCTTCTCCTTATATGATCCAATGTCCAAGGAGAGTACGAGCTTCTCATGGATTCCATGCGCATTAAATCATCAGAACTTCTAGCCGAGGGAATTTGCCTCAACATACTTGTTTCCCTTGATTCTGGCATGCGCTGCTTTGAATTAAAACTATTTGTCAGCGGGTGAGTTGTCTTTGAAAGTTTTTCACGGAGATCCATATGCCTCTTACTACCATTGCTGTCAGCATGCCTAGATGCACTTTTTTGCATGAGCTTCAACCGAAGATCATCTTTATCAATATGTCCATATAAGTAAATTAAGAGGAACAAGATTAGAAATATAAAAACCATCGAGTAGCATAAAAATGCAATGGTGGTAAAGTCACTGCTAAGGGAGCTTACTGTCATCCAGTCCATTTTGAATGCTTACATCTCCTCGATGTCTGCAGGGAATATGAACAGCAAAATTCATGAAAGCTGGTTTTAATAAAACTTATACAAACAGCAGGCAGACTACTCTCTCTCTCATTTATCATTCTATAGCAAACAAACCACAGACACACCGTTTATTGCCGCCAAGTCCATTTCCGTGCCACGCAGAACCATCTGCATGATTTCCAATCCTGTCTCTAACAGACCGCTTGGTGCCAGCTGAGGGAAGAGAAGAGAAAGAAGAAACATCTACAGAAGATACATCCCTCTTCACAACCTAACCTCAAGTAAAATACAAGGTCACGAACATCAATAAAATCTTGACACAGCAGAACAAAACACTATCTCAAAAGGTAAGAAACGGTAGCAAAAAAAATGCAAATTGAACTACATTCCTTTACTCCTAATAAATGGATTGAACACAAAAGAAAAAGAGCACAAAGTCATGCCAAGTAGAGCTAAACGTAAACAACAAACAAAATCGTTATGAATCATTGTACGGGAAAACAACCAAAAACTTCACTAAAAGGTAAGAAAATCACATTCACTAATAACTTCCGAGAGCACTACTTAAAGAAGGAAGCAGAAACAAGTCAAATCCAAACACGGTTAAGAATTAAACGAAATCGCAACCTACCTGACCACTACGCCCTAGAGTGATGGTAACTCGACCCCTCGAAGGATCGGACATGGCGACAACCGAAACCCTAAACTATCAACTGAGCAAAAACTCCTGCAACCGCGAATTGTTACCGTGAGAATCGCCAAGAGCTAGCGTAACCCTAATCCCATTTCCCGCTGCTCGAAGCGGAGGCCGCAAACTAAACGTCAACACCACGGTTTGACAGATAATAACAGGTACGAGTTTCAAGATTCGGATTCAGCTTCCAGAGAGACAGAGGGAAATGAAGGGCTATTGGTGGAATCGAAAGAAGCCAGGATTTTGAGTTGAAGTGAAAACGGTGGAGTACCGATGGGGTAGTGGAGCTGTGCACAGGGAATATCGTGGCAGCGTGATCGAACCAGGACCGTTGGATCGCCTGACCACGGTGATAGATAGGGCTAGGCCATTTTACTAATAAATGCTTCCCTCAAGTGTCGTTTTGCGTGTTCCCATAGATCTCGTGCTCAGTGTCCGAAGTGCCTAAAAAAAAAGGTGTATAAAAAACTCCCCGTCAAAAAACAAAAAAAGGCCCAAACCCAATAGGGTTAAATTAATTATTTTTGTAAATACAATAGGGTTAATTAATTTAATTGTTTTTTTACAAATATATATCTTTTCAGAGTAAGAAAAACCAATAGAAAACATAATAAATAGGTCTTGGTGATACTTACCGTATATATTGTAGAAGTATGTTATAACAATAGAGGAAAACCTCATCAATCAATTAATAAGTATATCCTTTCTCAATTTTCTTTTTACGAAACTGAAGTAAATTTATCAGGAAAATACATAAATGAATAATTTTTTTCAAAATTACGGAATTGAGTAAGTCGTGCTTTGAAGCACAAAAACTCGAGCTAGCAAGCACAACTTCAGTTTGCATTTTCTTTTTCATGAGAAGTTGTACGCCTAAAGACGATTTGGGTGAATTTTTTTTTGTTCTGTGTAATTAGAAGTCGTGCTAGGAAGCACGACTCCTGCATTAGTTTTCTTTTGTTATGTACAATAAAATCACAATTCAGCTCCTCTCACCAAACAGGCCATCAAATAAAATAATTACAATGAAGACGTGCCAAGAAAGCATCCACACATTTTTACAGTGGTGGTGGTGGTGGAACAAAGCTTCTCTCCCTAAGAGAGACTGCTCCTTCAGGACCATAATGTTACTGGGAGCTACAACAAAGTCTACTTTACTCATTCATATATTTAATCTCATGTGGGTATCGGGTAGGTAGGTGGAACCATTTTTTGTCTAGAAACGTGTTTAGGTAGTCACATTGTTGCACATTATATACGGTCTATAATGTCAGGTTAAGCAGAATAAATTACACTTTATGTTTGATACAAGAGGTTCTGACTCATCTTACTATCACAAAGTCCACTGTTATCACAAAGTCCACTATTGATATAGAAAGAACATGGCTATGTCAAAATTACATGGTCGGTAGTGAAGAACAAGTAAATATTTCTTTATACTACAATTCTTTATAACATGGAAGATACCACAATACTTTTGTAGGAGGACCATTTTTCATGTCGTTTTCATCTTTGTCATCATCCTTTACTTTGTATCTTTATACCTCGCATCTAGCACACTTATGCAATCCTTCGAACTCTTTTCTATACAATATACAATCATTGGGACAAACATGTATTTTTTTGGTACTCCATACCCATTGGACATAATATCTTTTTGGCCTCATAGTGACTGGTAGGCAATGTATTCCCTTCTAGAAGTATTTCATGCAATAATTCAAGCAATTTAGTAAAGCTTTTATCAGTCTACCCATTTCTTGCCTTGATACTAAATATTTGTAATATTGCTGAGAAACGTGAAAACCTTGAACAACCGAAATACAATTCTGTTACTGAATCATCTTTCAATGCATCATACACATGTGCTTAGTGAAAACTATATTCTCCAATATCACAAATCATGTCTTCCATGAAATCCTCATAATATATATTAGAATGTTAACATTCAGTCTCGAATACATATGGCAAGTTAAGAACTTCACCATGTCAAGTCTACATTGTATAGTTCTTCAAGAAACCATCACAGAGAACATGCTCTCGTATAAACTATATAGTCTTTCTCCATTCAAATAATTCACACACGAATAATAATATCTTCATTTATTCCTGCTCCATTTTGTTTAGCAAATTATAGAAACTCTTTGACCTCTTTCTCATACACATAACTGATTCGACTTCCATTTATCCAACTTCGATCCATGACTACGTATAGTGAAATTTTCATACACATTACACAATGCCCAAATTAAATACAAATTGTCGGGAATCGAACATCCCTAGAGTTAGTACCCAAATGCGCAACATATATATCGAAGCATACACAAAAAAACATTTCAATCATACAACAATGCTCAAATTAAATACAAATTGTTGGGGATCGAACATCCTCGGACTTAGTATCAAAATGCCCAATATATATATTGAAGCATACACAAAAAGAATTCCAAGCATACAACAATGTCCAAATTAAATACAAATTTTTATCCCCAAACTCAGTACCCAAATACCCAACACAAATATCAAAGCATACAAAAAAATCAATTCGATACAGACAAGCGTTCCAATAATACAAATACAAAATTTCAAAGATATAGTAAAAACATACCTCTTGTAGACCAGTTGTTACGCGAGACGCAATGAAGGAAAACTAGTCAACACAAATGGAGCCAAATGAACTCTAGCAAAACCAGTAAACACAAAGATGGAGTGAATGAAATAAGAAAACCAGTGAAAGCAAACGAAAATAGAGGAGAAACGAAACACGTACTAGTGAGAAACGCAACACGACGTTTCAAAGATGGCACCACGAAGTTGAGGAGTGAACCGAAAATGAAGAGTGAATGAATGTTAGAGATGATTGAAGGCACATGAAGAACAATGGGAAAGCGAGGAGGCGAAACGAAAATGACAAAAGCAAAACGTGAGTGGTGAACGAGAAATAAAAATGGCTCCGCGAAGTTGAGGCCTGAAACGAAAACGAAGAGTGAATGATGTTTTTGCCGGTATCGACCCAGATTTAGATGCTCAAGTAGAATTTGGAGCATTCCAAAAACTTGGAGATCCAACTACAAGAAGACAGGTAGTATAACATTCTTTTGTTCTTTTCTACTTTTTTATAATTTTGAATTTCACATAAAAAACTAGATTAATCTTGATTTGAATCATAAC
>Ga0099824_1003637_pt1 | contig 22517 bp, 12 predicted proteins | sample SiratrowhiteBW_FD_76837 | JGI IMG/M metagenome (GOLD analysis project Ga0099824, IMG submission 76837) | Root nodule microbial communities of legume samples collected from California, USA - Siratro white BW | ecosystem: Host-associated > Plants > Roots > Nodule | place: USA: California... | reverse complement strand
CTAGATCCTAGATTCAAGTCTTCAAACTTCAAGAAATCTTCATCCATCCTTCACATGATCTAGAGCATCTTCACTTGGTTGAATTCATCAAATCACTGCAGCAGTCCACTGGTGCTAACAATTCTGTTGGTTACTATTACAGTCTGCTTTTCGATTTTTAAACTTGAACTTAGGTGGAAAACGATGTTTTCTATAGCATGTATCAATCACATGTCCTATCCTCCCACAATGACTGCAGACTTTGGAAGTATATCGTCTTTCGTAACTTCTTCTCCTGGTATCAATATTTGCCTTTGACTGATTGTAAAAAACTTTGTAAAATATGTTTTGGCCAAGTTCAAGAGGGGGGAGGGGGGAATTGAACACTTGAAAATTTTCGCAAATGATTCTGTTTAATATGGAGAATGAATAATTTTATAGAAAACTATTCAAGATGATATGTAAGGCAAACAACAAAGGTTCAAAAACAGCTCCAGTATAATATCAGTCAACCAGATACAATAAACTGAAACCAGAAAACAGTTTTTGAAAACACAGTGTACAGTAAAAATAGTTCTTGAAAGTTAATTCAAGAAATCAAAGAATTATATCAAATTCAAGTTTGTAATGAATTACTGATTAAAGAACTTTTTATTAATCAATACAAACTATGTTTAGTGTATGAAAACTATCTTTAATCAACAACTCTGAAAGATTAATTTTTCTGAAAAAACAAACTGATGAACAGTGAACCCAATAAGTTGCAAATACTGCAGATTTACAGAAAAATTAATATACTGGTTATTAATAATCAGAACTGTTAAGAGTAGACTATGTTATAAGGTTGATGATATTATTCAATTAGCAAGGTTTAACCGATTCTGAAAAATCAAGAAAAACAGCAAGATTTAACAAGAACAGTCAAGAGAGAGCAAGAGAGATCAAGACACAAGGATTTATCCTGGTTCACCCTTTCTCAAGGGCTACGTCCAGTCCCTTACTCCACAATAAGGATTTCCACTATAAAAAGATCAAACCATATCAGTTTATAGAAAATCAACCACTTGCTACCCGCAAGAATACACTGCTCCCCGTGGAAAACAATCTGCTGAACCTATAGCAGAACCCAGAACTATACAGACTTCACTGTATATTCCAGAAAATCCCTTGCTGATCCCCTCAGCAAGTTACAACCTGTACAAAACCCACTGTACAAACAGAATTACCAACCCAGATAACTCACAACAGAATAACCTTCAGTACAATGAAAGAATTATCACAAACTCAGCAAAACAAGCACTTCTATATAACAGATTACAAAAGTAATAAAGAAAAGGTATAGAAGGCTTAGTCTGATGATCAAATCAGTGATGAAACTGTCTTAGTCAACTAAAAGCTCCAGTAGTAATCCGAAAAACAGTTCTTGATGAAATTGATTGATTGATCTTGATCACTAGACAAGAAGGCGCTTTTTCTCTCTTTGAAAACACAATGTTCTTGCTCAGAAAAATGTTTAGAATGCTTTCTTATTTGTTTTCAAAAAACACACCAACTATATATAGACAACTATCTTAAAATTCAATCGATTGTTTTGTCAAACAGCCGATTGTTTTTCTCGAGTTAGTTAAAACAGTTATTCAAAATGCAAGTTCTGATTTTAATGATTTCTTAAATCCTTTGTTAAATCAGAAAACACTTATGGAGCTTATCCTTGATTAAGATTGCATGCATCACTGATTTGAACTCAAACTTAACACACAACACACACTCCTAGGTTAGACCGAGCTCTTCCAATCTTCATGAAATCTTCATGCATTCCATATATGATCACATGGTCTTGAACTTCTTCACATGGTTGGCTTCATCAAATCTTCACAACAACCCACTAGTGCTAACAAAATTGTCTCTCTTGTTGTGTACCGAAGAACAAATCATATGCTGTTGAGAACTAACATGGTAAGGTGAACTAAAATCTTTTGAGGGATCAAGAATTTCGGCCATGATAAATGTAGCAAACAGAGCTCTCAAATTAGAGCTCTGATACCATATTATGAAAAATAAAGAGATGAACAAAGATGAACAAAAATGAACATAAGATATACTTTCTCTGTTTTCCTATGTTTGATCAAAGGTAGAGAACTGAATATATACAAGTATTGTACCCTCACTCTAGGTATAGCTAAATAAAGAAAACAAAATAAAATTATTACAATCTGATAATGTCATAAAAACAAATAAACAAAATTGATGTTAATTTGATTCTATCATAAAGACAAAATCACACAATTGATATTTTCTAAAAATCTTCTAGAAACCTTGTATCCGTATTTTCTAAAATTAACAAAATAGATTTTTTTAGCTTTTAACTTACTTAATCCTTTTTGTATTTTTCTTGAAGTAATTGGATATTGGATAGTCTCATATATCAATACCACCGATCCTCATTATTTTTGTCTAACATTGAATTTGAAGTACTTGAATCAAAGCAAAATTAAAATATATACAAGTGTTAAATTTGAGATTTTCAAAAGATTACTTAAAATATTACTGAGTGGATAAATAAATATTACGAATATTATTTTTATTATAAAAATTATGAATATAATTTTTGTTAGGGTTAATAAATTGAAAGAACTTATAACATTAAACGAAATAAACTTTCTTGTCATATTATAATTATTATTATTATTATTTTTATTTTTATTAAGACTTCTACTACAACCCTAAGCGAAGTATTAAAGACCCCTACACCAAATCCATTAATATCCACAAACACACACATCTCTACAACATACAAACACCCTTGTCGGTTCAAAGACTTCATCACCAAAGCTTCCCCATTATTATCACAAAACCATTCTAGCTCAAATACACAAAAGGCCTCAAATTTTATAGAAGATTATCTTAGTAAACCAGAACCTTACTAATATTAACCTTAGAAAAAATAATGGATTAGAAAACCCCTACCAAGACAGCTCGAGGTATTTTCCCTTCTACTTTTCATTATCATCCCATGCGTATTTATAAAAGCCAAACTTTCTATGAATTTATCCTTGTCAACATCGATTCCATAGAACTTTCTTATGCACCTAATTAAGATGGTAATTTATGTATTCTAAAATCAAAATCTTTCATATCATGATGCCACAAGAATGGAATAACAACCCTACATGGAATAAAATCTTTTTGTATAATCTCCGATATTATTCATATTATGACTATATGGATGTCTAGAGTCATATTTTATGTTTTATTTTAGAGAAAAAGCATTTATGGTTTAAAATAGGAATATTTCTGAAGTTTTCAAAATGGTTCATTAAATGATTTGTGAACTTTGTGAAAAAGATTTTAGGCTGAGTTCAAAAGGAGATGAATTTAACTTTCAAAATTTCATGCAAATATTATAAAAAAGATTTAAAGAAATAAAGATTTTTTTTAATTGAAACAATTTACTATGGAATCAGTAGCTATATATCAGAAATTCAATCAATTAAAATAATCAATTGAAATATCAGTTAATACAACCAACAGAAAAACAATAAATTCAATTCAACAATCAGTCCACTCAAATTTTGCTTGTTAGAAATCCACCCATTAAAATGGAAAAACAGTGAATTTAAAATTCTCAAATTCTTGTTCTAAAAATGTAATCAATTAAATATTAGAAACAATCATTTTTTCACTAAATCGACACCACATAGGAACAATTGTTAAATCATAGAATTAACAAACAGTTTTTATCATAATTGAACAATTGCACAAAATGATCAAGAAATGTGAAGTTTTAACCAAATCCACCCAAAAATGGTAATCAATTAAAATTGAAGAACAGTGAATTTAAAATTTTCAAATTCTTGTTCTAAAAAATTTAATCAATTAAATTTAAAAAACAATCAGTTTTAGTTTTTCACCAAATCAACAACACATAGGAACAATTGTTAAATCATAGAATTAACAAACTATTTTTATCAGAATTGAACAATTGGACAAAATGATCAAGAAATGTGAAGTTTTAACCAAATCCACCCAAAAACGATAATTAATTAAAATTGAAAAACACTGAATTTAAAATTCTCAAATTCTTGTTTTTAAAAATTTAATCAATTAAATTTCAAAAACAATCAGTTTTTGTTTTTCACCAAATCAACAACACATAGGAACAATTGCACAAAATGATCAAGAAATGTGAAGTTTTAACCAAAAACATAAGTTGACAGAGTTAAGATCAATTTACAATTCACAAGCAGATCATAGTACGAACTGATAAACAAATTATAGTCAGTATAGTACAGTGAAACCAATCAATTAAATTTTAGAAATAGTTAATTGGAAATTTGCACAAAGACAAAAAATTATGTAGGATGAAATCGTGAATCAAGACTACGGGAAAGAGAGAGAAAGAACATCAAAATTTATACTAGTTCACTCTTTCTCAAGAGTTACATACAATCTCCTTTCCAACAAGTAAAGAAATTTCACTAAAAAATACCAATGTTCAAACAATACAACCAAGAATCAATCTTGCACCCTACAGGAACACTTCAAACACAGTGCAGAATCCTATTGCACCCCTACAAATGTAAACCATATACAATTGTAATCCTAATAAAACTTCAAATCAATGAAATTAAAAAGAAATCATCACTACAATAACATCAATACAAATCCAATCAAAGGAAACATATTGCAGTGACTTCCTTAAGTGAAAAACAAATGGAAAACCAGTGCAATGCAATCATAGTAGTGGATGAGCTCTCAAAATCTCTTTCTTGGTTCCTTTTGATTCAAAAGCTCTCTTTGTTCAGTTTTTGTTTTTCTCACTTTCTCAATTTTGTCTCTATGTTAAAATGTGTTTTTCAAAAATGTTACATGTCTCCAAAACTGATTTAAAATCTATTACAATTATATTAAAAATATTTTATTGAAAACATATTTAAATCGATTGATTTCATGTTGACAGGATTTTTCTTATTGTTGTTTTTGAAAAACAAGTCCTTGAAAAATTTAGTGTACCATTTTTACTAAAATATAGTTTTCCAATTTCAGTTTTATATTTCAAAAACACTTTGAAACATTAGAGCTTAATCCAATAACATATAATGAATGTAGATGACAAGACAACACACACTATAATACTAATCTCCTTTGTACTTGACTTAGGTTGATTTCGTCAAATACATAGACAACACCATTGTCAATACTTTGACCCCTTACCTACAATATTCTCACAAAGAGTTAATAATATGTATACATGCTTTAGACAACATTCAACATTTGTCTCAAGCTACCAATTAATATCCTTTGTAGCATCTCAATCTACTACTTGGATAGTCGCTTGGGACTACATAGTTATAAATCTATATAACGGAATAGACATAAAAATGTTAGTAGAAAAAATTATAATAAAATGGTGAAAATATTTAAATGTTGCTAAGAGAAAAAAAATAAACAATCAGGAACATGGTGAGATGCAAGTTGAAGACTAAACAAAATCCTAGAGAGTTTTAGAAGTTATTATTTTTTTCTAGATTTTAAATAGGTGCCTAACTAAGAGTATTTGTCATAAGAAACCAAAAGAAATATTTACTAGAAGGAGACCATCAATATGTACAAAGGTACTGTATAACAAAGGTAAAAGGTTTATATTCATTGATTGCAACACAAATTCAGTGGCATACAAGCTTTGCAAAATGGAAACAAATAAGGTGATTATTAATTGAGATATGATGTTCGACGAGAAAGACATGTTCGATTGGTCCTCAAAGTCTTCTAACAACTAAGAAAATAAAAGAGAATCAAATTTGGTTCCTACTAGCATTAGAGGAATATTAAATATCATCCAAATAACAATATTTTGTTACAAGTAATGACAAATTATCTATCTAAAGAGAAAAATTATCAATTTTTCTTTATTTACATATTGTGAGTCGATGACCTTTAAAGAAGTCTCGTATCATGAAAATTGGAGAAAAACTAGGAATGGTGAGATTAATACTTTAAAGAATAATCAGACACAGTAGTTAATTAATTTATCTATAGATAAAAGGCCTATTGAATTAAAGCGGGTATACAAAATAAAGTACAATTCCAAAGAAGATATTAATTGTTATAAGCGAGATTGGTTGTGAAATACTTTGAGGTATCTGCTTGGGTTGAAAGATTAGACAATTTGCATGATTATTTCCCTTTTGGTTCAAAATAATGGAAATATATATCAAATGGATATTAAGTCTACTTTTCTTGATAATATTTTGGAAGAAAAAATATATGTTTAGATGTCTATATAATACATACATTACAGAAAAAAAAAAAAAAGATAACATTTACAGATTGAAGAAAGCTTTACATGAGTTTAAGCATACATTAAGAATGTTGTATAAACATAAATTGATTTTTCCTTTGTGTAATATGAGTTTGAGAGTATGTTTATGGCTTATTTAGGCCTAGTGTCATATTTTTTATTTTTATTTTTTGGCATTGAGGTCATTCAAAAGAATTGAGATTTTATCTTCTAATAAAAATATGCAAGTGACATTTTGAAGAAATTTAAGATGAAAAGTTCAAAGATAGTTTTCACTCCAAAAGAAAAATAAAATAAAGTTAAAGCTAACAAAAAGAAAGTGAAAATAAAAACGTGAATGCAACAAAATATAAACTTTAATTGAAAGTCTGAAATATTTATCTAGAACTAAAAACCATATATATTTTATGAAGTTGTTTCATTGAACAAATTCATAAAATAGTTACATGTTTGTCATGCATTATGAGAATTTTTAGATACATCATAAGTACTGCAAATGATGGAAATTGTTATATTAACAACATTAATGTGAAGAAACAATCTTGAATGATAAACTTAATTTCACTAAAAAAATTGAAATTATGTAATAACAAAATTTATATGGAATGATAACAAATATTACAAATAGATAAATTATTATTATTTTTATCAGATTATTTTCAGTATTATTTGAATTATATTTTAACTATTATTATTAATGTAATTAGTATTATTGACAATCTGCACTAAGTGAGAATTGAATCCAAATCTCACATATACATATAAAACTTACTTTAAACTTACTTTACAATTAGATTATTGTGATTATTAATAATATTAAATAATATTAATATTAATAATAATTATAATATTAATAATAATAACAACATTAATATTATTAATTATAATATTGATAATAATAATAATAATAATAACATTAATAATAATATTATTAGCATTAATGATAATATCATTAATAATAATATTACTAATATTAATATTATTAATAATAATGTTAAGAACTTTAATAATAATAATAATAATAATAATAATAAATAATAATAATAATAATAATAATAATAATAATAATAATAATAATAATAATTGTATTAAATATGGATTTACATGCATATTAGATTCTTGTATAATATTTTGGATACAAATCCATATATAAAAGTTTTTATGTTATATTGATTTTACATATAAATCTTATGTTAATTGTATGTAATGTTGTTTTTATATATGAATAAAATTATGTATATAATGTGAATTTTACATACATAATGTCATCCGGATATAACTTACAATTGTTTTAGTATTCAAATCAAGTTATTATTATTATTTTCTCTGGTCAGATATTGGTTAAGTAATTGACAATTGAAAAAACTATATTTTTAGCAAAAATTGGTTAAGTAAATGATAATTAAAAAAAAACTATAATTTTAGCAAAGTTGGAATGACATTATAAGAGTAGAACATGGAGCCTCCATATTCTATAACACGTCCCTAAGATCAAATCCAATGAGAATTTCTTAAAAGAGTTGCTTATCAGTAACAATATTATTTTAATATGAATTTTAAAAATATGAAGTCCTTAAAATTGGAGAGTTCTTTATATAAATAGTTCTCTTAAATTATAAAGAATTTATGTTTGTAACGTCCACACTAAAAAAAAATACTTTTACTAATAAAATTCTCTTAGTAACAACACTCTGAGTTTTGTTTCTCTTGATTATATTAGTTTGTTGTACTTGAAAGCCTATAAAAAATGCATGGGACAGCATGTATATCACATTTGAGTGAATGAATTTCAGCTAAATATATAGTCCAATTTTCTTCTCTGTCAACTTCCTTTTCCTCCTAAACGTGATTGAATTTATTTATCACATTCATAACAATATATATAAGATAAAGAAGCATCTCTTTCATAATGAAGCTTAATTCCAATCTCTACCCATGTCGTGGGGGCAGAACCATACTTTATAATAGAAGCTGAATAAAGAAAACGAAATCAATAATTTTTTTTTTTTTGTATAAAAGAAGTTGCTGTGTTATCTGCTAGAAACTTCCAGTGGCCAAGTTATCAGTTGTGGCATAACATAGTGAACTATCGACCATAATAAGCACAAGTGAAACAATATTAGTATCAGGATTCCCCTTAAGTTACCAGAAAATAAAGCAACAGCTAATAACATGGGGTGAGAAAAGATAAAGGATAAACGACAAGAGACAACGAATTGTTGGCTCATTCATTTGAAAAAGATACAAACATCACACAAGAGACAACGAGTTGTTGGCTCATTCATATCCAAAGATCATGGATACATTGGCTAGTTTAGCTATATAAGTCTGCATCTCTGTAAACTTGACCCCATGTGAAGATGACATTACACCGTTTCATTTATTATGATAATATAATACATTTCTTAAAGCTAGGATCATGTTCAAGCCTCAAATCCTAGACAAGGTCAAGTCCATTGCATCTGCTACGAAGTCTGCAAACAAAGGAATACACAAGCTGTTAAAAACAGACTAGTTTCATGTTGTGTAGTTTTAACCAAAGAGAAATTGAGGTTGAGCCTAACCTGCATCTTCTTTGGTGAAACACAAGGGGGGTGTAACTCTGAAGACATTTCCATAGTAACCACCCTTACCAACAAGTACCCCTAATTCTGCAGTAATACAGAATGGTCAGTTTGTAATATAGAAGAAAACTGTACCTAGCACCGAAGTGCATATCTAGAAGGGTGTGGACTTTACCTCTCAGTTGGTCCATTATATGTAATGTTTCTTTTGTTGCTGGAATTTTAAGCTCACGATCAGTGACAAGTTCAACTCCAAGGAACAGGCCTCTTCCTCTCACGTCACCAATCACTACAGAAGAAACCAAATTTGGCTATAAAATTGGTAGAAACCATCTTAATGTGTAGATACAATCTAGGTTGCTCCTAAAATATTAAATACGTGTTTCTTCATTTTGTATCATAAACTCGGGAATGTGTACCAAATCACATTCCCATTTTTTATCCAAACAGGGCTGACATATATTTAGAAGGAATACTTGAATGTAAAACTGTAATGAGAATGAAATACGAAGGGTGGAGATATTACATTCATATTTTTCTTTTAGGGTAGTGAGCCTCTCTTTCAAATAGGATCCAACCTCAAACGCATTCTTTTGAAGCTGCTCTTTCTCTATTACTTTTAAAACAGCCAACCCTGCAGCAGTACTAACAGGATTCCCACCAAAGGTGTTAAAGTAATTCCGGTGGGTTAAGACCTGTGCAATCTCTGGAGTTGTTACAACAGCACCAAGGGGAAAGCCATTTCCAATGCCCTGCCAAATTAGAATAAAAAAAATAAGGCAACAGATAACAAATTCATGCAATCACAAAAGTTTATCCCATCTATCATGGGATAAATGATCATTTTTTTGGTGTATATTATATGGTTGTGGAAAGTATTAGTAATCAACTTCACCAAATTCACATACATTCTGATTACATAATTTTCTAAATAAATATCAATTGAAGAAATAAATAAGAAGATAAAATGAAAAAAAAAATCTCTTATATGTTAAAATTAATTTATAAAAATATTAGCATTTAATTTATTAAAAAAACTAATTTTAACTTGTACATAAACTGATTCTAATTTATAAAAAAGAGTACTTTTACACAACATTAGGAAAGTTACCTTAGCCATTGTCACTATGTCAGGAACAACATTGTGGCCCTCAAATCCCCAGAAATGGCTACCAGTGCGAGCAAAGCCAGCCTGAACCTCATCGGCAATGAAAAGTCCTCCTGCTTTTTTGATGGTATTGTATACAGCAGGCAAGTAACCAGGAGCCAGTTCAACGACACCCCCCACTCCCTATCACAAACAAGACCAGCATCAAGGTGTGTTTGATTCCCAAATTGTTTCAAATCATAAATCAAGTTATAATATCTTGTTACTTAAGGTATTATAAGATGATGGAAAGAAAAGAAAGAGAAGGAAAAATAAACAAAAAGTTGGATCTGTCTATATACATTTGGCTTAATACCTGTATAGCTTCAGCCATGAAGGCTGCAACATGTCCAGAAGTTGCATAGTTAATGATATCTTGGACATCTCTTGCATATTTCTCTCCATCAGAACCGAAAATGCCTCTATAAGGGTCTGGATTTACTGCATGATGAATACCACTCTGTTGACAATACCAACACAAGAACACACAAGGTATTAGTTCGTTTGAGTGACTAAAATATATTTGAAGGGTCATGATATATTGCATATAAAATCTTTCAAAATTATCTATAGTTTCAAATTTATCTGAAAGAGTTCTAAATATGATAATTATTGACGTATATAATGAACATATCTGCTTGTCGTTAGTATTCTAATGAAGAAACAGAAAATTCCGAAGATAGGAACACATGATACATATATTTATTATGAAGAACTGAAACAAAGCCAAATCAGAAACCACGTGTATGCGATATCATTTTCTCATGGGATGTTCCACACTTTCATATCTTTAAAGCAGATGAACTTTGGACTAACATGTAACGGAATCCAGATTCTCTATGGGTTTTTGGTGTTATTTCTATATTAATTTTGATATATTAAATTTTTTTAATATATCTTAAAATACTAAAATTAGTATATTTTAAAGAGAGAATAGATAAACATCACCCAAAACGCAGCAGAAAATCTAAATTTGATGGAACGTTAAGTTTCATTTTCTTAATTTGGATGAAAGTCAATTTTAAAAGTGAGATGAAATAAAATTTAGTTCGAATTTATAAATACCACGTTCGATTATACTATTGAGTAATCTAAGATCTTCAAAACATATTTTTTATATTGAGAATTTAACATCTTGATCATTAAATTGTATAATATTAGACATGAGTCAATAAACCTAACAACATAATATAATACATCAAGAGTCATCCCATTTATAAACACAGTTTTTAGTCATATTATTATTAGTCCAAAACACTGTAAAGTACTAAAGTCCATTTTAAATATCAACATCACTTTCGAGGTTGACACTTTATATGGAGCAACCTGTGGCCCGTGACACACGTCCATTGTAGCTATACACAACACAGGGTTGATGTTAACGTGAAGAATTGAGTTAAAAAAATGAGTTTAGGTACAAAGATGTGACAATCCACTCAACTATGTGTGTGCCATCATTACATGTGGATTTTTAAATTATTCCTTTCAAATAATGCAAGAAAAGATATGTAAATTAACCTAGACAACTATTTTTATAACCCTTACTTGTGTTATTTCCTTTTATTTTGTGATTAAATAGGACCATTTCCTATGTGAAATTTAAAAATGAAAACAATAAATATTTGTACCTGTACTACATTAAATTTCCAGTTGCTTTGAGCTGTGGCTCCCATTGTCCCAGCTGCATTACCATGATAAGCATTCCTCACAGATATTATGTCATGACATCTAGTGTACAATCTTGCTATCAGCATGGCCAATTCGTTTGCTTCTGTTCCCGAGTTTGTGAAAAACACTACCTATCATAACGAAAAAAGACAAAGGGTTTGGTTATTTCAAATCAAAATGTACTAGTAAAATAAAATATTAATATCAGGCACCTTTTCCTCATCATCAAATTATGGAAAGAAATATATAATATTGAAACATTATGCAATATTAAAGCACTAAAGCCAGCCACGCAACAAGTGGCATCTCAATCCAATGAACCGATCAATATATGGACAAAGAAAGCAATATCTTAAAATTATAAAACACGAAATTCTACTCAGATCATTGAAACATGCCGATCTCTAGAGATAGTGGCTTACGTGGAAGCTGCTCTAAAAGTTTCGAACTTCATCAAGAGGCCTTAGCTTTTGCTTGGCTTAATTTTTTTTTTAAATTTTTTTTTCTTTCAAATCATCATGAGTAAAAATGTGGTACAGAACAATTTTGTCTCGACTCTCTCAACCTCTAGTGATTCACAATGAATAATGCATACCATACTTCATCTAAAATAAAAGTTTTGGCTTTCCTATAATTTTATATTTGTAAATCATAGAATAGAGAAACAATTATTATTAAAGATGAAAGAAACATTTCTATGCCCCGTTTATCATCATTCAGATCATAAAGCGCGGTGTTTTATGTACAAAAGAAATTTAATCAAGCATATAAATATATATATATATATATATATATATATATATATATATATATAGAGAGAGAGAGAGAGAGAGAGAGAGAGAAAAATTACAGATGAGCAAATTATAAAATAGGATAAATCCTAATATAAAGTTCTGTTTCAAAAATATGATTCTAATATTTTATTTTTAAAAATACAGAAATCATATTTGACATATATGATTTTATTTTCTATATATATATATATGGATAGATATAGATATATTATTAAAGTTGCGTGTAATAAATAATATTTTAAATTTTTTATGGAAGTCGCGTTTATCACGATTCCTACATTGTTTGTATTGAAGCTATTTGATAAGCATAACTTCAATGAAAAGGAAAACAGAAGCGCCTAAAAAAATATAAAACGAAATCATGGGTAATAAATTCAACTTTTATGTCATAAAAATTAAAAATTAAAATTATATTTATGAATTACAATATCTGTAAAACAAAATCGCATTTCTCAATCATGATCTATTTAATTTTATAATTTTTTTATTATTAATCGATTAAGGAAGGAATTACGATGGTATATTTTTAAATTTCTCTTAAAAAAAGTAATATTTGTTATAACTGTTTCGGTAATTGTCATTTTCACTGTTGTGGTGGTTGTAACAGATGTTTCTTTAAGATTTATTTTATTTTAAAAGCTAATTTTAAACGGTTACATGAAGCCGAATTAACCTTTTATACAGTGGATATCCACGTCATAATTTCAAAATTACCTAATCCCATTAAAAATAAAAAAAAGTTAATAAAGAAAAATAGGAAGAAACAAAAAGAGTGTGGAAAAGAGAGAGTAGTAACCTTGAGGTCACCGGGAAGCTTAGAAGCCAAAGCCTGAGCAAAATCGGCGATGTTGTGGTTAAGGTAGAGAACCGTGGAGTGCTGCAACTTTGTGGTTTGTTTCACTATGGCCTCCACCACATCAGGGTGACAGTGCCCGCAGCACACCGTAGCAATACCTCCAAAGGCGTCCACGTATCTTCTCCCCTTATCATCGAACAGGTACTGTTTCTTTCCCTCCACCATGTTCACCTGCCCCACAACCACCGCTTTATCACTATTTATTTCCAAATATATAAATCTTTATTATTCTCATTAAATATCAAAAAATTGGAATTAATTAATGATTAGCATTAAATTAATATTGCAGTCACATTTATTGCTTTACGAATAAACATTTTAAAACAACACGCATTACAGCCAATTCATTCAGAAAAAGCTTTAAATATTTTCCCTCTTGCATTAAAGCCTACTAAAGGAAAAAAAATTACTAGAACTCTTTAGAAAATAATTATTAGTTTAAAAATTAATATCGAGAATTAACACATACAGAATGATAATATATTAGTACTGTAAAATAGTTTTTAATTGATTACAAACTAACCTGAATAATATTTTTGATAATCATATTTTTGATTAATTAACGCATGAATCATTTTATTTATAAAAATTAAATTATTGTAAATAATACAAATACGCATATTCTTGAGAATGTTATTCATCAAAAGTTATTATATTAAAAAAATTTCTTAAATATTATAATATATGAAAATTCTTTTCAAAATCATATAAAATTGCAGGACTGGTTTTGTTCTGCATGGTAAAAACTTCCAAACGACGTCGTTTTTATGGGGAATAATCGGGTGTTGCGCGAACTCACGGGGTTCTTGTACATATGCAAAATGGAAGGACTCAGATACTCTCTGCGCTTAGCCAGAATCTCGTCGGTGGTGGGCCCCGCATACGGCAGCGGAGTGTAATCAAACGGCGGAAGCTCTCGGGCGGCAGGGTCCTTCTCGGCTTCCACCGCTGCCCGAGCAAAGCTGCGTCGCCAGTGAAGTGACGGCGATCGTCGCATCAAAAGCCTCGTCGCAAGGAGAAACGTCATTTTCACTCTGGCGGCTGAGGACTTTCCGGTTATAAGATCCGGAGAAAACCCGACCAGATCAGAGAAGTGAAGGTGAAAACTGAAGAGAAGGACTTGAGAGAAAGAAGAATGTGGGAAGCGTCATATATAGAAGTAAGAACAGAGGATGGTTACGTGGATAAAGGATTGGGTTAGGGATGTGGCAATAATACCCTTGAACTTGGTGAAAATTACCGTTTTGGAATTCCCTGTCTTATGGTATTCCTATTACCATGCATGGTTTATTTTATTTTAGGAAAATTAATTTTTCAATATTCTTATTTCTTAAAAAATAATTAACTAAATAATTGTTAATGGAAATAAATAATTTTGAATAGGAATATATTCATATTCTTTCTAAATTGAATAGCACGAAGGGGGAGTATGTAAATTTCCCAATTTTTTTTTCTTTATTGAAGATAGGAATTTTTATTTCCCAAAAATTCACACGCCTAAAAAATATATCCTCTAATTTATCTTTTTATAATTTTTTTATATTTTCAATTAACTATAAATTCTCATATATATATATATATATATAAATTATCAATATATATTAAATATCAAATTTAATTGTAATGTTAGTACTTGTATTTTATAAAATTCGTAATTCGAATTTTTTCTTAATTTTAGTCCTTTAATGTTTAATTATCTACGATCTCTGCACTTATTTTTATGTAATTTTGATCCATTCATTTTTAATCGTTTATAAATTTATTCAACTGTTAATTTTAAAAATATTAAATTATATTTGGAAATAAGTTTATGGAGTTATTACTCTTTTCAATACTGTGTCATAGCTAAAGTAATACAAAAATTATGTACAATTAAGCTAAAAGTTAAAGAAATTTATATATAATTAAATATTAACATTTTTAAAATTGCATGCAAATCATTAAAAAATAAAGGTAATTAATAAATAAAAGACTAAAATTTCAGGAAAAAAAAAACATTAAAGAGTACATTAAATATTTTATTTGTTTTATAAAATTTGTTCAGCAATAATTATATCAATAAATACAATATTTATTGTTTAATTTTTTATATGAAATTTAATTAGCAATAAGAGGATCTATAAATATTTCATTTATTGTTTAATTTTTTTATATAAAGGATCTACAAATATTATATTTATTGTTTTATATAAACTTTAATTAGCAATAAGAGGATAATAAATACTGCATTTATTCACCATAAATGTTGCATTCTATGATCATAAATTTGTATTAAATTAATCATGTATATTATATGAAAAAAATATGTTATTAAGATTTATATTTTTAAAATTTTGACATTCTTAGATAGGACTTTTTGTTACAGGTTCTTTGGTTTTCACTCCATTTTTATAAATTGGATTTATGTTATCACTACAAGAAAAAAATTATTTAGAGACCAATATTTAAATATCAAATAAAATGGTTGTTAATTGTGACCAAAATAGTCACTAAATTAAATTTTGGTTGCTAAATAACTACAAAATATAAGTAATGATTGAATTTAATGACCAATTAAGTCAAATAATTGGTATCTAACATTAGATACCAAAGTTTTAGTGACTTATGTCATTAGATTCTAAATTGGTCTCTAACTTAATTAGATACCAATTTAGAATCTAATGATATAGGTCACTAAAACCTTGGTAGCTAATGTTAGATACCAATTATTTGACTTAATTGGTCACTAAATCCAATCATTACTTCTATTTTGTAGTTATTTAGCAACCAAAATCTAATTTGGTAACTATTTTGGTCACAGTTAGTAACCATTTTATTTGGTAACTAAAAATTGGTCTCTAAACAACTTTTTTCTTGTAGTGTATCTAATCATATATTTTTCTTTCGATCAGGATCAATGGTAATATGATTTGCTATTTTAATTGTGGAAAAGGTGTTTATCAAAGTGATCCTTTGTTATCCCTACTTCTTTGTTTAGCTAAATAAGTGCTTTAGTAGAGGAATTTCTCAATTGGCTTTTTTTAACTAGATTATTCCTATGATTGGTCCTAAGGGTAAGGATTTTCCTACCCACATCCTCTAAGTTGATGACATCTTTGTTTTCTCTAGGACCACTAGAAAATCTTTATATGATCAATCTTATATAATTCTTTCATATTTACGGTTCTAGCTTAAGTCAATGGATGAACTATTTCAAAAGTGTCTTTTTTCACTATTGATGAGTCTATTCTTTTGATAATAGTATCTGCAGTTTCTTTTTCTTTAAATTATATAGGTGTTCCTATCTTTTCTAATGCCTCTAAGATATAGTATTTTTAACCTTTAGCTGATAGAGTCAAGAGTAAGTTTGCTTCTTAGAAAAGTAAGTGTCTTAGTATGATGGACGTGTACATCTTTTTAACTCTGTTGTCTTTGGTATTATACCCTAGAGTTTTCATATGGTCTATAAACTTGTAAAAAAGAGAGTAAATAGGTCAGAAATTTTATCTAAACTAGTGATATTCGTAAAATTGGTTGTTAATGTGAAGTTGGTGTGTGCTCTTAAGCATAATGAGAGTTTTGCAGGTCTTGGATTTGTAGATTGATAATAATGCTTACCTTCTTCAACTTACATGGAATTTTGCATATCTCTACCTTGGTCTGGTTTAATGCATTATAAATTCCTCTACTCTAAATGTTAAGGTTCGTGCTCATCAATCTTCTTCTATTTGGCGAAGGATCAAACATTTTTATGATATTATTTTGAAGAATACTTTCTGAACTATTAGTCGGAGTCAAAAAATTTCTAGAATGATCTTTAGTGTTTTTTCAAATGCATTTCTCTTTTGGTAGGTATGCCTTCTCAGAAAATGATTACTCTTACATCTAATGTGGTTGAAGGTTGAAATGGTTCATCTTGGAATTTGTCTCAAAATTTGTTGCAACATACTCAACTTCAGACTACTTTGCACCATTTGGCTATCACGTATCTTCCCAATAACCCAAATTAGAAACTTGAGGATAGTGGTATTCTTAATTAGAAGAAAACAAAAAATTTTTGCTTTACCCATCCCACTTGTGATTGAGGTAAAATCATCTGGTCTAATTCTACTCCCCCTTTTAAGACTTTTAGAAGCTTTTTCATAAGTGTTTGCTTATTGGTCTAGATGTTCTGAAAAGAGGTGTTTCTTTTTGTTTTATGTATTCTCTATGCAAGTTGCAAGTTGAAGATATTGATGATCCGTTTTTTAATTATTCTGTTATTTCCTTTACATGGAATTGGCTGAGAAATATTTTTCTTTATCTTATAGACTGATCTTTTGTTGGTTTTATTACTTTTATTAAAGATTCTTGTAGTCCTCTTGGAGGATGAGGAATTTAACAGATTTCAGTAGGTTATTAACATGCATATCGTTTTACATGTTATTAAGGATTGTATTCAAACCACAAGTAACACTTTCAAGAAGCATATGGCTAACCAAATTTCAGATTTTTCTATTTTAAAACATTTTGGTATTACCACTAGAACTAGAAAGGTTATGTCTCATGTGTAAGTTTTTTTGTGCTTTTCTTAAGTTGGTTTGATTAAAGTCAACATTGATGATGTAACACCCCTAAGTTTAAATAACTATATCAGTCATTTTATTAACTATAATTTTAATTTGTGTGAGATAATTCTCATTTTAAAAATAGTTTGTATTACCTGAACATTAGATAACAAATCAAGTCATTTTTTTAAAACATTATGACTAAATAAAATAAAAATATTCATAAGAATAAATAAATATATATGTTATGAATAAAATATATTTATAAATATTAAAAAATTATATACAATTATTTAAAAATGAAAACAATAATATTTTACAAAAATAAAAAATTCAATAAAGAATTAATTAAATAATTACTAAGAATATTGATAATAATTAATTAAAATAACTTTTTAATGGATATGAAAGAAAAAAAACATAAAAGAAAAAAAATAAAAAGATAGAATTACATTTAATGTAATGTAATCCTTATTTTTTAATGTGAAATAAAAATAATAAAAAGATAAGATAAGAACAAAATATTTCATCAAAGGTAATCACGATTTTAAATAAAATTTTAAAAAATAATAAATTTCTATCATGGGTGGGGTGAGATGAGATGGGGTGAAGAAAAATATAAAGAAGAAGAAAATAAAAAGAGAGGAGAGAGAATGAAAAGAGTACGGCAGGAGAGAGAAGGGAGAAAAAGAAAGAGGAGAGAAAAAGAAAAAAGAGAAAAGGAAGAGAGAGAAAGAGAAAAAGAATTTGAATGAACTCTTAAATCTTATAAGAAGATAGGATTACATTTAATGTAATCATTATTCTTTAAATAAAAAAATAAAATAATAAAAAGATAAGATATGAATAAAAGATTCTTTTATTAAATAAAGGTAAGACTTATAAAAATATTATAAAAACAAATAAATTTATATGTATACAAAGGAGTGGAATGAGATGGGAGAAGGTCATCAAACAAGTTCCTCACAAAGAAGAAAAAAAGAAAGATGAAAGAAAGAAGAGAAAAAGGAGAGAGAAAAATAGATAGAGAGAAGAAGAAATGAGAGAAAAGGAAGAGAAATCTTAATAAACTTAAGAGTGTTTTTGTAATCTTTTATTTATTTTGAACTATATATTATTTTACTCTATCTGTTTTTCTATTATTTTATTTATTTTATCTCTAGTTACGCATTATTTATTTTATCTCCGTTACGCATGAGTCCTATTTATTTTATCTTTAGTTACGCACTAGTCTTATTTATATTATTATTTTAATTATGTGCACTAATTCTAACTATTTTATTTATATTTATGTTTACTGGTCATATTTCTTTTATCTCTAGTTTCACACTAGTCTTGGTTGTTTTATTTCTTTTATCTCTAGTTTAACACTGATCTTGTGATTATTTCATTTATTTTATCTCTAGTTACGTACTAATCTTGTTTATTTTATTTATTTCATTAATTTTATCTTTAATTTTGCATTGATCTTTTTTATTTTATTTATTTAATTTATCTATAATTACGATCTTTTTTATTTTATTTATTTTATTTTATCTCTAGTTACGCATTCATCCTATTTATTTTATTTATTTCATTTATTTTATCTTCACTTTCACGTTGATCCTATTTATTTTATTTATTTGTTTGATCTTCAGTTACACACTAGTCCTGTTTATTTTATTTTATCTCTAGTTACTAAGTGATCTTATTTATTTTACTTAAGTTATATCCAATTTTATCAAAATTATATTTATTTAAAATTCTTGCTTTAATTCTTATTTTATTCTATTTTGTTATATTTTAAATATCATATTTTTTACATATAAATACATATAAAGTAAAAGTACGTATTTTTGATGAATTTGGATAAAAAAAAGTTACCTTTATGTTATGTTATTATTTACTAGTTTATTTGTTTGAATGTAACGTACAATTTATGAATTGAGATACATATGAATAACTTGATGCTCATTATGTTATGAGATTATTGAAAATGTCATAAATATGTTTGTTGTGAAAGAGTCTAGGTTTCAAGGAATTGAAACCAAGTTAATATATGAATGTTTGTTTTTGGGAAGTTCATTATTTAGTACAGTATGGAAGGCATAGACCGGATAGGGTCTAAAGAAGTATTTCAAGTAGATAAATATTTGTATAGTTCATAATAGCACTCTAGACTAGGATATTTCACAGGCCAAATTTGGTACTATCTGATACCTACTCAGCATCGCTAAAGTTAGGTAGCGAGCATATATATATATATACACATATATATATATATATACATATGTATATATGTATGTATGTATGTATGTATATCTTTTATTGGAAGATGGCCAGAATTTTTGAGAAAATAATTGTAATTGTACAAATGTTTTGATGAGATATACTTAAGTACCTAAACACTTTCCAAATAACTTTTGATGTTTAGGTTGGTCATCAAAAGTGGATATGGATTCTTATGTTAGTGAGATTTATTCTTATGGCAATAGGTAAAGTCATAGGCTCTGTTGTTTGTGGTTGCAGTTCAAGTTTTAGGCTCCCATTATTTGAATTATTTGTTAAGTTTATTAAGATTGATGTTTAAGGCTTATAAAAGACCGTACTCCTTTTTATGTTTTACTTTCATATGTACTATGGATAAAAGTAGAACCTGCTCAGTAAAGAGTTATTCAAGAAATATTTTGGAAGATTTCTCAAGAATGTTGACTCATGGAGAACTTAGGTCTAGTGTCTAGAATATATGAAATAAATATTATCTTATATGTTTTTGAATAATTTATAAGGATGTAAAATGTTGACATACAATTATATCTATGAGATTATATCAGGATTCTAGTTCTCTCCTAGAAAATATTATTAATAAAGTTACTCCTAATTTCTAATTATATAACAAATATATATATATATATATATATATATATATATATATAATATTTGTGTGTTACAGATGGAGCTGTTAAAGGTACTCATATTTTTATAGCTTGTGAAAATATTTTCAGGACCAGTCTTGGGAAGTTTTTGGATAGTTTCTTTTTTTTTTTTTTTTACTTTTTTAGATATTCAACATGTTCTTTGTGCTAAAGTCATAGGTGTTAATCTTGCTATTGAATATTATCAATTGAAGGATTTTAAAAAACTTTGGTTGGAGTTGACTTTTCTTTACTTTGTTGAGCTTTTTGTTCGAATCATATTATTTTTTGGAATTTGTGTTATTATAGATTTTAGAGTGACTCATTTTTTTAGAAGGGTAATAGTTGTGTATTAACTAATTTAGATAAGAAAAATAGGATTGAGTGTGTTTGATATTCTATTTTACTTAATTGTATTAGATTTAATCTTTTTCATAATATAGGTTTCAACTCTTTTTATTTCATTTGTAGAAGATACTGATGGATTTTGAAGTGTCATAGTTAAGATCTCATAACATAACCGATAAACTTTTAATTAATAAAATAGTTATTTTCAGAAGGAGAATAAAAAAAAGAAGAAAGGAGAATGTTTAAATTAGAAGTACATTTTTTAATTTTTTTTATTAGATACCTTTCATCGGATTAAATAATTATGTATAAAAAATTGGTTGACATTATAAAAGAATTTTGAACGAGTCTCTATAAACAATTGTGTTCTATTTCTTATTCATACCCTATAATAAGACACAGTTTAGATAATTTATTATGATATTGTAATTTATAAACAATTCAGCAATTTATACTCTTAAACGCTCATTCCTTATATAAGACATTGGGTTTAAATTAAAATAATTTATTATTTATTTAACTAATTTATAAATTAGTTTAACTAATACGAAAATCTTAGTAAGTACTTTAAAGTAGTTTATCTTCAGAATTTCTAATTTATAAACTACAAATTACTTGAGATTGTGTTTAATATGTAGTTTATTTAATTCTTTTTCATTGACATTGTTATATTTAAAGCATATTATTGTTATCCTATTTATTTATTTATTTTTTACTTATCATCGTTTATTTTAATTTTTATAAAATCATTAATTATTATAATATTTTTAGCATTTATATCTTTTAATTTTTATGTAGTTCAAATTAAAAAAACATAACATTGTAAATTGAAGTAACCAATTTTTCATCATGTGAAAATTTAAAAAAAAAATTATGTAATAGTAGTTTGAAGTGAAAAATAAAAAATTTAAATTTTTAAAAATAATAATTAAGTTGATTAATACTCATTACCTCTACTTATTTAAATAAAATAATTTGTTTAAATAAAAAAAAATTATACAACTTTTTAAAAAATAGAAATACTACAAAATTTAATAAGAATTTATTTGTTTAAAATATATAAAATTATAATTACATAATAATATATTTTTATTTTAAAAAAATTATTTATATAATAAAATTTATGTAATTATATCTTTTTATGTTATTTTACATTTACTAATTAGCATATACTTATAATCTTGTAAAATAACTTATCAATTTCAAACTTATAAATTAAATGTTTATCATTTAATAAATATATTTAAGTGAATATCTTTTATTATGTTAGAGCCTAAAGCTTACAAATGTGAGATAAACAATCATACATTTTAAATGTTTTAATATATATATATATATATATATATATATATATATATATATATATATATATATATATATATATATTTTAAAAATTTTTTTTTTTTTTTTTTTTTTTTTTTTTTTATTAAAATATTTTAT
>Ga0099824_1003636_pt1 | contig 22523 bp, 14 predicted proteins | sample SiratrowhiteBW_FD_76837 | JGI IMG/M metagenome (GOLD analysis project Ga0099824, IMG submission 76837) | Root nodule microbial communities of legume samples collected from California, USA - Siratro white BW | ecosystem: Host-associated > Plants > Roots > Nodule | place: USA: California... | reverse complement strand
CAATGTTTTAATTTCAACCAAGTGCTTTTTTTAAACAAAAATATAGCTTGATTTGAGATAACTTCAAATTTAAAATTTTTTTTTTTTTTTTTTTTTTTTTTTTGTAAAAAGGCCCAATATATTTCTGTAGTGAGATTCTAGCCATAAAAAAAGATACAGATGTTATTCTTCAACTACCAAAGGTATTAAATGTCCATTGATGTCTACGAAACACAAACACTGTGACATTTGTAAGTAATGTAGGGGACAACGACACAAATATGCACACGCACATAGCCCCTAAGTTCACGGTATTTGTGCTCCATACAAAAGAATCAATATAAAGCCTTATTTCGTAGTACCATATAATGTAGTAAATATGCTTCTCTATTTCAATGTGTCATCGAATTAAGGATTGTGGGTTCTTTGTGAACCACCATGCTTTTCTACACAATTGTGGGTTGTCTTACTTTTATAACCAATTGGATCATCACAACCCATTTGCATCTCTGGTGCCTATGTGGGTTGTCTACTAGCCCCTTTGACTAATCTGGATGAATTCTGCAATGTTTTGGAATCACTACCATTGTCGCTCAATTGCAGTTGAGAGCGGCATGGTGAAAAGTTATGAATTGATAGGAACTTTGAGAGGACCTCACTACAAAAGCTAGCTGTTATAGCAGGAAAGCCCAAATTCCTACAAACTTCATAGTGGAACTCCACACTTTCAAAGTAGGAATTGAGTCTCATACCTTGCTATTCAATGGTTGTAGTTTTCAACCAAGGATTGGTATCTAAGTAATAACTGATAAACTTTAAGAGAAGAAGCTGCTACTTCTCTTTTCATCTTGTCTCTAAATATTTGATTGCATTCTATATTTGCATTGTAGTAATTTCCCCAGAAACGGCCGAAACCCTATTAAATTATATATGTTACTACTGCTGTATATTTCTCTATCTATGAATACTCTCTAAATTTATTTGCTGTTTGAAAGAAGTTTATGCGTTTTGACATTTTGGCTCGGCAATTTGGTGCAGAGTACTTGAAATCATGAAAAGGGATGCAGAGAAAGATCCCCAAACTAATCCAAATGCATTGCATGCTAGGCGCTTAATCAGCCAGGTTTCGTTGAATTGCAAGTTTCACGCAGTTATTTTTCTTTTTTGAATGTTTTCCTCTGGAACATTGGAAGATGAAACGATAGGCAGTTCGTAGACCTATTATTATTAACAAGATTGTCGACTCATCTGACATTACAAGCAGCTTTTATATTTTTTTCTTTATAAAGTAATATGAAAGGATATACATTTTTTGTCAGCCTTAAATTTATAAATATTAAATACTATCATAATTAACATTAGGTGGACCGAAAATTGGTAAAGCAAACAGTGATGACATCAGTCTATGGAGTGACTTACATTGGGGCCAGGGACCAGATAAAGAGGAGGCTAAAGGAGCGTTGTGCCATTGAGGATGACGTAGAGCTGTTTACTGCTGCTTGCTATGCTGCAAAAGTACGAAAATTTGATTCAGTGTTGTTGTATGTTAACATTTCTAAATCTATCTATTATTTATTTTACTTCTACTTATTAGTCATTGTTTTATAGACCACTCTTGCCGCCTTAGAAGAGATGTTTGAGGCTGCAAGGAGTATTATGGATTGGCTAGGTGAATGTGCAAAGGTATGTCTAATTTTCTGTTGATTATCGTTAATTAAATGAATGAGTGAGTGCCTCCCTGTATTGTCTCTAAATTTTGTAGAGACAGATGTTGTCTCCCACATTTTAGATTCTCTTGGTGGTTTTTGGTTTGATCCCCCCACTTTTGTATTTCGTTTTTCTGATTAAGAATGCTGCATATGATCGGTAGAAGTTGTAGTGCTAATTAATTGTGAAATATAGCTAATGTGAACAAATGCCTAATATATTTATGTTTATCATAATATACTTTTCATAGTTTATCTATCTAGTCTATTTAAATTCTGTACGTGTAAACTTATTGTTTTTAATATACGTCTCTTTTTGATACAATTTGTTCGAAATTTTTGACAGTCTAGGGTTATTTTAAGATGTTATCTATAATGAATATGTGTGTGTGTGAATAGGAACACAGGCCGACCTTTCACTCTTCCTTTTTTATCTAATGATAAAAGAATGAGTTACTTTTTAGAACCAGTATACTACAAAAAGCGAAAGAAGTGAATGAAGATTAGTTTTTTTTAAAGTTAATCTTGGAGCAAATTAATCCATATTCTCTATATATATGTTTAAAGTTGTTATCTGCAATTCTGATCTTTTTATATTTGCAAAAGCGATACATGGAGAATAGTCTTTGAACAACTTGTCAGTAGCTCCAAAATCAATAGTCTATATGTGGCTTTAGAATCTCTTTGGGTACTAAGAAGAGCATCATAAAAAGAAATATCATTTTGGGCTAGAAATGATGTTGGATTAATTGACATTTTTTAGTTGAAAAGAAATGATGCAAGTGCTCCAATTGTTCCTTGGTGAAAGAGAGTAACTTATGCTCCATGTGTTCTCCATTTGGGGCTTGAGGTGTCCTGCCTTCCCAATTTTTTTTACTATTGGGTTTTTTGCCATGGATTTTTTGGCAAGTATCCTTTGTATTTCATGGTTTTCTTTAATGATCATCATATTACTTCACAGATTGAGCCTGTTCAATGTAGTTTCTTCCATTCAGTTTTTGGATTATAATTTGTAAACTGGACTCTGAGGACAAAGCACCTGCACCGGTGATGTTAATGCAGTTTTGACCCCTCTAGAATTCATGGAAGACACGTTGGGCAAAAATAGGATGAGGGCTAAAACTCTGACAGAGAGTAATATGCATGTTTGAAACAAGTGTACAAAAGAAGTACACATTTTATTAGATTTACATGAGAAAAGAGATGGCTAGGAGAGGTCCAAATAGATTTACAGAATAAATGTTAGATGAGACAGGGACAAAGTAAAGGAGAATATGGTCAAATCAAATCTATATTATCCCTTAATCTTAACTACCTCAATCTTCTAGAATCCTTATTTGAAATTTAAACTTAGAATTCATACAATTGTAAAGTTACATGAACCTAAACTTTTAATGCAGCACATCCCAATAGATGTGTAGTTTCCAACAATCACCGTGGCATGTTGACATCATTTAGGTGGAACTTCTCTTATATCAATTTTACAAGAGATCTTTAATAACTTCAGTATTTGGTGGAATGGAGACGGCATACCAAAGATGGTATCAGAATTTTCTAGGGAAAGAATACCATGGGGATGCTTAGGGAATCAGTTCTGTTATATGATAAGCCTGTTGACACCCTATGAATTCAGGTGTCAAGCTTTTGTGAACTAAGGGGACATTTCCAACTGTAAATTCAAATGGTCAGCTAGAATATGTATTCTCTAAGTCATTGAGATGTCTTATGGTAAGTTATGTGACAAGTGTGATGCTTATATTTTATATGCTCCATATTGCATGGGACTTTTAGAATGTATTTGTTGTTAGGGTAACAGCAAATCCTTGTATTTATTATTCTGAGGATGTATAATTGAGTTTTTGTTTTGTAGTTATAGGCACAGATTTTCCAACGTGCCCTTTTTTCTCTCCAAAAATGCTATAGGCATTGAAAATGTTATTCAAGAATTTTATGCTGTTATTCTAACACTATGCTCCAAGCTTTTACCTGTTTACATCTCAATCATCGTAATGATTTAAATTTTGAACATGGAATAGGTGATTGCTTCCACTAACCAAGCAGTCCGGTGGATCACTCCCCTCGGTCTACCTGTAGTACAACCCTATCGACAACTAGGAAGGCATCTTGTAATTTCTCAACTGTTGGCCTATTTTTTTTTTCTTCTTATTTTTCATTGTCTCTTTTTTCTTCCTCTCTACTAGTTAAGTAAATCAGAAGTAGTTGACACATTTTTTGTCACTAATATGGTAATTGGATATGATGCACAGATCAAAACTTCCCTTCAGATATTGACATTACAACGGGAGACTAACAAGGTAAGTATTGATTTGATTGAAATTGATCACCCATATATGTAGACTTGTCTTTGGAACTAGTTGTTCTATTATCTATCACAAAATTTCATGTGTGAACAAGATCCTATATTTGTAAGATGCTTGACACATCACCATATCAACTTAGAGTAGTTCATGTTTTGAAGGGCTTAGTTGCACTATCCAATTCGTGTTCTTTTTGCTGTATGTATTTGTTATTACGTTGGTATTACTTGCCAAAACCTGCAATGCCCTTGGGCCAATATAGAAGGTGTCTTTCCCTAACCGTACTATTGTTAAGCTAATAGAATATCCACACTAATGTTACAGGTCATGGTTAAAAGGCAGAGAACAGCTTTTCCCCCAAATTTTGTTCACTCTCTTGATGGTTCTCACATGATGATGACTGCAGTTGCTTGTAAAAAGGCGGGCTTGAACTTTGCAGGTGCTTATTGTTTTATATAAAAAAAACATAAGCAGTCTTAGGTGAATGCAATTTGACTTTCCATTAGGACTTTAAATTTGTAAACAAATGCTTAATTGCAGGGGTTCATGATTCATACTGGACGCATGCATGTGATGTTGATGAAATGAACAGGATACTCAGGGAAAAGTTTGTTGAACTCTACGAGGCTCCAATATTGGAAAATGTAAAGTATTTTGTATCTTTAAATATATGGGTTCTTTGATTATGTTGAACTCTACGAGGCTCCAAATCAACCCTTTCTGACTTAATCCTTTCCTTTTATACTCTTAACTTTTGGTAAATGCTTTTCTGATGTCATTCAATCCACTCAAACTTTGTTTTTATGGCTTCCTGTGCAATGAAATGAATTACATAGAGGATTGTATTAATGTACGCTGACCATTTGCTTATGAAGCCTTTTTGACGCATTTTGTAATTATGTAAAGTATTATGGTTATCTTGAATCATCTAACTTACCTTTCTACTTAACCAAATCAATCAACGTTCCAGCCTCAATTTTTTGGTATCCTTGGATGCATGTTGCTTTTGGATTTATTATTTGACATATTTTGTATACAAGTAAACTCGTCATTGGATATAAATGACTTGGTTTTTTAATAGTTCATTCTTTACTTGTAAATGCAGTTGTCGGAGAGCTTCCAAAAGACTTTTCCTACATTGAACTTTCCTCCCTTACCAGAACGAGGAGACTTCGATCTTCGAGAGGTTTTGGAGTCTACATATTTTTTTAACTAGACTCTCAGAAACTCGGGTTACTTATCGAGTACTACCTTTTCCTGTGGTCCTGGGAGACAAGTCTAACTGATGAAATTTGTATATATCTCTACATGCATGGGATTGTGAAAGCCTCAAAGACAACCGTCATGGAGAAGAAAGAAGTGCGTAGAGCAAGAATTGGGTTGCCAAACTTAAAGAATCTAGTACTTCTTTCATACACTTGTTTCAAACGGAGGCATATTTCCTTCAGAGATGTCCCATAGTTGGAACTCAAGTTGTCTTCCAAATGCGCTATATATGCAAGGAATGAGGTGATCTAACTTGGGTTTGACATGAAAGAAAAGGGGTCTTCACATGTGGCTTTATAATTTAGGATGCCTCCGCTCGGCTTTACATATGTTGATGCTTACTGTCAAAACAAGAAGCATATACAGCAGCGAATCTGTTTTAGTTCGTGGTTGATGTAACAGACAAATGAAGGATTGGAGCACTGGTAATAATTTCTGGTGACTTTCGATCTGGATGCTACAGTCTTCATGGCTTTCCCTCTTACGAAGCAGCCAAAATCAAGGTTGCTGGCAATATCCTTTGTTTTGCTGCTTTTATACGTTTTGTATTTTATTTCAATCTTTTTAGGAAGGGGTTTGGAGCATGTGTAATACTTTCTCATGTTCCTGTCATATTTGTTCTTATATTGGTTTTTCCATTTTTTGAATTGAATACATGTAAAGTAAATAAATAGCAAAAGAAAAAACACTTACGGTTTCAAATTGCACATGGATGTATGTTTTTTTTTTTCTTCTTTTCTTTTTTTTTTCTGTACCTTTTAGTTTTTGGTTTTAAATTTAATTTTATTACTAATGATTGATTTGTTTTTAATATTTTATTTAATTTTTAATTTTTTTTTTTTTTTTAAAGCATTAAAGTCAATTTTTAATTAAATTTTTTTTAGAAAAGTTTACATCAGTATTTAATGGGTTTTGCATTAGTCTCTTAAAATTGTATTTCAGATTTTGGAATTTATTATTTTTGGATTTTTTAAAATATATTTATATATTATTTTAATTAATTTCAAACAATTTATTTTAAGAAGTATTTTTGAATTTTAAAACAATTTATTTAATGAAGTGTATTTTTTTAATAGGAACAATATTATGCAGTGACTGTGTTATAAATAAATAATCAAAATTTGTGTAAAATATTATTGTTAAATTTAAAAATATAAAATTTAAGTATTATACCACGGTTCCGTCTGTCCTGTGGAATTTTTTTTAATAAACTGTCCTATTCGTGATATTTTGGATCAACGGTTGAGTTTTGTTCACATTAAAATATATTAAAGTATTTTTGTGATTATTTGATTATACGATAAATTAAAAGGTTGGTGATCATTTTGTATATAACATAGAAGACTGTAGTAACATAATGGAAATAATTATTTGATATGTTCGTAAATTGACAACGTTCATGTTGTCTCGTCTCTCCGTAGACTATCCATTATGTAATCAACATAATTCTATAATAATTTAGTAGGTTTTGAATAAATCTTATTTTAATTTTCTCACCAATAATAATAATAATAGCCCTAATTTTTGTTTATCTCTTTTACGGATTCATGTCGTTATTTTTATGTAAATTATACTTAAAATAATAATAATAATAATAATAATAAATAAATAATTTATAATTTTCTTAAAAATGAATATATACATTTCAAATTGTATTATGTCGTGAATTTTTGTCTAAATTACGATTAAAATAATAATATCAATTTATAATTTTTAAAAAATAAATATATACATATCTAAATTACGCTTAAAATAATAATATCAATTTATAATTTTCTTAAAAACAAATATATACATTATTGTTGAATCTGAGATGTATTTTCAAATTCGAAAATCAGATTGCAAATAAAACAACAAACAACAAAAATAGATCTTATAAACTTACCTCCAAGAGCCATGTAATGACAGTCTCTAACACATGAAAACAGCAACAAAATTTTTGTGAGGTGCCCGAGGTGCAGCATGGAGGATGAAAAAAGAGGTGACAGAGAATAAAAGAGAAGTAAGAATATAACAAAAATATTTTTATCTTCCACAGTAAGTATGGGGTGCAGTCGAATTTTTGTGTGATGCATAAATAACCCATATTTAAATGTTATGGTAACATGCTTTTGACATGTTTGTTATTAAGTGAAAGTTTACGTTTAGTCAAATATGCTAACGTATTTATTACTTTTACGTGATTTCTATGTAACCTTTAGGTGAGACATAGTATAATAAAATTTAAATGTATGTAAATAAATTATTGAATAATTTATTATTTTACTTTAAGTTCTATTTGTGCAAAAATATAGTTGATAATTTTATTTTATACGACTTTTCAATTAAAGTTAAAGCAGCAAAAATTCAAAGAAACCTAAATCATAGAAATTTCATTTTCTAAATCTTCTATGTTACTAAAAATAGATCGTCTATAGTCATCAAATAAAACTTAAAATTATATTTGTACTATAGGACCTATAAAACTGAAAATTATATTTGTACTATAGGATCTACTAACCAACCTATCCAAATTACATTAGTATTCTAAAAGATCGTTGACCGACCAATATTTTCACATCTCGGTTGGCAGTGGAGACTTTCTCCCTGACGTCTCACTGACAGAAAATATATGATAATTATCATCCAAAACATGCAAAAGAGTACATGTGGGGCCCCGTAATAAATTGGGCATCTGGTTCCATTCACTCCTTAATACTGGAACCGTTAAATGACTTGAGTGGCAGAGTTCTTGTAGGGACCCCTCCCGGGATTGAGAATCGAATCAAGAGTAGGAGGAAACAACAATTGGAACTTGAAGTATATGAAGTCGACTGAAGACTCATCGATCATCTAGGCTAACCGGTCGTGCAATAACATTTTGGCACCTACTGTGGGACCGAGTTTAGCCTCATTTGATCACATGATGACCACAAGAAACATGAGAGACATGCAAAACCATGAGGACTTCCAGAATCATCACGACGACTCGATCACTATGATGACACAACTCAGGAAGGAGATGGAAGTCTTGAAAAGAAAGAATGAAGAGGAGTTGAATACCCTCTGAGTGGAGAACAAGAAACTAAAGCAGAAGATTGAGACGACTGAGAAGATAGAGACAGAACGAAGCAATCAGACAGGGTTGAACGAGTATAACACCCGCGGAAGGAAGCTAAGGATGAGATGTCAAAGTTTCACTAATCTGGTAGCACTTTCGACTGTCTGAAGACACCCCTTCACCGAAAACATAATGGAGACTAAACTTCTTGCCAATTGGAAGGGACCTGCCGTAGACAGGTACAATGGGTCACTAACCCAGATGAACACATTGACATATATGTCACACATATTGGATTATACACGTTTGACGACAACGTCTTTTGTAGAGTTTTCCCTACCTCATTAAAGAGAGCCACCCTCAACTGGTTCACTCGCTTGCTTGTCAGGTCAATCAACTGTTTTGATACCTTGGTTTTGAAATTTGGAGCCCATTTTGCATCACCTGATGTCCATAACATTGGTCAACATTCGTCTAGAGAAAGTTGAATCCCTGAGAACGTTCATATGAGAGAAAAGGAAGCCATTTATTTACCTTTATGAAATGAACAGAAAGCATGGACCGAATACTTGACGGACCAATAAGAGCAATGTAGTGAAAGTGACACAAAATGGGACCACAAAGTTGGCTATTAAAAGCAAAACATAACGGTGACGTTGCACAGTCCCAACTGCACGATCAAATAGCAATCAACAGTCCAAATCGAGTTACCTTTCACATCATGGCACGAAAAACAAGGAGGTGTGAAACCAAAAATGTCAAATCCTCACGGGAACTGAAGGCGCTTGAAAGACCAATCGGACGGGCAACCCAGTGATGACAGACCTATACACGACACCCTTTATCAAATCCTTCTTGAGTAATTTAAACACACTCAAAGACTTGGAGAGCTTATGTACTATAGGATAATCGATATCTCCACATCTTGGTCAGGATTGGAGACCTTCATCTTGACGTGTCACTAACAAATAACACGTGACAATTATCATCAAAACATGCAAAAGAATACAAGTCCAGACCCTTAGTAAATTAGATCTTTAGCCTAATAATATAAAATCGATTTGAAAAATCTATAAATAGAAAAATAATTTCAAGAAGTAATTTACTTTTACTTTAATCCCATTTACTCCTTAATACGCAAATCATTAACTTACTTCAACTTCAAAATACTTAAAAAGGATTTCGTAATCGAGAATTGGAAGCAATAATTGAAACTCAGTACCCGAAGACTCGTCAATGGTACAGTAACAATAATCTTTCTCCTCATCAGGAATAACTTTCTCCTCATCCATAATGACTTACTCTTTATCTTAAATTTAAATCGCATTTAAATCATAGAAGACATGTGGCAAGATATCGATGACAGTTCTTTTATTCTTTCTTGAAGAGTTAATTTCGATCGAACGTCACACATGAGAATTCATAGTTAGATTAAATACAACTCATCATGAATATATATGGCCAAAATAATAATGACTAATTATACCTTTCACTTGGCCAAAGAGTTGATTAATAAGAGAAATTAATTTATACTACATAACATTCCTGTTTCTTCTAATTTTAAATTTTATATTTACTTATATTATAATTTCAATACAATAACACTTAAACTTTTTTAGACTTTTAAATAAACATTGATTATTTTTAATACATGACATTCACCTTTATCATTTAATAAAATAACTTTTTTGTAAAAAACATAAACTTACTTAAAAATTATTCTTTAACTTTCATATTTTAAAAATCTAATTTCTAATTTTCAAAGTTTTTATTAATGTTTTAAGGAACATAACATTTAAATAAAATAAAAAGTAATTATTATTTTATCAAATATGTTTTTAAACTATAAAATAATATGAACATCATTTAACTTTATTCTAAATAAACTGCAATCTTCTAAACTAAAATTACCTTGTCTCAAACTTTAAGTTACAAAATCAATCATAAAATTATGTTTATGATACAAAATTCGATTGGGTTCGTATTAAAAGCTTTCATTAAAAAAGAGACGAGTTCTTCCTGTATCCTAATAAAAAATTTTGATACCAGAATTACCCTTATATGAGAATCGGATGACATCCCATCCGGTTGTCATTTAAAAAAAAATTGACAACCGAATGACACCCCATCCGGTTGTTAATTTTTTTTCAAATGACAACTGGATGGGGTACCATCCGATTCTCATAGTCCAAGTCAAAAAATTAATCCGTTTTCAATTTGGACTATCATCCAGTTATTATTTTGATTTGGAAATAAGAACCGGATAACACCCCATCCTATTGTCATTTGAAAAAAAAATTAACAACCGGATGAGTAAGTCACCCGGTTTTTCAAATGACAACCGGATGACCTGCTCATCCGGTTGTTAACTTATTCTTAAATAACAATCGGATGAAAGTATCATCCGATTCTCATATAAGGACAATTGTGGTATTAATTTTTTTTTATTAAAGTGCAGGAAGAACGTGTTAGGGTACAGGAAGAACTCGTCTAAAAAAGAATAATGACGTTGCTCTAAGAAGAATAATTACATTTTGGAACTTCGAATTTCAAAGTTTTAAATCAAATTATTATAAATGTCGCATCTATCATTCAATTTAATCGACTTTCAAATTTTACCGCTGCAGCGCCTTCAACGAAAATAAAAATTGATTGCATGTACTGCTTAATTCACATCCCCTGATGATATATACATACTGTAAATTGAATTTATAGTCGCTCATACAGATTAGAAACACTAATTTGACTAAGAACTTGAACACTATTAACAATTCAAATACAAAAAAATGATTCCAAGTATCCACACAAGCTCGTAAAGATCGCTGAGTAAATAACACTTTCATGTACAGTAGTTAGTCTGAATCTAGCTCGGGAAGGTGTAGATAAAGCAACAATTGCCCTCCACCAGCCACTCCCAAGGCACCCCCCGAATTATCGGTAGCCACACATGCAACATTGCCATCTGATATCAAAACTTATATTTTTTAAAATTTGGAGAAAAAAAGAAAGATATAGCATGATAGAAAGAGTGAGGCCTCTCTATGATCGACATCAAAGAGAAACCAGTCAACATTTTGCTTATACACCACAGATACTGTCTCAAGTATGAAAACCTAAAGAACGACAGCACATTGTACATTAGTATAATTATTCTCATTATTAAAGCCAGCCAGCAACAGGGAGTGACGTAGTACAAGCAGAATAGAAACGCATCTGTATCCTTAAATACATCCCCAGTTAAACTTAGTTCATGTAGGCATTCTAACATTTTCAAATAAACATTACACAACCAATTTATTACCTCCAATAGTTTGCTGTTCAGTTACATTACTGTCAGCATGAGGCCAAATATTGATCAAAATATTTATCAAGGGACTCGGTTTCTTCCTTGCAATGAAAGATACTGAAAGTCTGTTGCCCTTTTCAAATTCAACCAAAGATGTAAAACACACTATTCAAAACTACCCCTTTCTAATTGATGAAGGTGAGGAATTTATTTGAATTTTGGGTTGGACTGGAAAGGGAAAATATGTATACACGTTTGGTAGGCATGCGGGATAAAATGTGATAGGAAACACAGTACATAGTATGTGTTTGAGGAAAAACTCAATGCAGGGAAAGAGTCAGCACACATCTTATTTTGCCTTGCTGAGGAAGTTCTTAGCTGAACCATCTCCAATCTGGTTCGAAAAAATTTGCTAATTCCCATGATTGGGCATAAAGGTATATATATTTCCCAACTCATACATTATATGCTGATGATGTAATGATTTTCCATAGGGATAAGAGATGGAACATGTTGCAGCTAGTGAGGTTATTCCAACTTTATTAAGGAATTGCCAGACAGGAAGTTAATAACTCCAAATCCAAGTTCTATGTGATGGGTTGGTCTGTTGTTTATAGAAAACGAAGGGCTATAGATGCAATTGGATTCTCTGACGGGTTACTTCTTTCACACATATTGGTGAATAAGGGAAAAACTGCCACAATTGCTTGGCAGCAGTTATGCTTGTCTATAAAGGAAGGGGGTTTGGGGGATAAATCTTTGTCTAAACTGAATCAAGCTGCAATACTTAAGCTAAGTTGAGCTTTACTCAAATCTGATCCTGAAAGGACCAGGATTCTTGAAGTAAAGTTATGCAAGGCAACAAATTTTGTAGCGCTTACATACAGTCATCGTGATGGTCTTGAATTAAGTCATATAGGTTTGATTCTAGACAACTATGCTTGGTAAATGGGAAGAAAAATCAATTTTTTGGTTAGACAACTTTGAAGTCCCCGCTCAAGTCTGATGAAAACTCAAGGCAACTGTGGGAAGTTTTATTACAGTTCTAGAATTTAAAAACAGAACGATCAATAAAACCGTCATACAAGCCCACCGGACCTATCCCCTCTAAATAGAAACAAGTCGTGAATAAACTAACGGCTTTAGAAAAAATAAATTGGTGTTTTTTAAATATAAAAAAACTCATCTTAGTAACGAGTTTTTTTAAAAAAAAGTGTTCTTAATAATAGTGAACAAAAAAAAAAAGCTTACATAACAAAATCAACCTTAACAAATCAGTAGTGCTTCTGTAGTTGTCATGTAACTGCTAAATGATCAAAGCAAACATTTGAAAGAGGAACAGTTGAACATACCTTGGAAATGGTGCAGAGTATCAAACTTGGATCCTTTAGACAACTCCCACATATACACCACTCCTTCACTTGTTCCGATGATTCCATAACCACAGGAAACACCAATACCGCAAGTCCTGCATAGAATTGATACATTGGAAGCTGTAAATTAAATGATAAATCTGAATTATAGAATAAGCAATAACATGGCAGCTAAGAGTATTATACTGAGATATCATCAGCCGTTCTTTAGATGCAATTCCTATATCCATCTCACTAAAAATTATTTATAACAAATGGTTGCTTACAATCTTCATAATTAATCCGAGATTTGAATGGAAGTGTTTAAAATAGTAAAAATCTTCAACGGAATAAGAACAAGACAAACTATTCAAATTCAGAAAAAACTTTATAGCACCTTAGATCCAAGGGACTTCCAAAATTTATGCTATTTTTCATTATAAGTGCAAGCCTCCAACTTCTAGCTGTATGTATATCAAAACTACTTGAAGTTGAAATAGGATTGTGGCAACAATCCTGATCAGAGTAAGTCGAGACAAAAAGCCACATAGCAACATCTTCCTCTGATGGTGAAAACAAAGAGGTCTCTCTTTGCTGTGAGTACCACGAATTGGTTGCTTTTAAAAGTTTATCAGCCTGCTCCTCCATGGTAGCATAGCCGAAACCTGAGCCTTTTGTTTGCCACTGGAACAAGCTTATTGGAAAGAATTCATTTATTGGACTTTTTATAGCAGAGAATCTTGCAACACAGTTACACTTTGCAATATCCCTGGAAAAAACGTTGAAAATAGTGGATGAGATATTATCATATTACTATAACTGTAAGCCCAGATTAAATGATACTTCAACTTTTCCAAAGTGATTATTTCTCCCTTCTCTCCCATGTCTTAAAACTGCTGGGTTAGGTCATAGGTCATTTCAATATTAATAGGAATAGAATACGAAATAATGGATAAAAAAATGGCAGATTAGTCAGGAGTAACATTTTCTAAATTATGAAGCAGATAAAACTAAGATTGGAAACCTGATCTTGAAGATTTGCATACAGAAGAAGGGGTAAATACGGAAAGTAGACAGACACAAAATTCATGTTCTGAACAACTTGTGACTCAAAAAAGTGCAATGCCCTAAATGTTACTGACTACATAATAGACAAAAAGTGAAAGTGAATTCATATAGAAAATATGATAAATTGATAACACATCTCCTAAAAATGCAAAAGCCCACATGAGTAACCCCTAAATTCATTCCTGAACAACTTGGCGTAGACCTATTAGGCCTAGAGAATGTTTAAATGTCAAGATGGTCCCAAAAAAACACAACAGTCCTTGAGAAGGACTGGTGTATTAGGTGCTTCAGAACTAATATGAGCAAAATCAGAGGTTAAAAGCACATAGAGTGATGCGAACACAACGGGAAACACTTTCAAGTTGAATGAGATATCATACCATAAACTAAATTCCCCATAGCTATTATGACCAACAACCAAATGAGTAGACTTCGGAACCTTCTTTAGCTCCACAATGCCAGGGGATGCAGAGCCATCATCAGCTGGAATAATGAAGTGCTCTGTTTTTTCACTGCCAAAATATGAAAGAAAGACTGAACAACAAGCTAAGTTGTATGCACAATTGATAACTAAATGTTATATATTTAATTAAGCTAGCTATAAAATATCAACTATTTTAATAGGTATTGTCAATACAGACGTTATTTGTCAACAAGAATAAATTCTATAATTTCAAGTTTATAACTCATCAATAATTGTGGCATTTGCTCTTCTAGAAAAGTGGTCGGTAAAACTAACGGCAGGTCTTAGATTCTGAGCAAATTAGCTTTAATAAAAGCTTGGAAGCTTTTAAACCAAGACAAATCTGTCATAACATCTCAAAAACACAGTTTCCCAAATATTCTCATGCAATCTTAGAGGAAAAACAAAGGGAATTCATATCCATGCTGCCAGCTAAAAAAGAAAAAATACAATAACTCAGCAAGTTAATTAAAATAAATTAAACCTTTAAATATTCATACTCTGAATGGGACATAAATAGCTCTAGGGAATGCAAAGAGTAAGAAGAGTCACTAAAATCACCTCCATTTTGAATTCATGACCCACACTTGCAGTTTACCACTCTCTCCAACCGAAACAAGTCGGTTAGGTTCACAAACCAATATACAATGCACATTGTCAGCCGTTTCCAATGTTGTTACAACTGATACATAACCATGTTCTACTTGGACAATCTTCAAAGCATTCTTCCCATAGAAAACTGATGTACATGTTGAGCAAGAGCAATCAATTTTTCCTTCCCTGGGATGAAACGCTATTTAGTTATTCTCCTTAAACGGATATTACATATCAATTAAAGCATGCAGACACAGTTAACCTGCAATTCGGGGTCTTTATGCTGCCTATTAAGACAATATACTGTCCACCAGGAGTCAACTGCACCCCAGATCTTTCCACCGTAGTCTAGCATAAAATGATAGATTTCGTCACTTACTATGTAGTAGTGTATAACTACGTTACATTCTGTCATGACAGCTGTACTTGAAACAGATTTTGACAGTGACCATTATCTACCCAAACAGTTGGAATAAAAAAAGGAAGAAGGGGTTGAGAACGAACCAAGCAAAAAATAACTTACTTCTTTTATGAAGTTATGTTTTTGATCGGGTAACAGTATTGAGCTGTGAGCCATGACAGAAGGGCATCCTAGAGTTGGTTCAGTAATGGCTACCTTGTAAGTAAACAAGGTCCTGTACCGATCTGTCAGATGGCCACATAAGACACAAACATGGACTTCATCCTCTCTTGTGCTTAAAATTAAAGATGAAACAGGCATTGGGTGCAAGTAACATCCCACAAACTTAACACTGCTTCCCAGATTACTCTTGAGTTCCTGGTTTTGCAGGGGCATTGGTTCTGAAATTAATTGAGCCTCTTTGGTACCAAAACACTTATTTTCTTCAGCAAACAGGGTTGGATTCTGAGATGGTTCTAGGCTTTGTTCCACTAGGTTGCTATGTCCAATCAGAACATCCCTACAAGTTTGAGGTGTTTGAACACACAAACCTGCAGCACCATCTGGTTCACATGGTTTATCATTTGAATTGCTTATTAGAATAATTTCTGAGGAATGTATAGTGTCTTTGGTAGTATACATTTGAGTAGTTACAAGTTTAACCTTGTCCCCAGAGAATGCATTGCTAACACCTGCATCGTGTTATAAAATTTGTAAGAAATGGTAATGAATGAATCAAACTGAACAATTCAAGTAAGCAACAGTCTCAATTCAATTAAGCTTAATTCTTCACTTGAGTCCTGGCCTAAGAAAAAGCTAATATTTTGCTGTAATCATGACCAGTGTGTGATTGAGTTGATAATAGCTCAAAATCAGTGCACCGTGGGGTACGGATACCATTATCAATACAGGGATTAGGGTACAAGATTCCTAAATGTAGGGGATACAAAAAATTTCTAAATCCAAGGTGTGCCTGGAGCATATATCATATAAAATAAAAATATATATTAAAATTAAATATAAATACAATTTTCCTAGTGTTCACGCAGTGAGCAAAAAAGATTTAAACGCACAAGTTCTGACGAGAGTGAAACAGCAATTTGTTTCATTTACTAACAAACTGTTCTGCATGGACCAATTTATGTTTGGTCAAAATTGAGTATTGGGTGGCCATGTGTACCCATTAAGTAGAGGAACCAATTTTTGCATTCAGTATGGTTACAACTACTTAGGAGGATAGTGCATCATAGCTTGACATAAATCTCAGTTCAAAATAGATTGAAGAATTATATTGCAATATGCCATATTTATAATTTGTTTTGTGAATGTCAAATATCATAAACACATTACCTCCAGTATAATCCTGAGCAGTTGGGAAGTCCTTTTGTGCAGAACTGAGACTAACATGTGCTGGATTTTCTTTCACACCTGAGTATTCACCATCTCTTTCAGAATTTACCAGATCCTTAGGAGACATGTCATCTAGAACAGATTCAGGAATGCATACATCAAAATTCTGAGGGCTATCTTCAAAGTCCATTTCTGAAGCATGACTTGTGGATGTTATGTTTGGCATCTCATGAGCCAGAAGCTTTTGGGAACACATTTCTATATTGAAAGTAGATCTACCGGCTTCTGCAAGATCAGAAGATAACTTTTCCTGATTGGTTTTATAATCATCACATTGACTATATTCAAAACTGTCAGGAACAATACACTTCATATGTTCAGAATTAGGAGTGTTTGGATGTGGGTCTGCATGCCCATGTATCGTCTCTCCTTGTTCCCCATGTGCAGCCTCTATCATTATTACATCTGCCATATAAACATTTTCTAATAATGCATAAGAATACATAAATACACTAACATGAAAATAAAAAGGTAAATTGAAATAACAACATACTATATCAAATATTTTGACACACAGACAGTAATAACAAATGCTCAGAAACCATGGTCTAGATAAGGTAATATTTACCAGATGAGGCTACATCCAAACTACATCCAACTTTATTATGTTCGTCCTGGGAATTCACCTGAGAAGGTGGCATATCTGCAGGACTAATGATAAGCTCCTTATCTGTTGAAACGGACCTTAGTAGAGGAACTGCTTGAGGAAGCAGAAGTGACATCATTGAGTTTGCTACATCAAGGCCAGCTGAACCAAAGTCACCTTTTTCAGAGCATGGATTTGAATTAGATTTGACCACTTTTTCATGCTCTGCATTTGACAATTCTCCAGAGGTGATCTCACAAGCTGTCTCAACGTAAGCATTTTTATCCAGTTCACTTGGGGCAGAATCAGGAGTATTTTCTGCAGTGTATTAGAGTAAGTGATCCAGTTCAACAGGAAAATAGAGAAGATAAAAAGAGAAATATGAGAGAAAGTTGATACTAAAGGAGAGAGTTTTGTAGAATGAAGAAATATTAATATTAATAAATAGAAAAAAGCTTAAACATACTGATAAAAAGATTCCAAGAGTTTTTTACAAGATGTGTTCTAGTTGAGAACTACATTAGTAAAGCCAAAGACCAACCGTGAATCCATAAATATTGTATTAACATTAATGGAATCAATAAATGTCATACATTTGACAATGTCACAAGGCATTTCACACTTTCATTCTGTAAAGAACACTCAATAATGCTAAAGTTTTAAGGAGTATCACCCAATCTTGATAATCCAAATTGAAAAGGCCCAAAATTAGATATAAACCCCAAACATTATAGAAAAAGTCAAATAACTGAGTATGTATCTTAGCAAAGAAGTCTTCCAACCCATCAACTGAAATGAGCATGGGGATGCAAGATTGCAGGTGTTGAAAATCATTAAAAGTGAAAAGTAATAGTTTTTATAGTACAAACAAAACACAAGTACCTTGCACAAAATCTAGGGTATCAGGAGCACAAAGATCAATGCCAATACAACCTACAGACTCTTTAGAATGTGACTGCATTAGTTTATTGTCTTCTGATGTCACCAACGTATTAGACATCTTCAACTCCACATCATGCGACCTATGAAGCTGCAAGAAGTTGAGATATTTTCTTCTATAACAAAATAGACCATTAAATTTGATTTATACCCAATTTCTGTGAAATTTTTAACTGAATCTAAAATATCTCAAGCAGGAGAAAAAAATAAATCACTCGTAAGAATATATTACTTAATATATTTTTGAGTTTAAGGAAACAACATGTTTTTCAAGATAACCATTCAAGAGATTGCATTTTGTGAAGCAATAAAATGAATATTGTTGACTAGAGTATAACAAGTTTAAAGGTATGCTTACAGGTTCTTCTGTGGACAAGTTTTCAGTTAGTTCTTTAGCCCTACAACTTTGAGAAAAGAGAAAACCAGCAGATCCTTTAGAAGGCACAGCTCCCACTTCTTTATTATCAGATATTTCAAGAGGATTCAGCAGAAACTCACTTTGGGATGAAATGCAGTTTTTGCTTTTACAAACAGAAGATGCCCTTTGCAATGGAGCTGGCACACCTGTCTGATTGTGGACTACATGTACTTCTGAACCATAATGGGCTGTAGAACACCCCTGACCACGACTCTTCTCATTCTTTACATTTGAGGGTCCACATATGAATTCTGGAGATTGAGGTCTAGCTCGTACATTTAATTTTTTGTTTTTAAGTTCACATCTGCTTCTCTTCCCTGTAACATGTGGTTTTCCAAGGTAACTTAGTAAATCAGGATATGTGCCTACATTTGGGCGGCAATCATCATGATCTGTTCTAGCAACCCCCTCACAGATGTTTGGGGATACCAAGCTCCGTTCAGCTATTCCATTTACATTTGCTACCAGTTCACGGAGCAACCTCTGGATAGACTGATTTTTGAACCCAAAAAACTGCATGTGATTAAAATAGAATAAAATACATTAAGCACAACAGACAACTATATTAAAAATAATATAGTGTAAACAAAAGATTTGTAATTGTGAAATAACAAAAAGGAACTAAAAGAAGGAAAGGAGAATGAGATTGATCAACCCAGACTGGTTGCAAATCCTGGACACAAATTCCATACTTTATAAGAATAAAGTATATTTAAGAGAAAAAGGAAGGGTTTCAAGTAGAGAAGAATAATATGTCCTCACAAACAAAAGAAAGGAAACAGCAAAAATAAGCAAGGTCGTTATTATGATAAAGCTTTCCAATTCTACTACATATATCCCAGAACTAGAAGACTTGTTAAAGAAACCATGAACAGAACCAAAGAGAAGTTAGAAAACTATCACCTAGAAATGTTTTGAAGCACAAATTACAAAGTTTGAAGACATTACCAATATAAAGACATAATTTCGACATAAGATAAGGGGTCGTTCTTGCATAATTGGACATCGGATTAACTTTTGATGGGAATTGGAGTAAGCTGGTTAAATTGGTCATCCAAGTTGTTTTTTTGGTTATTGATTCTATTTGTTTGGTACAGTGGGAACCTCATTCAGTTTGATGATCAATATATGCCATATAGGAGGATTAACAATAAGGTTTATAATGAGGTTAGTTTAATTGGTAATTTATCTCATTATACTATAAAGCATTTTTAACATTAATATCAAACCTAGTGCTGGCCCAAAAATCATTCCTGTTTTGTGAAAGGACCTTTCTTAGGATGTTTTTCTATTTTCCTTGGAATCTATTCATCCATCTGCCGAAATCATGGGTAAAGTTGACGCAGTTGATTTTGCTTTTGATAGAGGCTGACAGAGTTTGTGGTTGGAGGACGATTCTATGTTGGTTGTTCAAGCATTTTAGAATGATCAGATTATTCTGTACAAATGTCACGTCACAATATTGACATCAAAACCTAACCAAACAGAGATTGTTATGCATCAAGTGTACAAGTATTCAAGCAAATCCACCTCCTTCTGCATCCTATAGTCACTTGGCACAGATCAAAGGCTGTTATTTCCACAAAAACATAGGACACAAAGGGGATAAGAATAACCAAAGCAGAACTTCGCGGTAGTCAGAAACCAATTTTAATTACAGTTGTCTATGGCAATCATTTCCATCCAAAGTCAAGTGAAGAAATGTTATTCATCCAAATTCCTAAATTCCATACGTGGCCTTTGGATCCTAAATTCCATCACCCTTAACATCTTTTGCCCCACAGGTTGCTGTGTTTGATGCCTCTAGAAGGCCAAGGAGAAGAACACTGTTATGATGGAATCACAATTCACAGAAGTATTTGCTACTATGAGGCATGGTGGAAGTCTCTAATACCATATCAATGACCAGTTTTCTAATAGTTTAAGCTGTAAGGTGGTGATTTATAAATGGTTTTATCTCTTAACAGAAGTTTACTTGTTAAGACAAATGTAAAGCTTGCCTCTTTAAAACGAAATTCATCATTTAGAGAACTGTCCCAGTTTGGTCTTCATTGCATGCATAGTACCTATGATTGGTTAGATAGCATAAATGATCGACAGAGAATGCAGGGGAAAACAACATGCTACTGGTTACTCACTAACGTTTTTTATGAGAAAATTTATCATAGTCCGCAAAACATAGTTTTATATTTAACATTTAAATCCTGAAGTTAATATTCTTGTCTCTTCTTGACCTAGCTGTTTCTTACTTTCTTTTAGAAATCAACAATGATATCATTGTTGATGAAGAATCTATTTCGTCCATGATTGACTAGGGCATGATATACGAAACAGAAAGCATAGTATGGATAAAATAACATTATAGTGAATAAAAAAAAAGACGGTAACATACAATTCTACAAAAAGGGAAATTTCCGGAAAAACGAGAAAAATCTGAAATTTGACAAAATGATTCCATCAACATCACAGTTTACCTCCAAGCCATCCATCTTAGATGAAAGTCTCTTCCCATGCCAAATCTTGTTGCGGGGCCAAATTTTCTTCTGAAATTCCACCCACGGTTGGTCAGGAGTTTTCCCAGAAGATGAACTCCCATCATCAGAAGAAATCTGCATTTAAAATACACAACTGAATCTGTTAATAAAACCCAAAGCAACATCTGAACCTTTACCGTATTAAATCAAAATTTAAAACATAAATAAAGTACATTGAAGCCCAAATACGAACCAAAAATCTAGGGCCATTGACACCTTCACAAATTTCCATCTTATAAGTGGTCCCATTATAAGCTCTAACAGCCTGATAACCAACAGGATACGGATACCGATCTTTTCCCTGCAATGTAGTCAATGTGTTACATCAGCCAGCAGAGAAAAACAAACAAAACAAAATGTTACTCCCACACAAATCCTGATTCCCCATGCAATGATATTTGATATTTCAGAACAAAAAAATCCAATAATTGTTAAACGCTCAACTAAATTGAAAAAGGAGCATAAAAAAAATCTTATTTCTCACAGTTGTCAAAATTTAAGAGTAATGTATAAAATTGGTGGAAGATAGTTATTATGGGAGAAAAGAAGAAAAAAATGATGGAAAGTAAAGAAATGGAAGAATGCGAATGGATTGTATGAAATTGGAGGGAATGCAATCAAACCCGAGAGGTGGTCCAGTACTTCTTGTCCCAGGCTCCTTTGTAGAGTGAACCGATGGATATTATTTCGAGGCCATCGCCATTGTCCTCCGCTTCTGCTTGTGCTGCTTTCTCAGCGCTTCGCGTCTTCGCCATTCAGTGAGAAGCTGTCAACGTCTGAGAAAGACGGAGTGTGAGAAGAATATCTATATATGGCGGGAAAGCCCTTTGGCTTTCACCAATTTCACCAACGTTTCCCTCCATTCTTTTCTATTTTAATTTATTTATGGACTTATTTAACCGATTAGAGCTAACCACTTAATATCATGTAAAATGAATAATTTAATATAAAACAAGTCATGAATTATATGTTAAATTAGATTAATTAAGTTAAATCAGATAAACTTTAACTATGTGACTTTAAATTTTAAAATCAATAATTATAGTGTAATAATATATATATATATATATATATATATATATATATATATATATATATATATATATATATATATATATATATATATATATATATATATATATATATATATATATTTATATATTT
>Ga0099824_1003626_pt1 | contig 22550 bp, 11 predicted proteins | sample SiratrowhiteBW_FD_76837 | JGI IMG/M metagenome (GOLD analysis project Ga0099824, IMG submission 76837) | Root nodule microbial communities of legume samples collected from California, USA - Siratro white BW | ecosystem: Host-associated > Plants > Roots > Nodule | place: USA: California... | reverse complement strand
TTTTTGTTTTTTAAAAAATTATTTTTTTTAGCCCCTTTAAAAAAAGTGTGGAACCTAGAATGAATTTTCAAAAAAAAAAAAAAAAAAAAAAAAAATGTCAACACTCTACCAATACATGTCATATGAGTATCGGTGTTCGATACATGTCGGATACGGGACATACTATTTAAGAGGTGTGTCTGAGCTTCATTTACTCGCTCCATTTACTCTCTCCATTCAGTAATCAGGTTTTAGTGCTTGGTTTCTGAAATATGATTTTGAAAGAAGGGCATTAAAATGTATTTGTGTGACACATTTATATATTTACTGTGCATTTCTGGGGCATCCATGAAGAGCAATGAAACCATATTTTAAATACACTGCTTTGCAGGATGTGGCTGAAGAAATTGAGCAGATACAAAAGGTTATGGGAGCTGCTATAAATGTTACCTTTGATTGTGCTGGTTTTGACAAAACCATGTCTACAGCACTGGGTGCTACTCAGCCTGGTGGCAAAGTTTGCCTAGTGGGAATGGGACATTCCGAAATGACTGTGCCACTCACCCCTGCTGCAGCAAGGTATTTGTGGATTTTATTAAAATAAATGTCATGTTTTAGAGACTATGATGCATGCATACACTAGGTATATCAAATGCAAGAATATGATTATTTTAAAAATTTGTAATGTGTAACATTTGATACATAATTCAGGGAAGTTGATGTGATTGGAGTTTTTCGCTATATGAACACATGGCCTCTTTGTCTTGAGTTTCTAAGGAGTGGCAAAATCGATGTAAAACCACTTATAACTCACAGGTTTGGGTTCTCTCAAAAGGAAGTGGAAGAAGCCTTTGAAACAAGTGCTCGTGGTGGTAATGCCATCAAGGTCATGTTCAATCTTTAGATGCTGAACTGCACCTTTACAAACTCTCTTATTTTGAACAAATCATGTTCATACTCATGCTAAATACCAATGTATTCATCACTTGGGTTATGAATAAAGGGGCTTCAAGAAGGACTTGTAAAAATGTTAATGCTAACTGCAGCATCTACAGATTCAATTATGAGGAGAAACCTTGCTTTTCTTAATGTAAAAATGTGTTTTCATACTATTTTTGTTCATGAGATTTGATTAGTGAGTTCTTTTATTCTTCTTTTTTATGTTTCTCATTCAATTTTACAAATATTATTTTCTAATCTTTCATTTTGATGGTTTAATATGTCGATTCTATGATTTGTTCACAAATAGGTTTAATACTCATTTCATAATTCATATGTTCTTCAATATCCTCGTAAAGAAGTACGAGCACTAAAGAATGGGTGAGAAGAGAGAGAACGAATCTGAGTTATGCATGTAGTTCTTGTTCTAAAAAAGTTAGAGTGGAGTTAGAGTATGTGTACAAATTGTTGCGTCATAAACAATACTTAGGTTAGATGACATGTGAGTTGCATGGTTTGAAAAATTTGTCCAAAATAAATTTAAAAAGTATATATAACCAAATTTTAAAAGGGAGATGGGTTGAAATTGACTTTCAAAACTAAATACAAACTTGTTATGCCATTTTGTATACCTGCATTTATGAGATTAATGAATCATATGATAAATTTGTAATGGTCTACTTTGATAATATTTTTATCTATAGTTTGTCTCTGTAAAATGTGCTAGAAACTCTTAAGAATGAAACTTTGCTAATAAATATAACGGTTTTTTCAAAATCATAGTACTAAAGTGTAACATCCTCATTCTTTTAACAATTATATTTTATCTTCACTTTAAATGTAAGTGTTCAAAAATTTTAAATATAAGTGTTCAAGTTTTAAAATATAGTACTAAAGTGTAACATCCTCATTTTTTTTAATAATTATATTTTATCTTCACTTTCAATATAAGTGTTAGAAAATTAAAGATAAGAATTATTCTTGTCCTTAAATTTAAAATTATTTTTTTAAGTTTTCTAATTTAAAACTAATTTATTTTAATTTTTAAAGTTAACATTAAAATTTTGTTGACATAATTAATACATACTTAATTCGAGAAAAACGATGTGTTTGAAATATTTTTCGCATTTCTTTCGTTCTTCTGCTCTTCACGTAATAATAGCAAAAGTAATTAGTACTACAGCTAAAATGATATAGTCCTTTCTTTCTTTCGCTTTTTTCTACTTTGCTTATTTTTTGTCACAATGTGACGAATGAAATTTTTAGCTAAATCATTACTTTAAAATTAATAAATGTAATATTTCTTTCTACTTCACCAGATTTTGAAAGTTTTAAACTATGAATAAATTTATCTACCAACATTATTCCATCATTTAAATTTTGAAAGTCTAAAAGTGTGCATATGAAATATTTTAATTATTAGAAACCGTATTATTAATTTCCTACGACTAAAAAAGTTAAACATATTGTATGGGTAAGGTTTTCTTTAATCCCTTAACTTTTTCTGGTGAGGAAAAAATAAACAAAATTCAATATTAATTATAAATTAGAGATCTTAATTTGTACTTTTCCATATAAGAGACTAAAGGAAATCATATTTAAGTTTGATACACTGAATCGTTTTAAATTTGGAGGACAAATATTTTACTAAAAAATTGAAAAAATTATATACAAACAATTCTATAAGCGACCTGGTCAGTAATTACGATGTATTATCTAGAATCAATTGTGGCTTCAAAACCAGAAAGAAGGATTATTATTAATATAAAAAAAATAGATTGTATAGAATAAGAGGAAACAAATTAAAAATAACTACAATCAACGATCCACAAATTAACACAATCTGTTTTGACACATTCTTTAACCAAGGTCCAGAATCCAATCTGCAACTGAACATCAAATCACAACTAAAGATACCACTTTACTCCAAAAATACACCGACTCGGTAAGAAGGAACTAATCCTCCTAATTATACAAATAAAAAGGATACAAATTAATGTGAACTGCAGCAAAAGAAAACAAGAGTTATCATATTTATATTTCGTCAAGCTCATAATCACCAGGAAAAAAATACAGCAGACGAAACAAGACCAGTTACTTGTAAATGACAAGTAACAAACATTTATTTGGTGTGTGTATATACGCATTGGAGGTGTTAAGTAATTATGGTAAATAATGCTTTGAATTCACAAAATGTTACAAACATCAATAGGAAAGCCCTACTTGAGCACAGCTTTGTGCCAAGTATACCCACTCAACACTAAAACCACAGCTCAGATTCTAAAACCAATACTACTAACTTAAATTACATACAATCCCTTTACCTCTCTTTTTCTGCCTCTTCCCAACCTCAGCCTCAATTCCCTTCTTGCAGCTAAAACGATTACAAAAAGGAAGGACCAGAAAAAACTAGTAAAACATTTAAATGGAACACATTGTAAATGTCACTTTATTGGACGGTAGTGGTTGCCTCCGCTATCCAATTCCACACTCTTACTTCACCAGTACCATCTCCGGTGAAGAATATGCCATTAGGCCCTACCTGGATTGCTCGTACCTCTTGTTTAGTTAATATCTTACCCCTCTCTGCAAATCTGAACAAGAAATGGGCGCAAACATTAAATAATGAGAGCATAAATACGAAGTAAATTTTATTTCCGCCACAGTACAAACAACCATATCTTTTCTTTTCTCTCTAGAATTGAAATTTATTCCATGCATTGTGTGTTTGTCTCTTGCTCGTTTTAATATGACAAGAAATATGGCTTGGGTTTCATTTGGATGTATTACAAAACAAGCTTGATTTATTATGCAAGTCATTAAGTCCACTTGCAACATATAGAAGTAACAACCATATAATTCAGTTTTGTATAGAACCAGATGGGGAAATTATTTTAGCGGTTTGTACTCTGTAGTGGAAATAAGAGAACCAAATGAGAGCATAAACAGGAAATCAATTACTTACGATGGCAGATCATAGAGGCGCACAGTATTATCATTGCAAGCACACAACAAAATGGGCTTGCCTTGTGAGTCATGCATCCCACATAGGGTAAGTATACCCTGCACATAGATAAAACGTCATCAGAATAATGAAAGCCCAACAACATTACAACTCAACAAATCCCACTAGCCACATTTCAAGTGCAAGTAATTACTGTTGAGGATATCGAAATAATATAAATCATTGCAAAAACAATAATTCCATTTTGTTTACATTTTATTTAGTGAAAGAAACAGTTATATTATAACAAAAAAGTTTGAAAATGACAATGCAGCAAATGAGTGCACGGAAAAATAGAAAGTAGTTGGAGTACAGTATAGCAGCAGTAACAGATACAGGCGGGGACAGCCGTGGGCTGTGTCCCCGCCCTCCTAGATTTTTCTAATTACAATATATAAATATTTTCAAATATTGGACTCCCCTCCTCCCTCTATTTACTTTGGTACCCTTTTCTCATAAGTAATAAATTAGGTTAAAGGATTAGAGATCATGCTTCTTTTTACAAAACCCAGACTGTCCATTAACCCCGCTATTAAGAAGTGTTCATTTAATAGAACACTTAATTCCAGCTGTATAGCTTCTTGAAGAAGTTAGATAAGTAGGAAATATTTTCTGAGAAATTAAATAGCCAATGGGGGGGGACAAGAAATTATGATTCTACTTCTCTTTATACTTCAAATACTAATGAAGCTTCAGCTTCTTACAAAAGTCACTTATGTCTAACTCAACTCTATATAACTAACTTATAAGTTTAGGATTACACTTCTTTCAATATTGTATTTTATCACTATCTCTAGTCACTCTGGGACTTGGTTTTGCCCAATACACCCCATCACGTCCAACACTATTAGTCTTGGTATGTGCATAATATGGTAAGCGGCCCTTTCAATGGATCTAAGATAGACTATAATATCGTCTTACAAATTGGTTTAAACTTAACTTCACAAATGGGTTTGTAATATAAGGATTGCCTCTACTTATATGCAATATTTTAATACTATCTTTAGTCGATGTAGGATAGGCTTTTTCCAATACACACCCATGTCTAGCACTATTCGGCTTGGTACATGTATAACATGATAAGTGTCCCTTTTTATGGATCTAGAATGGACTTTGGCATGATCTTACAAAATGTTTTAGATTTAACTCAATCTTACAAAACTAACTTGTAAGCCCTACCCTACTTATATATTGTATTTTGACACTATCTCTAGGCAAAAAGAGACTTTGGGTTTTTCCTGATATAGCTCCAAAACTTCTTTCCCTTTGGCTTACAACTTATTAGTTATGCTCAATACAATGATGCTTTGAAAGAGTTACTATATCCATATTCAAGTCACATTTTGTCTTCTGGCCTCGTTATTTTGGAGGATTGAAATATTTAGAATAGTATTATTACCAAGGAAAGCTTACAACATATATATGCCCATTTCTGATCAAGTCACTATCCAATTGAAGGAAAAACTAGCCACTCGGCAATTTTCATCATTGGAAACTTGAGCACATTTTCAATATTTTCTAAACCACGTACATCTTGTGAGAATTTGAGTTCAGTTCAAGAGGAGTGGTGGCTGGATCATTGATAGCAGAACCAAGAATTGATTCCATACAAGACATCAACATTTCAAACATCATATTATAATAAAATCAAGAGTATCCAAGGGAAAAGTAAATAATATAATACATACATGATCTTCATTGTGAGTATATGTCACTTCCAAGTTTCCGCTTTCTGTCGCATACCATACCTGCAGAAATCAAATAATAATTACAGAACTTAAATATAGTCAATACTCATACAGCCAGTAAATCTTGTGAAACCAACCTTCACTGTTTTGTCCAAGGAACAAGATAAAAGGAATTGGTCCCAGCAGAGAACAGACATGACAACAGATGTGTGCTCTGTTAGTGTCTGTATACACTGCAAGGTTTCAAGGTTCCATACCTGAAAGACAACAACCAAGTGGAAGAAATGTAACAAATTAATAAACCAAAACCTGTTACCACATTGCTTAAAAAGAGTCCAAAGAAAATGAACCAGACACATGGCAAAGAGCATATGTAAAACTTACTCTTATTGTATTGTCCATTGATCCAGAGTAAAGTCTATTAGCACCAACAACTAATGAAACAACACCACGAGAATGCCCTTTAAGTGATGCAGCTGGCTCGAAGCAGTTGTTACCTACATTAAACTTCCACACCAATATAGATCCATCCTGCAGGAGAAGTATTGTATTTCATTAAGAGATCAAAAATTAAGACGGTAGTCCAAATATGTAGACAAGTCAGAATCTTTCCTTTAGTATTCTGTTCCCGTTTTCAATAACAACAAAATACAACGGGCTTTGAAAGATGCTTGATTGAGTGTTATTGAAAATATTTCCCAAAATCATATAAGCATAAATACATTCATTGTTTAGGGGCTAAAAAGCATCTAACTACCTTGATAGTTAAAACTTAAGATCATCACACAACCCTTCACATAAATAATACGAGATTCAAGGTATCAAAGTCTACGCATCATAAATCATGATTAAGTCCTCCTTAGCATAATCAATGGCCTATAGTCCAAGCCAAGATATTTAACAGCAATAGGGAATATCCCACATAGCCAGCTGACAATCGTTTCAAAACCATTTTGTCACACCTCATGCGCAACTAGGCATTAGACAGAACTTCTTGGCCAATCACATGGCCAAAAAGACTAATCTTATTGTTTTATAAATGTAGCACAGATACAGACACGATACGGACAAGTACACACATGCAATCTCCAAAATATAGGACATGGGGACACTGATTTATATATTATATTATTATGAATTATATAAATTAACAATAAAGATTTATGTATTAAAAAATTATCTATAAACAATATTAGTCAAATATAACAAAAAATGAATTTAATTCATCTATCTAAAATCCAAAAAGTGAAAAGAAACATATAATCTAAATATTCTTGATTATATATAGGATTTGATTCTTACCTCTATAATAAGTTTGAGTTTTTAGAAAATTATTGTATTTTAAAATTGTGTTGAATCCGTGTTAGAATTGTCAGATGCCTAAAAAATGTCTTTTAAATTGAACACTTTACCAATACATGACATACGAGTGTCATACATGTATCAGTGTTCGATACGTGTCGAACACGGGACACGCAACTTAAAGAGGCGTGTCTGAGCTTCATATAGCTAGCAATAAGTGTGGAAAAGCATCATCCAATGCAATCCTTGGTATGAGATGATTATTTATTATTTACAATCATGTCATCCTTCATCTTCCATTCATTTCCTTTATGCTATGTTGGTTAGAGAGAAAAGAAATCGAGAGTGAAAGAGAAAAGAAAGGAAGAGAAAGAGGTAAGAAATGACTGAAAATTGAAGTTGTTTGCCTGAAAAGAAAGAGTATAAAAGAAAAGAAAGAGAGAGAAATGTAAGAGAAAATAAAAAAATATATTAGTTACTGTTATTATTATTATTTAGTATTACATAATTATTTATTCATAAAAGAAAATAAACTAAGAGTTTATAGAAAAAGAAGAAAACAATTTTTAGAAAAAAAAAACTCTGGTTGGCCGATTCAGCGCACTTCTTCTGTTATTTGAGAAGAAATGAACAGTAACACACTTTCAGTTCACTTTCTTAATTCCTTTTTGCCAAACCAATTGCAAATTTCAAAATCAGTGCTCTTCCACGCATTTCTTCTCTTCTCATGGCAAACAAACTGACCGTTGAGGTATGTTTGGCAGTAAAATTTTGGGGAAAAGAAAACGGAGGAGAATTTTCCATTTCTAATAAATATTAAAATTGAAAGATTATCATAAACTGAATGATCAAAACTTTTATTTTTTTAGTAAATAACATATAACTCTTGATTTAAAAATAAAAATTTCCTCTCGCTTCACTTTCCCTACAAGGCCCCCACTACCAGACATACCCGTCCAATTCTCCTAGTTATTTTTCTCCAAACATATTGCAGTTACAAAATTGTATCAATGGCAATGCAAAGACAAATAATCTTATTAAATGTTTATCCTTTAATTTCTTCGATGCCCTAGATCTCACCATCACCTATCAGCCCTAAAATTAACCTAAACATTATCATCCGTAATTCCACACATTTAGTTCCCTAACATTATTGTAAGATGCCACTCTAAAAAGTTTAATCCATATAAACATAACAGATGGAAATGCACTTTTTCATCTCTTACAACAGGTCCCAAGCACCATGAAGATAATCAGCAATGAAATCAAGATTACTGGGTGAAAAAATAACGCATGACATGAACAAAACAAAAGCATGTCAAAGGGAAAGAAAATATTTACCTGTGTACCAGCAAAGAGCATATCACTGTTTACAACAAGGGTATAAACTTGTCCAACAGGGCCATTTAGACTTAGCTCCATTAAATTTTGAGTGTTCCAGGCCTGCAGCACGGATGTCATCAACCAAAAGGACATCAGTTATGATGTAATGAGCAGTGAAAAGAACATACCAAAGCAAAAACACTTCACTAAATTACAGAGATGTATTTTATTTGAAAATTTACAGGGTACAAAATAAGAGAAAAACAAAAGTTATGCCTATTTCTCTTTCTTACCTTGACAAAATTGGGTATCCCAACAAAAACCCAGGGGCCTTCACTGATCATGCAGCCTACTTCACCACCAAGATTGATCACACCTACACACTGCAAGGGAGTAAAGAAAAACAAAACCATGATCAATCTCACCTCTTCAACAACCTCAGAAGGAACCTATAGAAACTAAAGAAAAATACAACACTTCGAAATTTGGAAACAAAATAGAGAGAAGAGGAGCATGATGTCAATTGTAATCATTTTAAAGTGACAGAATAATACATGCTTCACATGGTACAAACAAACAAAATCAAACTTAGAAGTAATATTGAAACTCTCCTATTCCAAGGATATTAAAAAAATTTCAACATTGTATTAGAAAAGTTTATCATGCACATCTTTGTAGAAGTTATATTTCGTTGTACCTGTCAATCATATAGGGTCCTAGATGTAGGTGTGTTTGGATTTCAGTTAGAACATTCAAAACCAACGTTAAGTTTTCATTGAACATTGTGACAACTTGTTTGACACTTTTTTTTATATCCAAGTAAAGGTAAAATTGACCTCAAACTTCAGTTGACTTAAAAGCTACAATAAGTTGTTTTTTCTTCTGAACTCCAGACAAGTTGAACAAAACTTAATTTTTTGAAATCCAAACACATTGTATTTTGTGCTCTTTGGTTCGAACCCTTCATTATATAAATAGATAGATCCTTTGAGAGCTAACCATCTCTCAATCACCATTTTCTAAATCTATTACTCTCGACTCGGAATCAGATTGATCTAATCCTGGTTTAGCCTATCACAGTCAGACATTAGCCATCGCTAGTTGTCAGATTATATGTGCCTCGTCGAGTGACACAATCCTAGTAGTTGTGAAGGCAAACTCTTCCACACACACCACTTTGCTCAACTCAACCAAGAGTGTGTAGCTCACGCACCACCCCTGGTGACAAAGTGGTCGCATTTATCCATTGGGTTAATCAACTCCTCTAACGGGTTAAGAATCCAGTTAGGGCAGTGTACTCATTACTTATCTTTGCTTCCGACATTATTTATTCAGACATTTGGGGTTCATGCAATTCCAAATCTTTTAGGGTCAGATATTTTCTAACATTCATTCATAAAAATGCTTGACGTATCTGGGTTAATTTAATGAAAGATTGATCTAAACATTTGTCTATTTTCATGTCTTTCTTTGATGAAATTAAAAGTCAATTTGGCAAAGTAATCAACATTCTTCAAAGTGATAATGCCAAAGAATTTATTTTTATATTTTTCTTCCCTTTTAAGCTCAAAGGGCATTTTGCATCAATCCACTTGCCTCCACACACCACAGCAAAAAGGAAAAGCAGACATTTACCTAAAACTACACATACCTTATAGCTTGGTGCTAATTTACCAAGACCATCATTGGAATGCTATCATTCTTAATCTATTTTTTTATAAACAGAATGACATCTTCACTTGAAAATGAAATTCTTCATTCCATTCTTCCAAATGAACCTTTCATATTTCACCCCTGTATTTTTTGTTGTGTATGTTTTGTCCACGATGTGTCACCAGGTTAGAAAAAGCTCCGTGAAAGAGCCACCAAATGTGCTTTTCTAGGCTATATACATCTCTAAAAAGAGTATTGTCGTTCTTCTTTGGAAACTAAATAATACTACATATACAATGGTGTCGCCTTTTTTGAAAGATACTCTTCTTTCCTTCTTCCATGCAAGATGTTACTCCTGTTCAACAAGTCTTACCTATCCCGTTTTCTGATTCCTTGATATCTTCTTCTCCTACAACTCCCAACATAGACATAATTTGAAGTCCTTTCATCACTTACCAGCTAGATACAAAGAGTTGGTCAATTATACATGGTCAATCATATGCTTCATGTCCATCTCCACCTACCGATACCATGGTTCTAAATTAATGATGAAGATTTTGGTTGGCCAATTGATCTTGGAAAGGTATTCAATCTACCTGAAATCCTCATCTTATTTACAATTTTGAGTTATCATTGGTTGTCTTATGCTAATGATCCTAAAGATATCAATGAAGCACTTGATCACTCTAGATAGCAACAAACCATGATTGTTGAAATGCAGGCTTTGAACACAATGACACCTTTTTGGTTCTTCTACAACCTGGGAAGAAGGCAATGAGGCACAAACAGGTCTACAACATTAAAGTTGGGCTCAAGGTGAAACTGATCGTCTTCTTAAGGCTAGACAAATAATCAATATGGAGAAAACCCTTGCTTTTGTTACATGGGGGAGTGCGGATTAGTTTCTAAACTATGCCTTTACCAGCTCAAACAATCTCCACAAGCCTAGTTTGGGAAATTTAGTCACATTGAGCAGGTTTGTGGACTAAAACATCGTGAGGCAAATTTTTCATTTTTTTTTTTTTGTCATATTTCCCATGGTGAATGTGTTTACATAATTGTGCATGTTGATGACTTAGTTGCTATAGGAAACAATAGTGCCAAAATTTCTTAGCCAATTAAGTCATTTATGCAATCATTTTAAAACCAAAGGACTTGGTGCATAAAATGCTTCTTGGTATAGTGTTATTGAAAAAATGGCCATGGCAAGCCATGGTGGATTTCGGTGGCAGACATGTCAGAAGTCGCAGAGTGGTGGCTTAGTGCTCCCATGCAAAATGAAGGAGGTCTGCACAACCCAACCCAACAGGTTAAAATTCTAGTCATCCCTAATCTTCTCAAGTGAAATGAAAAGAAACTCTAACCTTCCTTATTTTTTTTTTTTGTTTTCCTGACAATACTAGACAGCTCAAGTGCTTTTTTCTTAACAAAAGGGACTCGGCCATTCAACCAGGCCCAAACCAAACAATCAGAACATAATTTAAACCTAGGAACCCCATCCAACTTGAAGGTATCCAGCAACCAGCCAACTTGCGTTGTTGTGCAGTGTCCCCACCATCACACAATTGTTGCCACCACTTACTGCAAGTCCTCTTTTTCTTTCAATTTCCTTTTTAATCAGCGCCACTCCAGTCATCCTCCCTAAATTTGTTTTTTCTTCTTATTTTCCACTCAATAATTATTTTCTGAATTTTCTGAAAATTTTTATCACCTATTTTCAAGCAACCACAATGGCCACTGAACATACTATAGAAATGACCCGGATTGAAAACATTGTCATCGGATGGATGGATCAAACTTGAACACAACTATTTGTAAATTACGTTAGCATTTGAGATAATTATGTTGAGATTGAGGAGTCAAATGATTAGAAATTTAGGACACTTATCTTATGTTTAGTTGTTATTTTAAGTCTTGAACTTAAAATTTGTGGTGCTTCAATTTTAATTTATTGTCATTTCAATTTGTACACAAGATAGTATTATTAGTTATGGTTGTCTTTCATTATTTTTGCATTACAATTATATTTCAGCATTATTTTTAAATTATCTATATGCAAATATTGTATTTTTTTTGTCTATGATGCTTCCAGTATAACCCATTATGGCTTCCAATATATTTTCATAAAGGATATTTGGAGTCCCTCATATTTTCTATCATCTGATATTGATAACACTGCTTTGGTATAGAAGTGGCTCAATCAAAAGAGGGATTTATTATTTCCCAAACAAAATATGCTTTTAGAATAGAATGATTAATTGTAGGATAATTTATAATCATATGGACCCATATCCATGTTAATGATTAAATAAGGAAAACCGTTTTCAAATCCTAGATGTAGAAGCCTTGTTGTGAAGCTCATTGTTTTCACAATCACTAGACCTAACATATCTTTTTTTGTTGAAGTTGTTAGTCAATTCATGCAACTAGATGACCACCACAATGTTGTGATTCGCATTATCATATATCTAAAAAGGAGCAAGGACAAATATTGAAGACAAAGGAAATACATAGGACAATGGCATAGATCAAACAACTTATCCACAAATTGAAGTTTTGAGAGATTCAAAAGATGAAGTTGTACAGTGCTAATCAGGTAGAACTTCATGTTTTCTCTAATCACGTGTTCCATAAGGAACCAAACACAAAGAACTTGCTTGTCATTTGTTCAAGAGAAATTTTTGTCCAAGTAAATTAGCATTGAATTATCAACTCCTCCAATAATGATCAACTTGCTAATGCTCTAACTAAGACTTCATGAGGTCTTTGAATTCGGATTATATGTTCCAAGCTTGGTGCATACAACCTATATGTTCCAGCTTGAGAGGAAGAGTTAGAAAAGTTTAGTTCTGTCTTTTGCACAACTTCGTAAAAGTTGTAAGTTGTTGTAACTGTCAGTCATAGAGTCCCATGGGTAGAGTTTTGCTCTACCTTTTGGAGTTCTGGTTCAGTCCAATTTATAAAAAATACATAGATCTTCGGAGAGATATCCTCTCTCCGGCCCCATGTTCCAAATCTATTATTCTCAATAGCGGGAAAAGAGAAGTTGTAACTTGTATGTAACTTTAAATTGAGACAATTGACACTACAAAACAAAGCAAAACACTGTAATTACCACCTTTCCAGACTGGCAGTCCCAAATCCGTGCCGTCTCATCAGTGCTTCCAGTATACAGCTTATCTGAACCAGAGGGAAAGGCAATCGCACTCACAGCCTGTTCATTCAACAAAAACCAAAACCCATCTGATCAACCCCAATAACCGAAACACACACTAGTAAACATGTTATCAAATATCAACATTTCACAAAGCGTACATTAACACAGGCTCAGTTCACACTTCAACCTATATATGCAGCCACACAACCACCATTTAAAACACAATTAGAATTATAATCACACGGACATCATACAACCCAATACACGATGTCAAGCAAATGCTTGAAAGGTTTAAACAAACGGCCGGTCATCAAGGTCTAAAGTCACCACAGCTAAGCCACATCCCACAACATCAAGGATCAAATAAAACTGCAATCACAACCGCGATTTAAACTTTCCACTATCAAGCAGAGTCTATACTTTATAATATATAGTCTAGGATGCAGTTTCTCCAAACTGAGCAACTCAATTTATAGAGTAAAACTAAATCAACGGTCAATATTACATTCACATTGATAAGAAATTAATATCAGTAAAGTAATCAAAATATTACGTGCACATACAAAACAAATCAACGTCAACATTCATTTTCTCGTCAAAAATTGATTGAGACTACTTTCTTTTTACCGCTACATTCAACGGTTCCAATCCCATATTTAGTAAAATAATTATTTGAGAGAATCTTTTTTGTACCTTCTGATGCCCTTCAAGCTGCGTCAGCAAAGAAAACCCATCTCCCATACTCCAAGAGTGAAGGAACTTACACCTCTCTCCATAACTACAATTCCCCTGAATCCAATAATTGCAAACTTTTTCCGCCTTCACCACCACCCCTCCTCTACCGCCGCCACCGCCGCGCCCCCCGCCACGGCCCCACGTGTTGTTAAAATTGGGGCGTCCGCGCTGACCCGAGAATCCCGATAAGCCAGAATTGTCGTACGCACCACGCTTCGAGGAGGCCCCGTTGGCGTGGGAAGATGCGGGCAATTCGCTGTGCAGGAAGGGGCACGGGTAGCGATTGCACTTGCCCGCTTGCCAGTGGAAACACACTTTCTGGTGCTTCGCGTCCCCACCAAGACGGTTGTACACGCGCTTGCTGCCCCCGTCCACGTCCATGATCGAGCGAGCTAGAGTCTGTGATGGAGAGTGTGTTTATCTGATCGAGTGAATCGCGATTGAAAGGAATTAGGAGGGAATGAAATCCTGAAGAGATTTTGATTATCTTCCGGTGCAATTGGAAGAGGAATGGATCGAGGGTTGTGATTGGGGAAACGATAGGAGCATGCGCGAGGGGAATTCAGAAATATTGGGGGAGAGAGGTAGGTGAATGTATAGCGTGATCATGAAGCGGGAGTGAAGTGAAGTGAAGTGAAGCTCGTGGGAAAGAGAAACCCTAATTGATGAGATTAGGGTTCGTTAGAGAGAGATGAATTTGGTACGGTGTGATGAATCGGGAAACGGAGTTTGGAGACTACACGTAAGCAGTGAGGTCTGTAGACACGTAGAATTACGGAACTGTCCTCAGCATGACGCGCCATAATGTTCTATTTCAGTGGAAAGTACATTTCTCCCAAATATGATCTTTTCCCAAATTTATTATCTATATCTACTTGTTAGATATCAAATCTCTAATCAAGGAAATTGAGGATTTTCCTAAAAGAGAACCGAACTGTTCCATTAGCATTGTAAGAAAACTCTAAACGTTACAATCTTTTAATTCACATTAAAAACCTAATTAACATTAATTCTCTATCCAACACAAACATCAAAAATAATTAGAATAATACTTTTTCCATAAGAAAATTCTTAGTCCTCAATAATAAAATGCATGTTATTGCTTCTTTAAATCATAATAAAATTTTCAAATTGCATGTTTTACAAGTTGATGCTTCCATTTCATCAAAACTTTGGTGATTGTTATTCTTTTTTTCTTTATTATCATTTTGTTAATAATGACTTCTAATTCATTTTCTTGTAGTCTTTTTTCCGATTGATAAGATAATTATGTAGAGATTATTATCTCTTCCACATGCTTCTTGAGTTGTGAGCATGGAACACATTATGAATCTTTAAAATTATTGAAAGTTCTAACTTGTAGGCTCCTTCTCCCACTTTGTCCAAGATCATGTAAGGACCTAAATATTTTGGCCTTAATTTGGCATTAGATTTGAAGCTTACTTAACATCCAAAATATTTCTATAAGCTTGCAATTTAATATAAACCCTGTCACCAATTTCATAACTCCTATTCGACATTTTCTTATCATCCAATTAATTCATTTTCTCTTGTGTTCTTTTCAAATGAAACTTTATTATCTTTAGTATTTCTTCTCTTTCATTAAAACTCATCCACCAAAATCAATGTTGGATTATGGTAAATGAATAGAATGGGTATGCCCAAACATGATTTCATAAGGAGTAGCCTCAATAGTTGTGTGTTATGTGGTGTTATACCATTATTCTTCCACAGAAAGTCATTTCACCCATTTATGAGCACACATGCACCAGAGATAGATTTCTAAACACCTATTCACAACTTTCATTTATCTATCTGTTTAGGGATGAAAACTTGTAGAAAGTGAAACATATACCCCCTATACTATCATAATTTCCCACTAAAATTGGCTCACAAAAATTGAATCTTTATCATTAATTATAGTTTTAAGAAATCCCAGTAATTTGAACACATTATCAAGGAAAGATTAAGTGACATTCTTTGTTTTATAAGGATGACCTAAAGCAATAAAATGTGTAGCTTTTCTCAATCTGTCCACCACTACAAAAAATGAATTGTTTACCTTTTGAATTCGATAAGCCTTTTATGAAGTCAATGGTTATATGATGCCAAATTGTTTAAGAAATGGGTAGTGATCGTAGAGCCTAGGATTAACAACAATGTCATATTTGTTTTGCTGACAAATAAAACAACGTGGTATAAAACAATTGATGTCTCTATTCAAGCATTTCTAATAAATCATTGCCTTCATTCTTATCACAGTAGCATTCATTCTTGAATGACCCCTATCTGCTAATGCATGCAACCATATTAATATATTTTTCCTTAGCACCAAGTCATTCCCTACCACCAACTTACCCTTCCTTCTTAATTGATTGTTTTCCCTGTATAGTTTTTGTGTGAATTTCCATTTTTTCCATTATAGAAATACATCAACCATCACATTATCTTGTCCCTTCTTGTACTTTATGGAAAAATCAAATTCCATTAATTTCACTACCACTTTTATTGGATATATGTGGTCCATTCTGGTCTAATTTGTATTTAAGGTTGTAATGGTCAGTCTTGATGATGAAATGCCTATTCAACAGATAGTTTCGCCATCTCTACACTGCCAAGACCACCTCAGTAACTCCTTCTCATATGTTGAATAAGCTTGTTGTTGATTAAATATTTTATGGATAAAAGCAATAGGATGGTTGTCTTGCATTAAAACTGCACATATGCCTTGACCATAAACATCTACCTCTACCACAAAGATTTTTGAAAAATCTCGTAGAACGAGAATAGGAGTGCTACTCATTCTTCTTTAATTCTTCAAATGCATGTCTAACTTTTTCTGTCCAATTAAAGTTGTCCTTTTTTAACATATTTGTTAAAGGTTTAGTCATAACACCGTAGCCACATACAAACCTTCTATAGTAACTTGTTAGACCAAAAAATCCTCATGATTGTTTCAACGTCGTAGGTAAATGTCATTCCACCACGATTGCCACTTTAATGGGGTATGTAAAAACTCCCTTTGCAGTAATAATATGACCCAAGTATTCCACCTGCTGCTGGACTACAAAATAACATTTAGATCTCTTTGCAAACAAGAAAATTGCTTTCAATGTCAACAATACTTCTCTAAGATAGTTCTATTAAGTTTTGATTGTACACTAATATATCATAAAAAAAAACACCAATAAAAACTTCCTAAAAATCTTTTGAAAATAGTATTCATCAATCCTTGAAAAGTAGCAAGAGCATTAGTAAGATCAAAAAGACATCACTAAGTATTCATAATGCCCATAATGTGTTTGAAAGGTTATTTTTTTAGACATCTGCAAGGTTCGTTCAGACCTGATTATATCTCACATGCAAATCGATTTTAGAAAAAATAGTAGAGCCAGACAATTCATCCAAAAAATCATTTACTAGTGGAATGATAAATTTATTTTTTACCGCCCTTTTATTCAATTCTTTGTAATCAACACAGAGTCGCCATGAGTCATCTTTCTTTCCCACAAGAGCCACTAGACTAACGTAAGGACTGCAACTGTCTTGAATAATTCTTGATTCCAAATATTCTTGGATCAACTTGTCAATGATATCCTTCTGATTCTTAGCATATCTATAAGGTCTTTTGTTAACTGGATTAACTCCTTGGATTAAAGGAATGTGGTGATCTTGTCCTAGTCTGAAGGGCAACAACTATTGTGGTTCTAGGAAGACATATGAAAATTTCATTAATAAATTTTTCACTCTCCAGATATCTCTTGTTGCATTGCATGAGTTGTTAGAGATTGCAATAACATATCCTCCTTTGCGTTAATCTATATCATAGGCAGATGTACAACTTTTGTCGAAGCCTTACGCAATTGTTGTTTGTTAGCAAGCTTAATCTTGGAACCCAAGGAGCCCCTCGAGAACATGTCTCTTCTCGCCCATCTTAAACTCCATTGTAAGTTTAACAAAATTACACAATATATCACCCAAAGTAATCAACCATTCCACTCCCAAAACTAAGTCACAACATCCCAATGTAAGAAGGAGCACATCAGCTATAAAAGTTGTATTTTGAATGGTCCAACTAAAATTTCTGACCATTGAAGAAATTGTTATTTTTTATCCATCTGCAAATTCAACATTCAAAGAAGCAATCTTGTCAATTCTGTAGCCCAATTTTCCTGCTATTGCAGTGTCTAGAAAATTATAAGTATTCCCACTATCAATAAGCACATGTAAAGGCTTTTTATGGAATATCTTATTTTCCTCATCGTGCGAAACCCTACGACCCCCTCAAGGCATTTACTGAAATTTAGGGCTCGTTCATTTATACGATTTCAAACACGTGTATCAGGATCCTCCTTCTCGACTTTCACGACAAGGATTTACAACTCTTTGTGCACCAAACTATGATCAAGTGAATAAGATTCACCACAAATGTAACATAATCCTTTAATTCGCCATTCAGTCATATAGGTTGGTATTAAACTTCTTTGTTGTTTAGGCTTTGAAAAAGTAGGGAGTGGGATAAGTGAGGAAAGAGATGATGGGGTTGGACCTAAAACTCCCATCTGAAACTTGTTAGATGCTAAAACTGAATTGGCAGCCTCATACATCTTGGCAAAGTAAAAGCATGTTGGATTGATGTGGGCTGAAATATGTTGACCATCATCTGGATTTCCTTCTTTAACCCCCAAGAAAGAAACAACTTAAAAGATATTTGTTAGTAAGATTCAAACATGTGATTATTGAATCAAATTCTTCATTATATTTAGCCACCAACTTCTGCTACCTTAAACACATAAGTTTTGCCATTGAATCATCACATATATCAACAAAGTGATAATGGAATCGTTGTTTGATGTCAAACCAATAAGGCGTAAAGAAGTCTAGACAAGAATTGACAAGGGTTGTATGTCATTGCAATGTTTTGCCTTCTAAGTACACAATGACTAATTTTACCTTGAATCTATTCGGGGTTTTATCCATGAGAAAATAGTTTTCACATTTATGAAACCACTTATTAACATTGTCCTCATTAAATCATGAAAAGTCGATGGGTGTCAACCGATCCACAAAAATAAAAAGAGTTGGAATGTGGTCCTCGAGACATCTGATCATTATGTAAATTGTCATCCCCACTTTTTTGATTAATCAAATATTGCAATGTTTCCTTTCTAAAAAGGGTTATGATTTGCTGCAATGAGGCAGTGAATTCCATAAAAAGCAAATCTATTTGTTGCGAAATTCGGTCTTCCATCTCGTTAGATGTCAAGGCCCGCAACAAAACAATTTTAATTATTGGCAACAATCTAGTAGGTGGTTGTTTTAGCTACTATTAAATATGACAAAAAAATTAGGTCCAAATATTGATGGAAAATACTCGAATTAATCCAAAATGAGTATGTGTAATATCAAACTTTTCAAATCATATATAAAACAATGATGAATATGTATATATTTATGTATATATTTGCGTTGTTCCCGTCACTAGTTTAAATTACTTAAACATCTTTAGTTTATTTATTAATTTATTTTAAAATTCATGCAATTGTGATTTCTTTATTGTTATTTAACATTAATAAGAAGAAAATATGTCCTTTTGACATTGGATTATTGATAATATCATGTTTCTTTTATTTTTTAATTTTTATAAAAGAATATTTAATAAATATTTATATAGATATAAATGAATGTATGAGCTTGTTTGTTGTTCGATGAGACTAGAATGAGATTCAAATTTGATACACTTAAGCATTAAAGATGAAGATGAGTATGAACTTTTGTTTTAAAGAAAAGGGCGAGTATAGTCAAAATCGCACTCTCTTACCTTAGTGTTAACCCTATCTATTATCGATTATCCACTTGTTTGATATGAATAATAATTAATATTATTCTTGATAATGGAATTAGGATGTTTGTTTTGTGTGAATAATAATAAGCATTACTTTCAATTAAGCATATATCTTTAAACAAAATGTTTATCAAGTATTATTGATATCTATGTTGCAAAAGTGAAGGAGTCTCATGTGTTATTGGAGCTACAATTTAGTGATTACAAACATTTATTGTATATTTTTAAAAACGGATTAGAAGATAATCTTAACTTGATATGATATTTAGGGTTTAATATAATTTTAGGGTTTCTTTATAATTTTTATTATATTTTTAATTGAGTGATTGAATGGTCACGTGAAAGATAAAAACATTATAAGAAAGTGAATAATTCATTTTTAAATATAAAGGGCCTTACATAATTTGGCATATAAAAGAATGTATTTGAAATGCAATAAGAAATATACGTATAAATCTAGAAAAAAAATTGAGTTTTCTCTTTATGAGAACTTTGTAGAGTTATCCATTAACTCACATTTAATTTTAACTTATAGTTATCAATTCTGTGATTTATCACTCAAGTTCTCATTTTTCTTGAATGCAACATTGATATCCTTCTTAAAACTAAATAACAAAATAATCTTCTATATATTTTTATCATAACTAATATAAAAAATAAGTGATATTTCTAAAATCTTTTTATTATGAGTCCCTCGTTATCTAATAAAATATTTGAATTTTCTATTATTTAAGTGTCTAGTTTATATATTGATTTTATGTTAATGCTACAGCAAGCATAAAAAAAAGTAACTTACATAATAAAAGGTTAAAAGTAATCACTATAGAAATTTTCTATGGTTTTCAATTATATCTTTTTATGATTTTTTATTTTTAATATTATTATTTTAAATTCATTTTATATCATTTATCATATATGTATATGTTGTAATTCCAATTCCTATTCTATTTTTTATTTTTAAAATGATCTATAGTGACTATTTAGTACTATTTTTTTCACTTCAGTTAGATTTATTTATGAAATCACATTAGTAATATTTAGGTTTTGAATTCTTTTAGATAAAATTATTTAAAAATTTTAAAAATATATTATTTAAAATATATTGTAATAGCACTTTATAAATATTAATTTTCACAAGTGAGAGTGGTTTGTGTTCCTCAACTAAGTACTTTAGGGTTTGAATCTTAGTTGTGTTAATCAACTATATTAATATAAGGCACCTCACCTAATCAATTTTTTTATAAATTAAATTAATCTCACTAATGTTTTTTTTAATAAAATGACACTCCTCTATTTTATTTAGAAATAGATATTCGCTAAAAAATAGATGAAAAAAATTAAAGTCATAGAATATAAAAGTTAAAGAATTTTTAATAAATAAAATAAATTAATAATCTAATTATATAAAAAAAAATTGTCAATGTTCTCTGGAGATCTTATTAAATTACATTTACAAGTTGTTGTGAAAAATACTCACGTAAGAATAAATTCAAATTTGATGTTGTAATTTTGTACCAATAATTCTTAAAATATCAATAATGTCTTTGTTATTTTATATATTAAATAATTTTTTTTATACTTTCAGAAACATCTCTCTTATATTTTTTTTAACAATAATAAAAATGATGTTGGATGTTGTTAAGATATTTATAACAATTTAAAAAATTCAGTTTAAGACATTATTTTTAAATATTTAGTTTTATGATAACTAATTCAATATTGCTTAAAAAATTTAGATATTTTTTAATATTTATTAAATTTTTTTATTATTTATCAAAAAAGTTTGTTAGTATTTATGAGAGAAGTTAATAACTTTTTATTTGATTGTACTTATATCTGTACTAAAAAAAGAACCATTTAATAAATAAATTCTAAAATAAAAATAATAAGGAGATTGTTGGCATATTAAGAATTTGTTAAATAAATTCTAAAATAAAAATAATGAGGAGATTGTTGGCATATTAAAAATTTGTTAAGTGCAAAAAGCAATATTTATAGTATAGAAAGCAACTGCCAACCAATAAATTTAAAAAACATGTTATAAGACCCAATAAACTCAAGAAGCATGTGATAGGATAGAAGTGATATAACATTATATTTTCATTACAAAATCCTTCGCTATTATTTATTGTAAAAATATGTAGATAAAACAAAGTTACTCAAATTATTTATAGAAAAAATTCAAAAATAAATTGGGCGTGGTAATTATTATTTACGGATTTCCAAAACTCATTATTAATTCATATGCGGTGTAAGTAAAGTCTATATGTGATTGCATGGAAACTAATATCCAGATACCAAACTTGTAATGCAGTTTAATAAAATTAACATTATTTTCTACAAAACATATATATAATCATAGACATATATTCAAAATCTTCACCAAAACAGTAATATGTACTTCAATGATAATTTACAATTTCAGAAAAGTAGGAATATTCAAACCAATACAATCAAATCATAAATAATTAAAATCCTATAATGAACCATAATAAAAAAAAGTCCATTAATAGACAAATTATGTTGTCGCCTTGCACTTGTTTATTGTCATGCACCTAATTTCCTTCATACTCCTAATTTCCTAATTTTGTTATTGTTGAGTACTTGGTGGTGGAAAAATATTTTGTACATGTATTATTATTGGAGCTAATAGATATTAGAGTAAATGAATTGAAATTCAAAATATATTTAACGAATTTGTTTCCTACAGGTAGACAATTACTTATCACAAGTTGTTAATCATTATCTAAGTTGATTAATCTCTTGTAAACCAACTTCTTACTAGAAGATGTTTGTGTTTATTGTTAGAAATAATCCAAATTAATAGTGCCTATAAATAGACAATTCTTTGTATTGTTTAAATAAAAGAGAAATCAATAACAGAACAGACTCTCTCTCTTCTCATTTTCTCATATCTCTCTCTGT
>Ga0099824_1003624_pt1 | contig 22555 bp, 9 predicted proteins | sample SiratrowhiteBW_FD_76837 | JGI IMG/M metagenome (GOLD analysis project Ga0099824, IMG submission 76837) | Root nodule microbial communities of legume samples collected from California, USA - Siratro white BW | ecosystem: Host-associated > Plants > Roots > Nodule | place: USA: California... | reverse complement strand
TATATATATATATATATACTAACTTTTTCTCTTCCCTGTTTGTATTGATCAGGTCAAATTCTACATAAAAATGCTAAATCTTAAAGGAGACAGTTATTTATATAATAAAATTTCACGATAACTATACACAAGTTGAGATAAAAAAATAAAGAAAATATATGAAATAAAATAGGTCAAATAAAAGTATGGATGTGTAAAAATATTATCAAATTTTATTTCAATCTCTTGAGGGATGGCTACGTACTGTTTTATCCTAAAACAATAAAAGATAATTTGTACATTAAAATCACATAATAAGGAGGTTAAATTTAATTTTAACGATATTTTAAATTTAATAATTTCAAATTTGAGGTAATACTTTTTAACTCAATGGTAAACATGAAAAATGTATAAGTGCACATATGAAATTGACAAAAAAAGTATTAAATAGATAGTTTATGTTAAGTTTCACATTACTTTATAAAGTAATATTACAAGTGCATGTGTTAATACTTCATTAGAAGTTTGTTCTTTTTCTTTTAGATGTGTATCATTAGACACTGGTTTCTTGTACTACGTATTTGTGGAAACTAATTCTAACATATGATGGCTCACTAGTGGAACCTGCCTTTAGACATTATGCATATACCTCCTTCACTCTAGTTGACGGACATAGCTTAATTGTTTGAACGAAGGAATAATATATATAGGTAGGGCTTCAACTTTGCGTAGTTAATTTGTAACTCTTGCAATCACTAATTGTCATTATTTTTGCTGCTTTAGACCCTCTTAGTATAATTAATATATGTGAAAAAAATGGACAACAAATGTTTGATATCCAACTTACCATTATTTTTGAAGCAACAAATAGTTAATTTTATGGCGATTTTAGATAATTCTGTTTTCATTAGGTCTTTTATTTATCACCAAACCATTATAAATAGTTATATTTTTAGTTCCTAAAAAGTTAATTTGAGTTATGCAATATCTTGATGAGTCAACTCTTTTTAGTTATATATATACTCTTTTTTTCAGCCATTGTATATTTTATCATGAAGGTATAGCAAGGATGTATGCATAATTAAAATGGCTACCAAAGCAAACACAAATCACATGACTACAGTGGCTCCATGTGACCCAACCAGTTCCTCAAACATGCTTTGGGACCTTTTTGACTGACCTTGGTCTCATAGGATTTCATGAACCTTAATCTCGTATTATTTGTACAACTATTCTTTGAACTCAGACTTTTCAACAAATAATTTCTTATATGTTATAAGGATGAATGAAAGATAAACACAAAAATTGATTATTGAATTGTTTTATATTTATTTTGACAAAAAAAAAAAAAAAACTTTGACTCGATTTTTAGAGCTTCTAGTTAGAGCATCAAGCCATTGTCCCCTCTTTCTTCACAGTAAGATTTGTATTTTATAAATTTTAGTTAATTGATTTATTATTTTTAAAATTTTAATTAATATTATTTAATGTATAAAGTTTATATTTTTCTCTTGTAATCCACAAAGAAATATCTCATAATTTTTGTATAAAATTTTGAATAATTTAATTGAATTTCTTTATTAATGATTAAAATTAGTTCTTTAGATAAGGTAGATTTCATTTTAAGAGACGATCAAACTAAAAGGATACAATATCCATGAACTAATCTCTTATAAATGTTAAATAATAATTTTTCATATATTTTATTTGGTGTAAAACTTGTGAACTTCTTAACTTATTCCCCATATATGTCTCAATTTTAAAGATCAGAGATGAATCCAGTGAACCATTGAATTTATTGAATATGTATATATATGTATGTATATAATAGAAACCAAGAGAAAGACCTGGAGGTTGAGGAAGAGTGTTGTCTATGAAAGCAAGATCGTTGCAGATGGAGTGAAGCTGAGTTTCCATGTGGCTGAGGAACATGGATGCCTCGTTAAAGGGTCTTGAAAGATCTGATTTGTACTTCACCAGCAAATCGCAAAACGTTCCCTTCAATATGCAACAAACATAAAATAAGCTGACATAATTAGGGTTTGTGATTTCTTGAGTATTTTAAGAAGAGACTATTATTGGGAAGAGAAAGAGACCATGAAATCATCAAGCTCGGGATCAGCACCCAAGAAGCCATGATCAGATTCAGATTCAGATATCTGACACACCCCATTATGCTCTCCTTTGATTGCTTCAAATAGGTCTGCCATATCTTGTGGCGCTCCCACCTGAAAATCCAAACACAAAATCACTCATAAACATGAATAACATTGCTAAATACAACACTAGAACTGATTAGTGATGATTAATCATATGGTTTCAAAAGGGGTTTTTTGTTCCCCAAACCACCCCATAATCCTTTTATTGACACTTGAAAATCATATATATATGTATTATTAACATTTTATAGTTATATATATATATATATATATATATATGTATGTATAAACCTTGTGGCAATCGATGTAGGCGTGGAGGAGGTGAGGAAATAGAGGGTGAGAAGCAACTTTATCACGAAGTGCTTTTGAAACATCCTCTTCCTTCCCAAAGACAATCTTAGACGGCGGAGGTGGAGCCATTGTTGTTGACTGGTCTGAGTAGGTTGCTGAATAGTGAAAGTTGTAGAGGTTGTTCTCCATTTCTTTTTGTTTCTCAAAAGGAAAAACAAAGTGATGCAGTGACATATGACAGTCAGTGCAAAGGATTTATATTCAGAGGTAGAGAAGTAGAGAGAGCGGAGGAGGTCAGAAATGAATGCTTTATATATTAAAAATATTTTAAAAATGATGATTACAGATTATTATTATTATTATTATTTTACTAACAATATAAGTTAATTAATTAAGTAGGTTAAATATGTTTTTAATATATTAACATAACAAATATTTCCATTTTCAGACATACACCCGTTTCAATACTTCAAGTTATGTTGATCTAGTGGTTTGGTTTCTATTCTTGAAATTAAATGTGATTTTGATGTGCGGCATAGGGTAAACATAAATTGTGGTGACCTAGTTCACAGAATTTATACAGCAATGTTTCAAGAGGATGTGAAACAAAAACTCATAAAAAGATTAAATAAAACGATATTTTAGCTTAAGATTTCTATTGTGATCTAAAATACCCACAATAGATAGGGATATGATATCAAACTAAAGAAAAATTCTCCTAAGTCAGCATGAGTGCTATCATTAGTCTTGAAACCTATATTTTGTGTAGTCTTTCATCCATGGTTGATTCTTTTTTTTCCTTTTTTTTTTCTCACAACTTGAGAGTATATTTTCATATCTGATTCTACCTTCTTTCGGTCTAGATTTGTAAACTTGAATTTGACTTCAATTTTGAACTTTAATTAATGTTGGTCTTCTTTTTTTTCTTGCTGTTTTATATAGACACTTTTTGTATTTGTATTTAAAAAGAAAACATAGTTAAACCTTTATTATTTAATTTTTCTTTTTGCAAATATCGTCTGATGTGTAATATTTATATGATAGTTTTGTTTATCAAGTGATTAGATCATAACTTTTACATTTGATAGATCACAACAGGTGCAATAGGAAACTTTCACTAAAATACTTCTTCACAATAACTTTCCTTTCTAGATTAGTGTAGACGATAATAACATGCAATGTAAAAGAAATAGGGAAGAAAGAAATATATACAACATTATACGTTTTTGTCTGTCACATTAGACTACATCCAGGTTTCAATCAACAAACTGAGTTTCACAAGGTAGACTGATATTACAAAGTACACTTTGAGTATTCTTTGGGTTTTGTAGCTAGTTTTTGGTAATCCCTTGAGTATTGTTTGAGCTCATAGTTATTCCTAGCTAACACCTTGAGTATTATTGTTACAAACCACTCTTGACTTAATTGAATATTCCTTCTCAAGTCACTCATGGCTTAATGAATATTTTTTATATAGTAGTCACTTATGACTGACCCTGTTAAAGTGTATTCTTTACCAAATCATTCTTGACTAAACAAGATGTGAAAAACAAGGAAATCACAAGGGTTAAATTGTGAGTTTAATGAACTTTAAAAATCTTTGTGAAAGTTGCTTGATGAATGAATCTAAAACGAGGACTTGATGTGTAAAACAATCAGACTCAAAAACTTTCATTTGACTTGTTAAATAAGATCCACTTGACTCACTTATAAGTAAACTATTTGTCTGGTATATGACAAGGAAATACAAAAAACACTTAACAAGAGAAGAAGAATCACTTAGCTTTTGAAGAACCAAGGCTCATGATACCAAATGTTGGCCTTCTAATGCATGCGTCATTCCAATTGCTTCTTCTTGTTGTTATATCATGTTGAATTGTTTTGTATGGAGGTGGAGGAGTGATTAGGAAGCATGTAAGATGAGTAGGATTTCACGACTTTTGGTTTGAGATGAAGTATTGGTTGAATTCCTAGAATGTGGTTGGACCAATATTTAGGAGGAGTTTAGATTGTTCTTAAAGAAGACTATTCTAGAGAGAACCAAGACAAGTAGAGAATGCACAAAATTTTGGGCAAAAATTTATTACTTCATTCAAGGTTCAAAATCATGTACAAAACACTTCTATTTATAGGAGACAAAGGTTGCAAGAGAAGCTTCTAAACCTAGATGATTAACCCTAACCCTAACTTGGAGTGCAAGCTTCTCAAATCCTCTCAAGTGAAAGGTTGACAAACGTCACTCTGTGAGAAGTACAAATTCTCTCTATTGGGAGAGTGAACACTGGTGCCATGCATATGGGAAGGTGCCTTGCATCACAAGCTTCAAATCCTCTCTATTGAGAAGGTGACGAGTGGTGTCATGCACATGGAAAAGTTTTCCAACTCTTATATGACACCTAAGGTTTCATTTTGGACTTAAGGAGGCCCAAATGTAACCATAATATCTATCCATGGCCAAAATACAAGACCCAAAATTCTATTAGTTGGCCTACAATACAAGGCTCAAAATAAAATCCTAAATTATTTTGTAAATTTTTACATATAAGGGTCTTTCATTCTTTATGCTCCAAATACTTTAGAGTGATCTTTTTAAGATTGGATTTAGGCCTAAAAGTTTGTTAAGAGACCAAAACAAGCCAAGATAGACCAAAACAAGCCAAGATAGGCCCAAACTTCTGGTAAGCTCCTAATCAAGCCTCTAGTTTTCTGACCCCTTTATTCTTATCTACAGTCTCCTGGATGGTCATCAAACACATCACCCCTTTGATATGATGATTAAAAAAAAAAAAAGAATAGCAGAAGAAAAAGGAGAGAACTTAGAGCAAAATTGTCGTAAAAGGACAAAATAGATGGAGAAAGGTGAACCTGTGCTCAAAACAAGATAAAGGCATCATGAGACAATGTTTGTCTTAAGGGGGGCCTCAAAACCCATTTTCAGCAGACAATACTAACGTTTTATTATCAAAGTGAAGAGTGAAACGAAAAAGGTTCATAATATAAGTGGAGCCTCCAAGAATAGAAAAGGAGTAGAATATCGCTTAAAAGGAGCTTTTAACAAGTTAAGTAGGAGCACCCATCAAAGACTGTTGCTTAGTGTTTCAATCGAACATGTGTATATATGATTTGATTGCTCTGTGATTATATTGTTTTTCATGTCAAATTGTTTTGAGCACCATAAAAAAGGGGAGATTGTTAGAGCAAAAGTCCAACAACCTGCAATTTTGACTAAGTGCTTAAACCAATAAAGCATGAAGTTGTATCTGATACATGTTGAAGGAATAAGAGTAGATCATGCAAGTGATTTATTTGATAGAATATAAGAGCACGAAAGTAGCTACTGATTTTGTATGATAGAAGATAGATGATGATTAGACGATAAATACAATCAAAGACTATAAGTTAACCTGAACTCAAAGAATATTCATGAAACTTATGTCTGTAATATAGAGAAGTCTTCATCGTATGTCACGAATGAGATCCACACCAAATAGAAGTTGTATTCAAATATCTCTTGGGGATTTGAGCTAAAGCTGCAATGACCGACAACTATCTTGATACAAGCCATATTCAACTTTAACTCATCTTGGTGTGCATTTTTACCATTATTTGGTATAAAAGGTTTTTCTATCGAAGAAGATAAGTATGATCAGTTATCAGAGAATTGCATAAAGAAGAGAAATTAATGTTGCATGAAGAACATTTAATACTTTACAATGATCAAGCTCATTAGACACAAGAGGAAAAAGAAGAAGACGACAAATCAAGTGAGTTCAAAGCTACTTTATGATCAGAAAAAGGAATGCAACGACTAGTTTCTTGAAGCCTATATAAGAACATGCTTTGATGAGAATAATAGTCATAAATTGCAAGTCCTAAAACTCTGTTAAATTTTCTCTGTATCCTAAAACTTTATAAAAAATATTGTTTGTGTTTATCCTAACAAACTAATAAAGAGAGTTTAAAACCATTGTATATGTCAACAGACAATACCCTCTCTAGTGAGTGGAAAACATGATCTGTTTATCATAAAAACATCATAGTTTTCTTAAGCTAAGAGTAGCTTTTGAAAATAATACTTGGTTAATTTAGGAGTGACATTTGAAAAGAATACTTAGTTAATCTAGTAATGCCTTGTGCAAAGAATACTTAGTTAAGTCAAGAGTGACATGTGAAAAGAATACTTGGCTTGAGCCAAGAATTACTTGTTGAAAGAATACTTGGGTTAAGGTAGAAATGACTTGGTGAAAGAATATTTGTTTGTACTTCACAGTGGTAGTTTGCTTAGTGAAACTTGATTAGTTAATCAAAAACTGGATGTAGTCTTTTACAAGAAACAAACCAATATAAATTATAGAGTAGTCCTTATTTCCTCAATCTCTTACATTACATGCTATTTAAATGTGTTAAATAAAGGAAGAAAAGTTCATTAAAGGAAGAAAAGTTCATCAAATATTTTGTGAAAATATTTAATGGTCCCTCGTCTAATCAAACACTAAAATTATCATTTGAGAATTATTAGACAAAAAATACAAAAAATTATGCAATATTTTTAAAACACAATTAAACACACGTTCTTATGTTTGTCATGTTTCTCACATTTGTCTGTTATGTGATTTTTAATAAAAGAAAGAAAAAGAAAACAAACAACAATGAGAACACATGTTGAATTTGATAATTGATAAAGAGAAAGATGAATTTACATGAATGATTTTAATTTGAGAAGGAGAAGATAAGTAGCAACAACCAGAAGAACATTTTGAATGAAAGAGAGAAGATGAAACAACAAAAATGATAATATTTTGAAAGAAAATATGAAAAACACAAATCAGAACATGGTGATTTTAGATTAAAAAATAATAATTTTTAGAAACTATGATTTTGGATTACGAGGAAATATAGAAAAAACTACAATTTTTAGGTCGTGGGTAGAAGAAAAGAGATTTCAAGTTTTGGTTGACAAGAAAAATATAAAAGAAAGCAAAATATAAAATATTTAAAGATTATATTATATCAATTAGTTTTGTAACCAATTCAAGATGTAATGCAATATCATCACATTTTTAAAACATCGTTTTTTTACTCGATTCAGTTAAGACATCATAAAAATGTTATTCTTACCAGTGATGATAAGAAAGTACGAGTATTCAAACATATTGAAGTTTGAACCTTGATTCTCCATGTGTATAGAACTATGATTTGAAAACAATGCTTCAGAGGATAGTGTATTGGTATATTCATAATCAAAGTCTTCCACAAAAGGTCATTGGCATAAAAAGTTTCAAAAGTCTATTAATCAAAATTTAAAATTCGATTTTTATATAGTAATGAAGTCATGGTTAAAGATATTACTTTATCTCAAAATAAGTAAACCCAATAAAAAAGGAGATTAATTAGATGTAAAATTGAAGTGATTAATAAAGGTTGGTAAAAAATAATTCAAAATCTTAAGAATCTTTTCCCTCCTTTAGTTTACTCTGCACTTCATCCAGAATATCTGCTTCCTCCGCCGTCAGATCTCCTTTTCATGTACATATTTATGCTTTGTCAATATAATTAACAAATGAGTATAGCAAGAACTTGAAAATAATGATAATTTCTTTTATTCTAGCTAGAACTAGATAATATATAATGTTAAGTTATATACATATGTAGGTGTAAAAAAATCTTATCTTACTACGAGTTAAATTTAAAATTTACACCTTATCCTTGTAATATGTATTGAACATTTTGTATCACCTTTTGTTGATTCATTTTAACCACTCATAAATATTTAATTTTACATTTGATATATTCAATTCATTGGAAATCTCATTCCAATTAAAGATAAAAATAAAATAAAATTATAATATAAAGTCGTACAAAACTCATTATAAATATATTGAATTAAATTTAATCTTCACTTTCTATAATATATATATATATATATTCTCGTTCAAGTGTTTCATTTGTGGTCTTGTTATATAAAGCTATGGAATATCTGAGAGAGGAAGTCCTAATATATTATTATATTATACACTTGCGATGTTGGAGTAGGGTACTTTAATAAATTAATCACACTGCCGAATCATTCTTCAGAAATGTGATAAAAACACAGACTAGGTATACCTTTTAAGAATAAAAACAGATGCTCCACGAGTTTGTGTCTCTTGCTATAGAAATCATGTATGTTCTTTCATGTCCTCTAAAGGTGGCATTGAGATAGACAATAATTATCATCTTCAGTTTTCTTTTGTTTTGTTGCAATGCATCATATTTTGACTTCTTTTTTATTGATCAAGTTAATTAATTAATCTTTTGGCTTCACTTGGGTACTTCATTATGGGTGTGAATTGCAAAGACAACAATCAAGCATTGTAATATAATTTGTAATCTAGAGGCAGGACTAAAGCAGGAATGGGAAGGGATTGAGTCACATCAAATCAAATATAAACTCCATAAAAGGGTATTGCATTAGGTGAAAGAAGAGAATGAATATATTTAAATGGGAAATGATTATGGTGCACTTTATGTTTAGAAGGCATGAGTGGATAGATGACAGAAATAGAAGGAAAAAAGAGAAAAATGTAATGGATGATGTGATGGAAAATAACTGGATAGATGACAGAAATAGAAAGAAAACGAGAAAAAATGTAATGGATGATATGATGAAAAATAACTAAATAGACAGGAGGAAAAATGAGATACAAAGAAGATCAAAGAGAAAGCAGACGATTTTTCAAAACTTTTTTTATAAATAAAATATATATTTTTATTTTATGTATGTTTATGTGTCATATAAAAATAAGATAATGAAATATATTAAAATTATATTGTTGTAAAAAGGTTTAATTACATATACTCAAACATTCTATATATATATATATACTTGTAGACTAATCTAAGAGTAGTTATTTATATTTATTGTTTGTTTATCTTTCTTAGTTGATAGTGATATTTTGTTTATGTTATTTAAAAGATCAAAATGAGTTTATGTTGATCCATTGTTCTAATAATATAATTTGATCATTCATCATAAACTCTTTGTGTAGGTTAGGTTGTCCGTGATTTAGGTTTTGAACCTCGTTTAAGAGTCTTTATTTTATACAAGTAAGGAAAACTAGTTCGAATGTTTTTAATAAATATTGTAATTACTTGTTTTATTAAGTATGAATTGAATGAATTTGAATTAAATTAAATAAATTTTTATGTATGATATGATATATTATAAATGTTTGTGAATAATATAAAAAAAGTAATTGAGATAGTATCATTAGGGAATGAGATATTCGTGAGATTGTTAGGATGTGCTTTATTTATTAGTATCTTAGAATCACATTGATGAAGGATACCAGGTGGTGAGAGTTGAAGGATGTCCATGTAATGGAAATTGCAGTTTAAAAGAGCGGTCAGGACAAATATATATATTTCTGTGTCATATGAGGTTATGTTCATTTGGGGTTATGTGGATTCACAGTTGGAAGTGTCATCTGGCAGGTACTAGTCTCTAAGTCTTCTGAAAATAAAGAGTCAAATGTCTTTGTATGTGAGTCCATATATGTATGATATGTTGTAGAGATGTGATAATGATAATGTACATGAGATGAATCATGAAAGTATGATATTTGTAGTTTGGTTGTGATACGAATTTAATTTATGAATACACATTTCTTTAGACTATTTAGCTTACCCTTATTTTTGTGTGATGTTTATTTTATTTTTAAATATGCGATGATCTTTGTTACACATGAGTAGAGATTTGACAGTGGTGTAACTCCTCAGTAAACTAATAGAGAAATTTAATTTAATTTTATGATTGTATGAAGATATTTTTATTAAATCTTGCATAGAGAAGTATATTTTGAAATACTCTTACCAATGTATGGAGATTTGTATTTAGACTTATTATGGAATTTATATGCAATAGAGTTTTTATTACAAAAATTTCTATATGACAAAATTTTTATTATGTGAAAAATATGGAATGTTACGTTTCTTTGACCGGACACCACCACGAGAAAAATACTAAATTTATTCAATTAAATATAATATTTAAAAATATTACTTAAAACACTAAAATAATAGATTTTTAAGATACAATTTAAAGTCGTTAAGACCCAAAATAATTAAAAAGAATCACTAACAATATAAAGGATAAAAGAAATTTACATAAACTTTTGTATTGGTTCCATTCTACCTAAATTTACATTCAACTTTAGTTTATACAACCTAAATTATATTGTTCCACTATTATTGAAAAAAAAAATGTTACATATGCATTTCGCATGCAGTATGCAATGAACTGAAGAATGTACACTTCTTTAAAACTTGAAAAACAACAAGTGTAGAAACCTATTATACAACTCTCTCTATTTAACCTAAGCGTCATTAGAAATTTGAAAAAAAAAGTTAATAAAAAGATATGACTCTTGATGCGATTGAAATTCAAAAAAGCTAAAAATAAAGAAATATATTATACAAATTTAACAAGATCTTCATTTCATAAGCTTTTTCCTTAAAAATACTATAAATCTTGGAACAATCTTGAAAAAAAGTATGATTTTAACCAAAAGAGATTTTGTAACCCTTTCTAAAACTATTCATATATATGATTTGGAAAACAGAATTAATAAATTATTTATATTTATAATAATTATTTTATGTTTTAAAACATTTCGAAATCTATCAAGAAAAATCTAGCAGATTATTTATATTATTTATCTATATAATTAATTTAGGTTTTAGGTTTTGATTATTATATTATTTATCTATATTATTAGTTAACCTAACTTATTTTCTTTTAGCTTTTGATTGCCTATAGGTTATGTGTAATTTTGGTTTTAGTTATAGTTATTAATATTTAATTCTGATAATTTTTCAATATTTTAAAATACTTTATTCTATAAAATCGCATCCAATAATTAATCCACTGCTCTGAGCTCATGTAATACTCTATGTCATTCCATGGTAGGTTGATGAGAATTACAGCATACGGAAAAAAGCCTTGCAAACAGCCGTCGTAGCCAAGAACACAACTTTGAACATTAGGTAATTTGATCGAAATAGACCATATCTGGAATTGTTAAGGATATATAAAGCAGTGATTAACATGAGCCCTTGTCAAGCTAGCCGACATGGTATGAGCGTCTGTCTAAGTTTTTTTCTTTCAAAAAGTAGTTTTTAAAGACAAAAAGTTTATACTACTTTATTCGGTAAAGATTATTCAAATAAATTCATTATGCTGCAAATTTATATTGATTATATTATATTGATGTTTATAATGAAATTTTTTACGGAGATTTTTTAAGCTTAGTAAGAAAAATTTGAAATGAGCATAAGAAAATTCAATTTATTTTTTGGACTTCAAATCAAGCAAATAAAAGATCAAACTTTTATATGTAAGTATGTCAAGGAACTACTTAAGAGATTCAAGTTAGATGAAGTCAAACATATGATCACACCTATACATCCTATAACACTAGGTTTGAATAAAGAGTTTAGTATAATTAATATTACTTTTGAGTACTTGATGTAATTTAGAGACGTTTGTACACTCGATGTAATTTGAAGATATTTGTGTACTCAGTTTAAATGTTTATAATATAGTGAAACTTTTTGAACAATTTGTTTAAAAAAGAATTGGACGTAGCCCAAAAAATTAGAGTGAACCAATATAAAACTGTTTCATCTGTATTTATATATTTTTTCTTTAGACGATCTTGCTTCGTGAAATGAGATTAGACTTCATTTAACCCTTCCCTTCTGGAGCCAATTGATTGTTGATGATTTGATTGTTGAAAAATATTTAATACAGCCGCTATTGCTGAAGCCGGTAGAGACTGAAGAATTGCACCAATAAAAGTGTAAACGAACTAGAACTAAAAATTTATCTACCGAATTTGCTTCTCAATAGTGGAAAGTTGCTCCTCACTAGTTTCACTAGTTGTAATCATTATTTGAGTTTATTAATCTCTTGTGAGTCAACTTGATGATCGTAATATGCTCATATTTATTGTAGTTAACTTTCAACATAATCATCGAAAAGATTGAGATATTTCACCCATACACTTGTCCTTTATATCTTTCATTTTTAGTATCTAACCAATATGGTTTAGTTTCCTGAGTTTCTTCTCGTTAGCAGAATCTACGGGAGTACGTTATGATACACCAATAGAAGCGTACTTAGAAAATTTTAAAAAATATACTCTTAAAATCTTAAAAGTAGTTATCGTATTCTACTATATTATGACCACCCTTAGAATTTAGTATTGATGTTAATAAAAATGGTTCACTTTATTTGACATATTATCTATCTCGATATTATTTTAAATTATTATAATATATTCTTAATAAGACTTTCTTTATCATTAACCAAGTTTGATTAATCTAAAACAAAATTTTGAATATTGGTTTATGTCCATAGTTAAAAAAGCTGTCTTTAGTAAAGAAATTTTGATAGATTCAAAGATAATGAAGTTTATAAATAACTTTTAATTTTGTCTAATAAACAATTGAGAGTTTTTCATACACTAAAACAAATATAACTTAACTGGCAAAACTAAATTTAAATAATGTACAGGAAAAATATAGGTTCGTTTCTTAAAAGGTATCCGTAGAAAGTCAATGTAGAAATTAAAGAATAGCAACTAATTATTAACTAATAATTTTTATACGACTAAATAATTAATCAATGAATTAGATGTGGTGGAGTATAAATATTCGGCAACTTCAAAACCTTATCCTATTACATGGTCGTGAATTTAGCTACAATATAGTCTCACTTATCAGTCTTGACAAATGATATACAAGATGATGGTACTTATTTTGTTTAGGTCCATTTAAGTTATTTTAATTTATAATAGAAGAGTATTTTTAATATATTTTTAATTTAAATAGTGATACCTAAACAACTCACTTTTAAAAATAATTATTAAAAATCCTATACAGATGGGATTTATTTTTTTGGTTATAGAAACTCAGGCGATATGAAAATGAAATATTGCTGACACACACTTCAAATATTTAGGATGAATCGATGCTTTTAAAACTAGATAAGTAATTAAACTGATGAAAATAGTAATTTCTAGACTATTATTTAATTGTAGAATTAAATGAATATTTTAATATCACATAATATTTGAAATAATAAAACAGTATGCCATTGTAAATTGATATAAAATTTATAAATTAATTTAAAAGACTAAATTGGAAAAATATTTTTCACCTATATAATATTTAAATATTATTTTTTGCTATCCTAAAAAAAATACTTTAGTTAAATTAAACATTAAAAAAATAAAAATATTTTTTTTTATTTTAACAAAATTATTCAAATCAATTCACGTGCTATATATTATTTCACATGTATTTTATGAAGAGTTGTTTTTTCTTTTTTTTTTTTAGTTAGCAGATGAATTTTCAGACTAATTTTTTTCAAACCAGTTGAACCTACTAGAAATATGAATGGAATCAAGTGTTTTATTATGTGAGCTGCAGCTTTCTGTTGTGTGTAATTCTTTATTTTCGATTTCTTTCTTTAACCCCATTTTCTTGTTTTGTAGCTCTCAATATTTGATGGATTCATTTTGTTATACTACAGGATGTGTCATGAGATTGTAGAACTTTATGAGAAGATTTAAAATGTAATGAGAGATAACGTTTATAAGGTTGAAATCAGCACACATTTTAATATCTCACCCAAACCATATTGTCACTATGTGAATGAGAGAGAGAAATCTGGTCTCCACTCACATTCTGTCTTCATTTCATGTATCACATCACGGGCCATCACAATTTTGTTTTTCTGTTCTCTAATTGAAAATGATACAAGGTTTATTTGATTTGCATTTATGGTGCTGGTTCTTGACTCCATTTTGTGCTCAAGTTTCTTCCTCTTTGTAATGTTACCATCATTTAAGTGCTATGGCATATAGTGTAGGAGAGAGTTTTAAATTAGAAAAATGGTTTAAGTCCTTACAATTTCACCAATTTTAAATCAACTAGTTTGGTTAACAAGTTCTGTTTAATAACATTGAGTAAAAGTACTCTTACGTACCTTTCTTTTTCAACTTTCATGTGTGTAACAATAGTGATATATACCATAATTCAGAATTACCTTTGACTGTTAAAACGTGTGTCTCTATCACAAGAAAGACAAAGACCACGAAATTCATCGAGTATTGTACTGCACAAGCTCATGTTCGCTTATCCTTAATGCAATTATCATCATCAATGATTCAATGGCCATGGTTCAAGCCACTTTCTTAGTGCACAACAGCTTCCTCTTATCTCTCTTTCTCTATCTCTGTGCACCCTCTTCAAACATTTTCACCACACTAACATGAAAAAATCACTCTTTCACACTTAAGTGGCATCTACTCCCACTGTGTCCTAAGATGGGTCTGCTTAGACAACCCTTTCTTTCTGTACTCTGTTGCCTTTTACCGTTTCTGTGTTCCATTACCAAATGTGGTGGTTCTGATGTTCATGTGAAGTTCTTGAAGTTCCCCCATGCATTCTCTCACTCTAAGTCAGCAACATTTGCTTTCCAAGTTCTTAACACTTCTAGTGGGGCTACTTGCTCAAAATGCACCCTCAGATGCAAGGTTTGTATGTGTTTGTGTGTGTGAATTTGGCAAGTCGTTTACTTCTAAGGGCAGCTTAATTTCGCCAGAAACTCAATCTTTTTGTTGTGAAATGTTAATTATATTACTTGGTGTAGTTCTTTATTATCAAAGAACGTGGGCATGTTTTCATACAAGACACAGAACGAAAAAGAAGTTAAATCACCAAATTTATCAATTTCCTGATTCCGGAGTTTTCCTTTTTTGTGGGATGACATGGGAAACATAGAACAGCTTACTTGTGCATTAAATTTCTTAAAACCTTCAATTATTGCATGATCTTCACTTGAAGCACAGTTATAACATATTAACTGTTCCTAACAAATTGAAAAACGGCTATTTGTGACGTGAATATTGGACGGGGCCATAAACATGTGAGGCACCATATCATAAAATAATTTCAAGGTTAAGGGGGTAGATTCACATGACAGATTATCATGTTGTAGTTAGCTACTTAATGTTTGTATGTAGCACTAGAACAAAAATGCTGGTTCATGGTGTTAATTCTGTTTTATATTCTTTTTCGGTTTTGCATTTTTGGGAGGGGGGATGTTATAAGCTATTCTGATTGTTCTAAAATACCATGTTGCAGTTGGATGATGAGATCACATCAGTATGTAAAAAAGGAAAAGTTACATACAGAAGCTTGAGGGATGGAAATCATACTTTTGAAGTCTGCACCAGACATGAAGGACTTGGCTGTGCCACCTATAACTGGACTGTTGGTTAAGAAACGATACTTAATTCCTTATGCTTGTTATTAGTTAACTATGACTTATGGGATTTGGAGCCTTTTAATTGCTGATGATGTGTGGTTAATGAATCATGTCATGTGTCTTGGGAGTGAAAGAACCTAAGTCCAGAGTATTTTTTGACTAAATAATGCAGCACAAAATAGGACATAAATGTTTCAAGCTTAACAGTTTATGCCACAAATAGTACTAGCAAAATCTCTTTTCCCATTGAGTAGGATAGCTAATGCGTCTCATTATCTCAATGCTTAACTTCCTTTTGCTTGCATCTTTGTAACATGGAAAAACAAGTCTACAAAATCATGGAAAGGAGGGAAAGTAGAAATAGTGCTTGAACTTTCTGTCTGACTAATTAACATAAATTTGTTCTTCTCACTGTGTTATTTTATTTCAGATACAACTCCCCCGACGGCATATGTTACTGCCTCAACATCTTTTACAAGTTCCTTAAATGTGTCCGTAAACATATCTTTCACAGAACCCTGTATAGGTGGAGGAGGTTTTGGATGCAAGTCCGTAAATGCATGCAATGTAAGTAGGTGGCTAACCAATGTTGCTTATATTTCTGAAGTTAAGATATCGTTTTTACTGTTATATTTCTAGAAAAAAATAATGATATGTTAATGCAATACTGCCTCAGTCTTTTAACATACTGCTATATTATTTCTCTACAGCTTCTTGTCTATGGTGCTGGCCAGGTCATACCATCTTCCTTTAGAATTTTACAGCCAAATCTCACTTATTCTCTTCTCGTTAGTCTGTCATCTACAGTTCAATATGGCCGGGCAATCCTTGTAATGGATAGGAACTTCTGCACTGACGTTGCTGGCAACAGCTTTATGAGAATGCCAAACTCTAGTTTTTATATACATTTTGGTAAGTGAATCTTTTATTATGTCATACCGTAGTATATATCTTCAGCAGTTCGTGATGTATCATTTGTTTGATTATTTTATGGATAAAAGTTCATGTGCATTTGGTGCTTGTGGCCTCTAGGATGCTGTACTGTCTTTCTATACAGGTGCTTGGTTTTTAATCCAATAAAATTGAACATTATGTTATCGTGTATCAGTATTGTAGATTGTATTGCTTTTGGTGAGGAATCCAAACAAGTCTAAGTTTTATATTGAATAAAATAAAAAAGTTGAACAATGAAAAAAGACTCACAAATTCATTGTTTTCAGGTTTCAGGTTTTAGATTTTATGCATTCTAAATAGAAGTAAAGTTTAATAAAGAACTATATTTGATCAGCTTTTAATGTTCAAAACTTGATTTCCTCTATGGGAATACCATGAGCACAGACAGGAGAAAAGTTTATGTCAACATCAGGACTGGTGTACGAGAAGAACTAATTCAACTTAACAGTGAAACGAGAACAGTACAGGCAACTAATGACATTGACAGGCTCAAGATATATTTGTACTTCTCAGCTCCAGTTCTGAATTCGTCCACAGAAATTTTGAATTGTATCAACATTAGTCAGGGTTCACTTCTTCCAAATAATTCAAAAAGTCTTGGGGATCGTAGATTTGGATTCATGGTCTGTTGATTCGTTGAAATGATAAGTTTTTATGTTTGTATATTTTCTGCTTATTCTAAGTGCTTCTCCTCTCCTTACATTTTCTTTTGGCCAACTCTTATTTCAGGTTGCTAATATATCCTCTACTGCTATAATATCAATTGACTTCAATTCAGAGTCTATAATAACCAGACAAGGGACTCAAGTTTCTCCAATTGCACCAGTTACTTTCCTTTATGGTACATGTTATCCACCAACCACTAAGAAAACACAATCTAGATTTATATAATAATATTAAGATATATTGTTTTCACACACCTTTGTCTTGAGAATCTTGAGATTCCAATGCTCTTTGCTAACATAGCCATGTATGGAATTCAGATAACACAAGGCCTGCTGTGATGTTGAGTACATATAGCATGAGGACAAGAGAACACAATCTCCAAATATTAGTTAAATTTGTGAAGCCTGTTTTTGGCTTCAACTCCTCTTGCATATCAATTTCAGGGGGTTTACTAAAAAGGCAAGTATTTTGTAGATGTTCTTTTTTCTTAGATGTTGTATAGTATGAAACCATAATAGTGATTCAATTATGTTTGTAAATATCTCTCTATCTGCATGCATTATTTTAACATGATCAGTTCATTGACATTGAATTATGAGAAAGGCAAATGTCCATTGACAGACATCTTTTCTCTTGAAACTTATGTTTTCTGTGTAGTTTCCACGAAATAAGACGGGACACATACATGGTTGAGTTACTTGCAGATGATGGTATTGTCTTTGTTAGTGTGCCTGAGAATGTAACACGAGATGTTGCTGGAAACAAAAATCTAGCTTCCAATTTTCTACAAGTGAGGCACTGTAAGATTTTTTTATTTTTGCTCATTCATTTGTTTTTTTTTTTTTGGTGATAGTGTTGTTATTAGAGCTGAAAATATTATATTTTGTCCATCTTGTGAGCATTTCTATTCTTGTATATCATAATATTGTTTGTGTTTTTCATCTATTTAGTCCATAGTTGTTAACATATTTATGATTTCGCAATCATGCAGACTCTATGCCTCTCATTTCCTCCGTGGTTTCTGCATTTGCAACTGCTTCTTTTGTGCTGACATCAATTGCTGCGGGTTTTCTTACTATCTCAACTGCAAGCCTTCAATCTGTTGGTACATTTACGAGATCATCATCTTTCTTGGTCTTCGATCCAGCAAGGAATCTTCTTGTGAGACACTCAACTTGAATCCTGCTGACTAGTTACACAAGTCTATATCTTGTTATTTAAATGGAGAATCAGTAACATACTTCATTGCTCTATTTCAATTCTCAGTTGCTCACTAACTAATTCCACTCACTTTCTTCTTGTCAAGCTGTCACAAACAAAATATAGATTGTAAATTTTGCATTCAAGGGTAGAGAGTAGAGACCATTGCTTCTTGTTAGAATTTGAGATTGTGTTGTGATTGTGAAAGCTTTCTCTTCATAATATATCATATCTTCTTTTGTCCAAAGTTATTCAGCATTTGCCTTGATAATATCCTCCATTGTTAACACTTTAACACTTCTTCTCAACTAACATGGAATTCTTTTCTTTTGACATCTTGAACTTTTAGTTTTCTTTCAACAGTGAAAAGTTTCTGTAAATTACAGAAAGTTTTTATATTTTTATAGTGATTATGGAGAGAATACCACATTGATAGGCTAAATTTTAATCATGCAGAGAATTTTGAGCCATATTCAGGTGTTTGCACTATCTAGATGGTTAGCAGTTAAGTTGCCGGTCGAGTTTTATGAATTTGCCAGACACTTACAATGGACCATACCCTATTTTACTGTTCCATGGGAAACTGAACCCATGAACCTGTTCATGGTAAGCTCTAATCCCTTTGCAACCTCTAAGGTCATCACCAAGGCCCCAGCAACAATCCCAAACAAGTTGTTAGATAAGAGTTTGAATTTGGCTGCTTCAGTGTATGGATCACCACTTACTTCTTCAGAGTACCAGCAATATTTTGAGGTTAGAATAAGTTGATATGTCTATCAGTGGTGCAGAGAAAGTTAATTTCTTATCTATGTTGATGAAAAAGCCGTCAATTCTTAATTCATAATGCACACTTGCAGAGTGAACATATGAAACCAGAAGCTGAATATATTTTGGATTCACAACATTCCTCTGGGTAAGTTATATGTTTCAATACATTATAATATCTTAGGAAATTAGTTTTTTCATTTCTATACAGAAAAAGTAATAATTAGCATACAAGGGATACTAGCAAAAACACTCAACTCACCTTTTTTCAACTCAAACTAATATTGTTTTTGAACATATTGATTTGTCTCGTTATGAACTTGATACAGTTTTTTTCTGCACTATAACAATAAGAAGAGGCATTCCATGAAGCACACTGTTTCCAGATTATAATTCATTTATTTGTCAAGTATTCAAAGTTCAAATGCTTCAACAATATATTCTTACTTATAAGATTTTTTATTTTTTATTTTCTAATAGATGGACAGAATTTTATAGAAGCATGTTTTGGTTAGCGGTGATTTATGGTGGTTTAATGGTTCTACATATTTTTCTCCTCATTGTCCTGAAATTTGGGAAGAGAAATTCTGAGAAGCATAGAATGCACGGGGCACTCACATTCCCAAGATTTGAGATATTTCTTATCTTTCTTGCACTACCTAATATTTGCAAGTCCTCTGCTGTCCTATTTCAAGGTAACCATAATCATAATGTTATTATTTGTCACCTAACCATTTTTTGTGATCAGTAAGTAAAGCAAAAACTAAAGCAATGACAGATAAAAGATATTAGACATGTGAAGTCCATACTAGTTGTTTCAAACCATCAGTGACAAATAGATATAGTCATAAGATCATTTCACTTATAAATGATTTCAGTCTTTATTGCAAGGTCATTTCTACAGAAGTCCAAAACCTCTATTACACAATTGTTAGGTTTAATTTTTCTCTTTTGCATTATGGCTTTAGGGGGATCTCCTTCTGGAATTGCAGTTGGCACCCTACTGCTTATTTTTGTGTGCATTGTGCTTCTAGCTTTGTTCTTGTTCCTCTCCATTGGAATTACATTTGGAAAGTTGCTTCAATACAAGGAAGTTCATCAAGAAGGTTTGACATTTCACTGGTACCAAGAGCTTGTGAGAGTAACTCTGGGGCCAGGTAAAAGAGGCCAATGGACGTGGAAAGAACAATCTAGATCTGTTTATCTAACCATCTTTGGCCCAGTGTTTGAAGACTTAAGAGGCCCTCCAAAGTACATGCTTTCACAGATATCTGGTGGCTCTGGCAATCCTCCAAGTCAAAGAGACCGCATCATGGCCTCTGATGATGAAACAGAAGATGCAGAAGCACCTTTCATACAAAAGTTGTTTGGAATCCTTAGGATATATTACGTGTTTCTTGAGTCCATAAGGCGTGTCTCACTGGGAATTTTGTCAGGTCTCTTTGTTTCAACTCAGTCTTCTAAGACTCCTGTGATTGTTATGCTGTCCATGACTTCTTTTCAGCTATTCTTCATGTTGCTAAAGAAACCTTTTATAAAGAAAAGGGTTCAGCTAGTGGAGATCATCTCACTCACCTGTGAAGTCACTTTATTTGCTACTTGTCTTTTCCTTCTGAAGAAGGACTTTTCTGAGAGGACTGAGACCAGGACTGGGATTTTTATGCTTGTGCTGTTCCTAGTGGGGTATTGTGCACAGATCATGAATGAATGGTATGCTTTATATGTGCAAACAAAGATGCTGGACCCTGAGGAAAAATCACTCTTGGCAGGTTTAAAAAATGCCTCAACTGGGTTTCTTTTGTATTTCATCCCTCAAAAGTGCATCAAAGAGTTGGTAAAGAGGATTCCACAGAATGTGAATGGGAATGAAGAGTCTAGAGACACTGCTTCAGGTGGTGACAGGTCAAGACACTCAAGTAGTAGAAGCTCAGGTACACCTGATGGAGCATGGTTGAAACAGCTAAGGGAATTTGCAAAGTCTAGCATTGGTAAGGAAAGAAGTGTAAATGATCCTTCTACTAGTGGCACAGCCACTACAGGATGGAGTGGGTTATGGGGTACCAAAAGGAGTGGGAGCTCATCTTCTGACTTCAAATCAAAATCTAGTTCATTGTACAAAGATTTGGAAGCCATTTTTTCTTCCAAGTGAAATTAAGTCATACACAAAATACTACATTCCTATGTCATTTAAAAACAATTTGTATCTTACTGTAATAATGCTACATGTATTCCTATGGTGGCATAATTCTGTGTTAATTGTTTTTGCATATTATGAAGGTTGGTAACGTTCCAGAGTCCAAACCATGAAAGTTTTAAGGTATCTTACTAATAACATAAATTCAGGATTTGATTCTATAAAAGAGAAAAAGACATAAATCATATATGTGTGATACTAAACTCTCTTATGTCATGTTAATGCTCAAATAAGCTTAGAAAAACATATATAGGACTCTTTTTAGTATGAAGTATGATGATGATACCAGTAGATATTTTAAAGAAGGAATGGTACTAGTAGATAGTGATGATAGAAGAAAGTGAAAAAGTAAGAAAAGTAAAAATTTATAGTAAAAGATGTATGATAAAAATATTTACTTTAAATTAATACAAAAGATTCTTAAAATAGTGTCTGATAGATTATTATACATACACTATAGATGACCAATCTAAAATTAATATTAAAATATACATAATAGCTTTAATTTATAGTAATGATACTAGTAGAAATATATGCGCTTACATAATCCATTTCTTTTGTTAGTAATAAGAATAAAATAAATAAATTTTATTATAATTATTAAAATAAAAAATATTATTAAATTTATAAAAAATAATTCTAAAATAAATTATTTTTATAATTTTATTATAGATAACTTTTATATTATAAGTAGTTAATTGAATTTAAAAAAATAATTCTAAAATCTAAAAGGTAAAATAATAAAATGTTACATTTATAAAGGTAAAATTGATAATAAATTCTATAGACTAAACACTGTTACAAAGAAAAAAAAATCCTCTTTATTAATAAGTAAAATTGGTAGTGAATTTTGTATACTAAAAACCTTTACAAAAAGAAATCTTTTTTTATTATTTTATTATTTTATGAATAATACAATTTCATATATATATATATATATATATATATATATATATATATATATGTTTTTGTAAAAATATTATTAAAAAAATTATGTATATGTTATTTTTTGAGAGAAAAATTATATATATA
>Ga0099824_1003620_pt1 | contig 22573 bp, 16 predicted proteins | sample SiratrowhiteBW_FD_76837 | JGI IMG/M metagenome (GOLD analysis project Ga0099824, IMG submission 76837) | Root nodule microbial communities of legume samples collected from California, USA - Siratro white BW | ecosystem: Host-associated > Plants > Roots > Nodule | place: USA: California... | reverse complement strand
ATATATATATATATATATATATATATATATATATATATAAGCGTACAAAGGCGGATATTAGTTACATTTAACAATCCATAAGAGCGTAAAAATCCCATTCTGGTCCCTGTTTTAGGGACCAATGAGGCATTTCATATTATTGGGTATTAAGGTGACCACCCTAAATTTCTCAAGGACGAATTCAAGGGTTCACTCCAAAATTTGAATAAGAGTAAGATAGGATTAGGCAATTGAAGGGTTGGGTCCATTCCTTTGGGGTAAGACCCATCTTACGAGACAAATCCAATTTGTTGGGACACAATGCCCAAATTACATCATATCAACAAAATGCCACTTAATCTACATCCTTTCTCATTATTTGGATTAGCCCATTTACAGCCCCCATTGTTTTATCTTCTTTTGAGGAAAAAATTGGGTAAATAAGTCTTTATTAAAGCATAGAAACAGATTTCAAGATAGAGAATGATAATTTTGGGAGACCTACAGAAAGAGCAGATACCTCATAAATACGCTTGAATTCCATGTATCTCAAGCTGGCCTTTATGAATGTGAGTGCGACAAGCTTCCTAACAAGGGAGCTCGTAGATATCTGCTTCTGGATCCCACTACAGGAATCAAGAATAAATACAATTTTCACATTTATCAGCAATTTTCACAATTGACATTAAATACTCTTGCAAAGTGGGTTTAGCTCAACTCAACCCTACAACACAGCCTTTGTAAGATGGTATCATAGAGGTTTGTTAAAGATATGATTTGATTACATTAAATAGAAAAAATATGATATAACTTGATTACATCAAATAGGGAAATATTTTTCGCTATTAATTATTTTTATTAATGTATCTCTTCTTCATTATATATAAGAATACCCATGTGTGTACACATAATTACTAGTAATCCTTTCAACAATAGAATGGACTATCTTTATACAATTCCTTGAAAAGAATTTACCTGTATAAAGTTTCATAAACTAAAGGAACAGAAATCAAGTAATGTGGCTGATAACGTCTCAAATCATCCTATAAAGCATAAAAAATAGGATATTAATACATGACACAATGCATTGGCTTTTTATAACAAACCATACATGAAACGTATTATTAAATTAATAATACCTTCAACTTTCTCACAGTTGTGTATACTTGTTCAACACCGCACGAGAAAATGAAATATTCACAAGCTCTTTCATATGCATGCCAGGAAGGCAGCATGCTTAGAAATCTATCCCCAACTTCAGCAGGTACAATATCCTCTAAGTTTTTTATCTAGAGATTCATTACCAAAGATAAACAACATGGATGATCAGTTAGAAACAAAGAATTATCTTTAACTGAAACCAATTTAAAAGTGGAAAACTTCATAAACAAAGGAAAATAAAAGTACAGATTAACAAAAGGTGACTCTGAGCAGAAAAAGAGGTCCACATTTCCAATGCTCTCTCTCTCTCTCTCTCTCTCTCTACCCGTACAAATGTTGTAATAAATGGAAATACATGAATTAAGTAACGAAGATATGGGAGAGTGATGGAGACAATATGTAGTTACTGTACAATGAATGTGAATTACCCCCAGCCTAGGCATCAACTTAAACATGAGTTAAGTAATGAAGCTATGAGAGAGAGATGGAGACAATATGCAATGACTGTTGGTTGAAGCATTATGGCTGTTAATTACCCCCAGCCTACACATCAACTCAACCAATATGCAGAGGAATACTGCAAAAATATTTTGCCAACAAATCTGGCTCCAATCAGTTCACCTAGGAATGGAAATAATCCACAATTAATAACAATTGATTCAGATACATTTTATTAGTTCATAACCTCAGCATAGTTTTCTATACTCTGAAAAAAAAAAAACAACACATCCTGTCTGAAAAACCATTGCCACAATAAACTCTATAAAAGGTTAGCCACCAAACCTGATGCAAAAGATTCTGATGGGTTAGCATAACACCTTTTGGATTTCCAGTCGTTCCACTTGTGTATACAAGAGTAGCAATGTCATCAGATTTGATTGCTTCGTAAATGTAGTACTTCCCTGCAATCACAAACATAGTTTTAGAGAATTGGATTACTGCTCCTTTAGATGATAAATACAAAGGTCAATATGTCCTTCTACTGCAAAATAAACAAACACATAAAATAAGAACAGTATTAAACATAACTCTATTGGGAAGGAGTTACATTTTTGGCTTCTCTGTGGTCATTAATATCTCAGATGCACATAGAGATTTGGAAGCTTTGCTGCATTGTTTAGTTCCCTGCCCACCCCACCCCCAATTTTTCTTTTTGATTTTCAATTTTTATTATATTTAGTCTAATCTGTTATGGAGAAATTCTTAGACCCTCTAGCAGTACTTTTCTATCTTTCGCTTCAGTATCTCCTCCATTTGTGTGTGTGTGTGTGTGCATGTGAGAGAGAGAGAGAGAGAGTATATTCTGGTACTTTCCCTATGAACAAAAGATAACAAAGTTGAATGATAAATATAGTTAATCCACATTTTCAGATCAATATCAAGGTGACATACTATTATCAAGAGAATCAAACAATACTCTGCGACTCTCTTGTCCCAAATGTATGACTTCCATGAAAGTATAGACAGGCACCCCCTTATCTCCTTCACTGACTAGGCCTGATTTTTCTCCCCAAAGCAGAATAATAAATCTCATTGAAGTCTTCAAATAAAACAGGTTTGCAATCCGATTAAACATTTCAGGATTGTCCACAGCTAGTGCAACACTGAAAAACAATAGCAGCAGTCAGCAACATTCTATTGAATAATCAATAGAGACTGGCATTTTAAAATGTGAAAATGCACTACCATACTCAAGGAACTTGTAAATATAAACATTATTGCTTGTATTCAACAAAGTCAACTATTATTGTTGTTGCTGCTGCTGTTGCTTAAATGCAATTCAATTAATATTGATTAAATCTTTTAACGCTCAGGTGAATGGTCTTTCTTTCCTACATTCTACCACTATAGTAAAGGCAAAACTCAAATCCTAGCATTTGCAGACTAGATATGTCATTATTTAAAACCAATTCACATCATCTCCTCGTATTATTTTTTTACATTTTTAAAAGCAAATGTTCTACGCTGTTATATACCGTGGGTATACATATGTGTAATTAATTTATGTACACATGTTGAGCTTAAGAGGAACAAGGGGGGTGGACTATAAGTAAAAATATTAATTAAAGAAAATAAAGGGATCAAAATGGTTAGAGTTTCAAGAACACACATAAATGAGAAATATCAAACCTTGAATCACTCTTACAAACCATAACAGAGCTCAAACAAATATAGATGCATTCCTCATCAGTTCTAAGCACTTGTCAATATGAAGGTGAACCGTCCCAAATTTTCAGTTTTCAGTGCATATAAATATCTAACTACAAAATCAAATGGACAATATATTGCTCACAAAAGCTGGAAAATAGTCAAGACGCCCAATGCATTTATTTTTATTTACATGTTGAATGATTGAGTATGCATCAATTTTAGTAACACAAATCAAGGTAGATAAGTAGCCAAATATACAATAATCGAAACAATCAGTTTGACCGAAAGTATTAATTCGACCTTTCAGAGTGGTTGTATATTTGCAGCAGTTCTTCAATTGATGACCTCGAACCCCTTACCACATTGATTGCCCCACATGCCATCATACCTAAACTAAAATCATAACATGGATGTGATCAAGAAAAAATAACTACTATTGTAGGGGTCTGGGTACTACACAACTCACAAGCTTGTGAATACTATAAAACTGCTACTGAGCTTAGCACCAGTCCAGATGCCAGAGTAAAAAATAATTTTGGTTCAGTAAACACAAGAAAGGTAGAATGTTCATCTTTGTAGTAAGATGATGAAGAGAATCTAATTACCAAAGTATTTTGTATTGAATTTTCTTCAAAGAATAAAATATGAACAAAAAAATTTAGGTTATAGAGGCTCTATAAGTAGACTAACTGCATCGGGAGCAACAGAGCAGCCTCTTATTTACCAATTATTATAGACTTAAACAGCAATCCTAGTTACACACAGTCATAAACGAAAAGTGATTATTCTAAAACAAGTAATATTTAAACAAGGGCAATACTTTTTACAGAAGAGAACTGCAAATATAGTTTTTGCTTACAATATATTGGCACCATCTCATATTTTGCTTAAGCTATTATTGTGATGTAAAAATCTAGAAGTGTAATTTTAAATTTGTCTGTCTTTAAAAGTTTGTGCACATATGCTCCTATAAATTGTGCAGCTAGCATGTTCCGAAACACAATACAGTGAGAACAGATAAAGAAAATAAACTCTTCTGTACACACCTTGATCTGCTACAAGCCAGCGACAAGAATTATCAGCAAAAAGTGCAAGCTTTTCATTGGGTCTTACTCCAATAACTCTCAACCCTTCAGCAAAGTCCAATATTGCATCCTCCAACTGAAATTTTGATTAGAGATATAGAGAATCAGAATAGCATGCCATTGAATGACATGGCTTTGGATAAGTTTCTCATGTAATGTAATTCAATATTGGAACAGAAAAACATTAATTTTATACTTCAAGCTCATAAAAGTTTATAATTATTTCATATTGATTGTCATTCTGTCAATAAATCTTTATATTAAAATACAAGTCTATTTTGAATCACAATTAATATTCTGCAGCATATGGCATCAACATGATAACATATAATTCAACAATCATTCAAATAACCACACTCATATTCTGTAACAAGTTACTTAATGGTGTTTAATGAATAGAAATGAGAAAAGGGTAAATGAGGAAAATGAGGTGACAGCTAGCAAGGACCTCTTGACAACCAATCTGCAAGGTGCAACTTGAGACCCAAAATAACCAACATTCGGTTCAAGGACTATGTGCTGAGGGGTAATTATAACTCACAGTTATAGAGAGAGAAGTCATGAATGAAATTGTACGGGCTGAACCTCCTTTCTTCGGTTCTTTCTTTTCTTTAAAAACTCGTAAATTTCTATACTAGCAATACTTCTACCATTGTAAGAAATACTGTCACGTGCACAAATGACGGGAGCAGCATTTGCTCTCGGAAGGTGCCATTCAGCCAAGTAATAGTCCTTTTTCTTCTCAATAATTCTGGTTAAGAAAAAAATGGTTCATGGTACTTTTTGCACAGATTATCGTGCTCTTAAATGCTATAACTGTTAAAAATAGTTTCTCCATTCCTACAGTGGACAAGTTGCTTGATGAACTTTCTAGCACTTCTTTCTCTTCCAAGCTTGATTTACCTTCGGGATACCACCAAATATTACTGTTAATCCCTTAATTGTTACACGTTTTCTTGGTAATCCCCAACCATTACATGGTGTTAAGAGTGTGAATTCTTGAAACAGTTCCAATTGATCTCCGACATATGTTATGCTCATCGTTATCCTATGTCACGTATTCATGAGCGTTTGGGGTATAGATATCCAAGTCGAGGTATCTCAACATCCATAGAACACACCCACAGTTCTTAGAGTAAAAAGTAAAATCCCGCACAAAGATCATTAATCAAAGGCGGTGGTTCTTCAAACCTTTAGCATTGGAAATGGTTATTGCTAATAAAATATAAAAGATAGCTGAAAACATATTGAATCATAGCCATTCATTTTTTTTGTAAAGAACTTCCTCCACAATCTCGTCTACTTTGAAACATAGCCTAGAGTCACCCATACCCTAATCATACCCAATTCCAACAATGGTGCTAATAGCCATTTACCGTGCCATCAAGCCAGAATGTCAGACACAATATCTTTCTGAAGAACGAGTGTATGGGATTAAGCCACATATTAGAACATATGCTCACACCATTATAGTTCCAGGTAGTTGAGACAATGATTAATAAAACTAACAGGAAAAAAGAGTCATACAGAACTAACAACAATCAAAGCACTTTCCTGATAGGTAAGTTGGTTACATGGAGCATACCGTGTCTTTGAGTTTTGTAAAAATTTAGTTCTTCATATAAGCTACTTAGAGTTTTCCTTGGCTTTCTCTACCTTACATGTGATATCCCTTCTACAATCTATTCTTCTAACTAATTCTTTTATCGGTCTTCTCACATGTCTAGATCGTCTACACCAAAAAGGATATATAACATGAAAAAAATAAAAATAGACCTGTTTATATGTCATAGTTGAAGGAGGATCGTGATACGGATCTACTAATGCTATTTTGTCACCATACTTCTCGGCAGAAGATCTCCAAATATCAGGAACAGCTTTCCACTCGTCTGAGGCCACAACACCATTACCAGATAGTAATGAACTCTCTAGAAAAGGAGAGCACCTTCTTGTCAGCGGTTTCTCTGTCTACATGCAAAAGTCGGTGGTTGGAATTCGGAAGAATTAGAACAAAAAATGTAATTAACAACAAAAAACAATGATATCCAACATCCTCTAGAAACACAGAAATACGAACAGGGCAGGCATAATTATCAGAGCTATACAAAGGACAGAGTGATATTAGCTAATCCTAATTCATAACATAACACGGTTAAACAATAAGCAAGCGAAACCGATTCTTCAGAAACAAAAGGCAAATACAATTTTCACACCAAAATTTAAAAACGCCAGACATGACAAATTTATATGCCAAAGTTCATTGACTTTGCAGATTTTCCCCTAAAAATTTGCCCTGACAGAAAAAATTAAAACAAAAACAAATAAATAAACAAATAACGAGCAAGAGCAAAAGCGAAGTCGGAATAAAGATGTGAGGACTGAAGCGAATTTGTAGAATGTTGGAGTAGCGAAGAAGCAAGAATTACTTTAGATTCAAATTGGCAAAAGACAGGTGGATGAAGATTGATCCTCGCGAAGTTGTTGCGAGCGAAGACGAAAGGAAAGACAGTCGCAGAATAAGAGAAGGTGGAAGCATAGCTGAAGCTTCTAGAAATCGGTGGCAACATTGGATTTGGCATAACAGAAGAACGGAGATGGAGATGAAGATATATGCATCCACACAGATGAAGTATGATATTGTTATAATAATATGAGAGTTTTGTTTTCAGAAAGAGAAAGGAGAGCGGTCGCTATTGCTAGTCAACTCAGTGGCGAGTTTGACCATTGCCTTGCTCGGTTGGTGCCAACAACAAACAGAAATAATCATTATTTATGGACTTTGCATATATGAGAATATAGACATGCATTAGTCATTTCGAATAAACTATCACAACTAGTAATGTTTTCCTTATTTGACCATATGGGAAGCACTTCAATATAACCACGTTCTAAACACATCTTACATATCTTTTATTTAAAAAATGAAACAATCAAATTCTCCATAACTTTCAATACATCTTGATAAAAAAAAAAAAAAGTTAAACAAATATTATTCTCTCTTATGTAATATCTAAAATAATAAAATTATTTAAATAATAAATATTCATTACTTTTTCTCCAAGTTATTATGTGGTATGTATTAGCGCTCGGAACAATTCGAATATTTTTTTAAATATTTAGAAAACTGTTTGATATAATTTCTAATATTTAAAAAAATATTCCCATAATATTCCTATTTTAGAGCCATTTAAAAAGAAGATAATATTTTTGAAATTTAAAGGTTTACTTTAGTTTTTAATAAAAAAACTATTATTTGTCTTACGATTTATTAAAATTTATAAATGAGATCCTACGAACTAATATTCACTAATACTTGGATCATGAAATATTTACGGAATAAATAATAATTTTTTATATCTTAACAATTTTATTATAAAATAATTTACGATTTTTAATCACCGATATGGAAAATATTGTGATAATAATATTTTATCTTTATATTATATTCGCACATAATTTTAAATTGACTTTGTTGTCTTTGATTTAATCACTAAAATATAATAACTATATAATTTTTTAGTCTCAAAATATGTCTTGTATCAAATATTTAATAATTTTATTAATATAACATTGTACACCTGGCAATTGTTCAGCACGTATGTTAATGATAAAACAATATAATATATATATATATATATATAATATGTATGCATGTATCTACAAATGTTATATTTATAAATATTTTATTGAAAAATTTCGAATGGTTCCTAGAAATTTGAAATTACAAAGCAAACCTATCATTGAAATCACTAAATTCAACCTATGCAAAACTCTGAACTAATTGCAATATAAAAAAATGTAACTCTTCTTAATTATTTAAATATTTAAGATGTTATTGATACGTTACATTATATAAATAAATTATTTGTGAGGTGATTTTAGTTTAAGATTAAAGTTCAAACATACTACTTTAATATACTTTAATATGAAAGAGAGCGTTCTCATTCATGTTATGTGATGAGAACGGAGTTCATTCAAAATTATACATGTTTTATATGATCAATAATAATAATAATAATAATAATAATAATAATAATAATAATAATAATAATAATAGTCATTAGATTAAAAATTATAATTAATAGCTATAGTATAATTTTTTTTACTTAAAAGTGTAAAAAAATATATTATAATTTGATTATGACATGGCTTAGTTAAGTCTATATTGTGAAATAATTGACTTCTCAAGATAATTAATTTGTTGATTTTTAAGATAATAGGATATTCAAATGACATGATAATAATAAAATTTATCCAAAATTACAAATTATAATATATTTAGTTTATATGGTTAATAATAATAATAACAATTAGGTTAAAAACTACAATTGATAATCAAAGTGTAATTATATTTTATTTAAAGTGTAACCTCAAAATTATAATTTGACTCTAACTTGACTTATATGGGTTAATACCATGAGACAATTGATATTACTTATAGTATAAGAGATATGTCAAAACAATTTGATATTCTTTAAAACAAGTGATATTTAAGCGACCAAAGATTGTTCAAGTGTTAATGTGTGTACGAGGTTTTGGACCATGTGAGACAATGCAACTACATAATATCTCTCAAGTGGCAATGTTATCTCTCAAATGCCTAGAAGGCGATGTGCTTGGTGATTCATGAACTTGTTAAAGTATGCAAAAAGTATCATTGCTTAAGAGTTGAGATGGTGTTTAAGTGATGGTTGTTAAACAACAAGTAAGTGTTTGAGTGAGGAAGAGATTGAACCAACTCTATCACTTATGAAGATGATCACTCATTGTATTAAGAGATCACTCAAACAAAAGACACATTGCATCAATTTTCTGTTATTTAGAGTTGGTGCCACTCAAATAATGTGATGTCGCTTGCAAGAAAGATTTTCTTTATTCAAGAAAACAAGACTACTTAAACGAAATGAACTCATTCAAGTCATGTGTATCTACTAGTGAAATGTTGTTGTGTTGATTTATACATGTATGTTTTGTGTTTTTATATGCATGTGTGTGATTAATGATGGTGGAAAGATACACATATGTGTATATAATTTTACCTTGCACTAAATTTGATTGGTATAACATAGTCATTTGTTGATATTTATTTAATCATTTATATAATATATAGAAAAGATGAATTATTAAAAACATATATCATGTTGTTTATATATTTGTATAGAAATAATAGTAAGAAGTGATATTATACATTAAAAGTTAATTTATTTTTAATATTAAAAGTAAATGCATAATTTAATTTTAATTAATTAAACTAAACGCATTTTAAAAACATCGATAACTTAAAACATGAATACGTAACTTTAAATATATAAAGTTATGATGCAAATGATTTTAATATTTCTTAAACAAAAAATCATGTATAGCAACGGTTCATAATCATGGTAGCCTATGTACGACCACCTTCAAAAGTTAGAGTGATTCCAATGAAAACTATAAACCAAAACCTTGTAAAGTTACAATTTATATGTCTTTGTCTTTCTCAGATTAAAAAAACAAGTTACGCAGCGCTTCTTATGCTTTACGTTATGTTTAAAATTATTTTTCCACTAAATAAATTTAATTTTAAAATAATAATAATCATTGTCGTCACGAGGAAATCTTTAAATTAATCTTGAACACTATAAAATTATTTATTTTCATTTCTGATATTTTAAAAGCTTTATTTTATTTTGCAATTCTGAAATAGTTATTTATTTAATAATTTATATTTATAGTTCATTCATACCCAAAAAATAGTATTTTTTATAAAATCAAATATTAATCATGAAAATATAAAAAAGTTGTCATATACACAGATTTCATATAATCAATTAAGAACACTATTTTTTTTTCCCAAAATATAGTTCGTTTTATAATTTACCGGAATGCATAATTATATTAATTAAATTAATTAGGAATAATGAATGTATTTTAATTTTACTTAACTAGAATAATAATAATCACTATATATTCATTAATTATGGTGATTGTGATGGTTTCAAGGTAAAATAATTAGACTGTTTAAAGTACATAGTTAAAGTATTTAATGCAATTATGATGCTTTTTGTGGAATTTAACAATTTTCCTTGAGTTTTTGTTTTTTTATTATATCTTGGTTATTTTATTCGTCTTTTAACGAGTGACGTTTCATTCACGCGAAGAGAAGGAGAAAATGTAATATGTACTTTGTGAGAAAATTACGAAAATAAATATTAAAATACATTTCTAAAAATCTATGTAAGTCAATGGTGTTAGTTTCACAATTAGCTAAAATAAAATTATTCAATTATAATTATTTAGGATTTAGAGTTTAAGTATATTTTGTACAACTGAGTATTGATCCACAGGTAATTAAAACATACAAATTATTCTTTGTCGTTTTCTTTATAAAAACCAAGACTGAATTTGGCTTAGTCTTTTTGTTTATTAAAAGTAATTTAGAATCTCTTTTGCATCAATTTAACTTTTTGTCAGAAAGATATTTCTCTTTTGAGTCATTTTATAAGTTAATGACTAATAAATAAAATACATTAACATTTCAGCCTTTTTTGAAAATATAACTTTGTCTAATACAGAAGATATTTTGCGAATCTATATCTAATAAAATTTAAGCAAAAAAATTAGCAATAGATGATATTGGAAAAGGTAAAATCAATAAGAAAAAATTAAGCATACGAGTGCGTCTCATATGATAATCCATGATAAATAATATTCAAGTGTCGCAAAATATTTTTTCAGATCTCTCAATAGAAATTATATTAAGTTAACTATCACATCAAGGTCCGATTATTTTTACTAAAAGTGCACCATTACAAAGTTCTCCAGCTTTCAATTAATAATTATTCGTTAAAAACTAACCACTTAAAACTAAAAATGTATTGAAATTTTTATTGCAATATTTGAGATATTTTTAGTAGTAATCCTCACAATTTTCTTTATAACGCTTAAAGTAAAAATAAACTTAAAAGAGATAAATCTTTTAAAAGACTTATAGCATTACCTATACGTAATCCCTATATATGTTTATAAAGGATAGATTACTAACTTTTTAGTATTTATTTAACTAATTGACTTTTTACCTATAAAAACTAAATACAATAACTGATTCTAAACATTTTAGGAAACAATACATATATGTTTTTTAAACTTGGATACACGCAACTATGACGAGGACATGTTTGGATGAGTATTAGAAGATAAAATTTAAAAATGTTTAAAAAATATAATTATTTTTTAATTTAAAATACTTAAACAGAAAAAATTAAATAATTCTATTTTTTATTTCTTATAAATTTATTATCTTTCTAGAAACTCAAATCCTCTTTAATCATCTTGCTATAAAAATGTTTGACAATTCTGATTCTCTCCGTTAACAGTTTTTACACTATACTGGAAAAAATGTGTAAAATAAAATGTTAAGACTTGATTTTGATTTGAATTGCAAATGGTAGGATTGATTTTTGGTGGAAATTGCTAAGTTTGTGCATGTTTTTTTTTTTTTGCCTTTTTTCATAATTGGCTTAGTGAATTAAAATTGGATAAACATACTAAAGGTGAACACGAAAAATTTTCCCTAATGAAATAGAGGTAATGTGAAGCCCAAATTTTGCTCAACAAAATTTAGACAATACTTTCTAGTTTGTAAAATTCTCTTAAAAAACTTAGTTTAATTATTTAATCTTAATATTTAAAGAATTTTAAAGAGTTATGTTGTATATTATTTTGAAATTCATGAGTATATTTCTTTAGTGAATTTCTATAATGGGAAGTAATTAATCGAGACGAGTTGTTTATAATATGACATTAAAAAACTATCTAGTAATAAGATCTAATTAATCGAATTTATAATATTTACTTTAATATTTTTTTTTTTTAAATAATGAATCTATTTGATTATTTTTGTAGATTAATAAATATAAAACATTTTAAATAGTTATAAGATGCTATATTTAGAAATATTTACACATTATAATTTAACTATACAAAGATAAACATGCATTTGATAGACTATAATCCAAACTAAAAATAGTTATGGGCATATAGGATTATAGTGATGATGGTGATTCTTCCTTTGGCTTCATTACATATTAAAGTATTGTACGATCAAAGTCTTGGTCAGGGGAAAGGGATGAATAATAAAAAATGAAAAGTTACGGAAGGTATTTGTGGGATAGGTATTGTGAGTGGCTAATGTGGCTGGGGCTATCATTTTCAGTACGGCAAATGAATTTAGGTGCCAACACCAAAATTCCAACGATCACCAATTTAATGCAACCATTCGTTGAAATAATTGAGCACTGCCTATGGAATCATTAGCCTATGCTGTCCCTAAACATAGTCCAAGTGCCTTGTAGAGGGAAGAGTGATCCACAAAACAAATGCAAAATACAGAGATAAAGTAAAAAATTTGACATGTGATACAATATCAGAGATATAGAAATAAAAAATGGGGTTAAAGCAACAGGTAAGAGTGAGTGAGTGTTGATAAATAGAGTTGATATCTGACAAACTTGGTCACACTGTCCTTTGTGTTGTGCACACTCATGGCATTGCCAATGCTGTCATTTGGTTCTGTGATCTTTCATTCCTTCAACTGCACTTCCCTTCCAATCCCACACACTTCCCATTTTGTTCACTGCTCACTCTCTCCCCACCCTTCTTCACATTCCCTTCGGTATGTTCAACAACAATCACTGTCTCATACTCTCAGTTCATTTTTTCTGAAAATAATGTTGTCTGCAATACAACTTCCGACATTCTCATTCTGTTATAGTAGTGTTGCAAGCAAAAACTACATTGAAATCATCATATGTTTGTAAAAGATTAGTAAATGTAGAAACATTTTTCCAATTCAATTAGCCGTTGATCATTGACAGATTTTCTTTTTCTTGGTGTTGATAAGTTTACCATGGGGGAGAGAGTCACCAAGCACCAGGACTTGTGCTTCAATTACAGGTTCACACTTGAGCTAATTATTTATATATATATATGCACATAGGACTGCTTTCTTTTCATTGTGCAAAGTAAGGTTTGGAAATGAGGTAGTGAGTAACAATTTAGCGTGTGCTTTTCTTTATTTCCGGCAGAGGTTTCAGTGAATGTAGCTGTAGAAGAAAAGCGGCTCCCCAAAGGAGAAACTTGGTCTGTTCACAAGTTTGGTGGAACCTGTGTGGGAAACTCATCGAGAATAAAGAATGTTGCGGACATAATTATTAATGATGATTCTGAGAGGAAATTTGTTGTGGTCTCTGCTATGTCAAAAGTGACAGATATGATGTATGATCTTATCTACAAGGCTCAATCCCGTGACGAGTCTTATGTTTCTGCCCTGGATGTTGTTTTAGAGAAGCACAGCTCAACTGCGCATGACCTAATTGCTGGAGAAGATCTTGCTGCTTTTTTATCACAGTTGCATCAAGACATCAGTGACCTCAAAGCAATGCTTCAGGCCATATACATAGGTAACCCCTATTCTCTATCTGTTTCTGCTGTTTTACTTCCCTTTGAACCAAGAACTCATGTAACATACTTCGTATCTTGCAGCTGGTCATGCTACAGAATCCTTTACTGAATATGTCGTGGGTCACGGAGAGTTATGGTCTGCACAGATATTGTCTTTAGTAGTTAAGAAAGTATGCTGTTCTATTAAGAAAATTATGCATTTTCTTTTAATCTGAATGTGCTGATTGCAGCTGCTTCCCTCTTATTCTGCAGCAAGGGACTGACTGCAAATGGATGGATGCGAGGGAAGTCCTTGTTGTAAAGCCTACTCTTTCTGATCAAGTTGATCCGGATTACTTGGAATCTGAACGAAGACTTGAGAAATGGTACTCTCTAAATCCTTCTGATGTAATCATTGCCACAGGGTTTATTGCAAGCACACCTCAGAATATTCCTACTACTCTCAAGAGAGATGGAAGTGACTTCTCGGCTGCTATTATGGGTGCTCTCTTTAAGGCTCGTCAGGTCACAATTTGGACAGATGTAGACGGCGTGTATAGTGCAGATCCTAGAAAAGGTTCGTTCTGCTCCTTCACTATTGACACGGTGATGATAATGTTGTTTTGTTGTGTCTTATACTTGGCAGCCTCAGTGTGAGTTTAATTTAGTACAGACATGTTCTGCAGTCAGTGATGCTGTGATTTTGAAGACATTGTCTTATCAAGAAGCATGGGAAATGGTAAGTTGTATTGTACTCTCTAAGGTGTTAAAGCTAATTGTGTCTATAAAATTGAGGAGACTAACTTTCAAACAACATCTTGCGCAGTCTTATTTTGGTGCCAATGTCTTACATCCACGCACAATATCTCCAGTTATTCGATACGGCATACCAATCATAATAAGGAATATTTTCAACCTTTCTTCTTCTGGAACAATGATCTGCCATCCTTCTGTTATTGGTGATGAAGATAGGCTGATGGTAAAAAAATATGTCAAAGGCTTTGCAACCATAGACAACTTGGCACTCGTAAATGTCGAGGGGTGAGTCATGAGTAGCAGCCATTTTATGCTAGACCCTCAAAGTTGGAGACTGATGTTTTTCTCATTGTTTCCTTTTGCAGAACCGGAATGGCTGGTGTTCCAGGAACTGCTAGCGCTATTTTTGATGCAGTAAAAGACGTTGGAGCGAATGTTATTATGATATCACAGGTCCACTCACCATCTTTTGCTGTTTTTCCCCTTAATTTTCCATAGCTATATATATACATATGAATTTTCTATGGTAATTAACTTTGTAGGCTAGTAGTGAGCATTCTATGTGCTTTGCTGTTCCTGAGAAAGAAGTAAAAGCTGTTGCCGAGGTGTTGCAGTCTTCATTTCATGGCGCTTTGAATGGTCATCTTTCTCAGGTGCCAAATCTAATTCTGATACAACCACGTACTAATTTCAATTTGATTGCAGTCAAATTCTGGTGTTCAGTAGTGACCTTATCATACTAGTAGATGATTAACGTTATAAAGCTGAAGATTGATGTCGTAAAACTTTTCCTTATTTCTTTTTGTTTGCCCGCATTAGAGGGAGACCAAGTACAAAACAAATTTTCAAAATATAGGTGATCCCCACTTAACGTGGTTTGGAAAAAGAAATCAAATATCAGTGATATATTAACACAATTGAGACCGAGAAAGTGTTGGTTGATGCAGGGACTTTTCATAGTATCTTAAGGACTAGGATCTAACTTATAAATTATTTAAAATTTCAGAAAGTGAAATAGGGATCTACTTCATTAATGTTGAATTAATTTCTCGCATCATGCAAAAGTTTGTTCATATCTGTGGGTATCGGTGAACAGATTGCTGATAACAATCAATATCAACAATGGTTTCTTTGGGTCGCTTTTATGTTTGTATGTGGTTTTATATTTTACTTTGTTGAAATATGCTACTCATTAAATTAAACTTTGTCTGAATAATGTACTCGCATCTCAGGTTGCAATCATTCCAAATTGTAGTATTTTGGCAGCTGTCGGCCAGAAAATGGCAAGTACTCCTGGAGTTAGTGCCACCCTTTTCGAAGCATTGGCAAAGGTTGGCAAATTATGGTTGATATTTGTATTTTGTTGGTTATTGTTGTGCTGTTATAATTTATTTATTTTTTTATTTGCAGTTTATTTCAATAGACATTTATTTGCTGAAGATGCCTTTAGCATAGATGAATTTAATAATAACTTTGATATGTAGTCAAACTAATAAAATTAATGCCGTACTTCTTATAAAATAATTTTGTATAATAGTGTGTAGGGTCAAATTGATTAGTTAAAGTTACTTCTGCATTCGGTTCATGAAAATAATATAGAAAAATTAATCCAACTATTAACTAGTCAAGAGTTGAGATATCTCTCTTTCCTAAGAACTAATAAATATAAAACTATGCAATCTATTAAGAAAGATATACACTAAGAATGTATCCATCAAACTTGAATGTTACATTGAGTTATTGAAATTTAACACAGGCCAACATAAATGTACGTGCGGTAGCACAAGGTTGTTCTGAGTACAACATCACCGTAGTTGTAAAGCGGGAGGATTCTATAAAGGCTTTACGGGCTGTTCATTCCAGATTTTATCTCTCCAGAACCACCATAGCAATGGGCATTATTGGGCCTGGATTAATTGGTAGCACACTGCTTGACCAGCTAAGAGATCAGGTAAAGTTTCTGTACACAATTTTGAAGGCATGCAGCTATGGCATAATAACTATAAATATAGATTATTGTAGATCATATATGGGTCCATATCCGTTATGATGGTTTTTTTTTACTGATATACAATACATTGTGATGTTATTGTAATTAACAAGAGAGACACAATATGGACATAAGAGAGAAAGATATATTTATAAATAATTTGCTTTATTTTGTGATTTATGTTTGAAAACATAAATAATAATTGTCAAAGTTATTTGTTGAAAGTAGAGTTCTATCAGTTGGTATGTTATTAAGTTAGTATTTTGGTATTGTAAAACGTGACCTTTTGCTGGCATGCATAGGCACGTACGTATACAGAGGACACATGAAATGATGGAGCAACAACACTAGCTTTTTAGTCCATTTTAAAGTTTCAACACCCTTTAAGGTTTCTTGAGGTTTATCCCGAATTTATGTAACATTTATTTATGCAGGCTGCAATTCTGAAAGAGGAACTTAACATTGATTTGCGTGTAATTGGGATCATGGGTTCTAAGTTGATGCTCCTTGATGATGATAAGTAAGTCAAATTATCCAGTTTTATTATTTGAACATCAAATACACATAATATTTGAGACCTTATAAATAATAATAGATCCCAAAGTGAAAAAATAAAATCCTGTCAGGATAATGATTTAACCCAGAAGCTCATGAGACTTCAGTTCCAATACCACAGAACAGTTAATTAAGACTCAAGCTCTGTGGCCAACTAGTTAAGGAAGATGTGTAGTGCTGTCAAACATATGATTCTGTTGTCAATTAATTTCTTTTGCCTGAGGAAGGAAATTTCACCGATGATGTCTGCCCTATTGATCAAATACATTTGGTTCTCATTCCATTCACTAAATTATCATAAATTATAACGTATGATTTCAGGGGTATCAACTTAGATAAATGGAGAGAACTTCGAGAAGAAAAAGGAGAAGTGGCTAATTTGGAAAAATTTGTTCAAAATGTGCATGGAAATCATTTTATACCAAACACTGTGTTGGTGGACTGCACAGCCGACTCCGTCATAGCTAGCAATTACGATGATTGGCTGCGCAAAGGAATACATGTGATCACTCCCAATAAGAAGGCAAATTCAGGACCACTTAGTGAGGTAAAATGAAACAATCTACCTTATTGTCCCTTTTACAACATACCGTTTTTTTGTAATGTAACATGTACATTATTCCCTAGTTAAGGATACTCTAACGCCATTTTTAATTCAAGTTTTTGTTATACATCGTGTATTGCCCCTGTAAATTTTGGGTACTTATAGTACTCTGCTGCAACTATTATTTCCTAGTTAAGGGAAATTGTATTTCTTAAACTCCTTCAATATACTCTCCAATTTTTCACTCTTTGCTTCATAGTTAAGTTACTGCTTTTGCCGCTTCTCACCTTCTTTGCATCCATGGCCAGTATTTGAGGTTAAGAGCTCTTCAGAGGCAATCATACTCACATTACTTCTATGAAGCCACTGTTGGGGCTGGTCTTCCAATTATCAGCACTTTACGGGGCCTTCTTGAGACTGGTGACAGAATATTGCAAATTGAAGGTATCTTCAGGTTCGTTGTGAAACTATTTTTCTATGTCCATTTCTCTCTTTTTGTGGATTAGACAGCCCAACATACCAGACTTTTGGGTTTTCTGTTCTTGCACTCAGTATTATTGTCCACCTGTGGCAGTTTTTGCTCCCCCAGGAGTAAAATGGAAATAAAGAACATTACTTCATGGACCACAAATGTTCTTACGCTTTATTCCTTTGATCTTATGCTTTCAACCTAAGGTACTGCTTTGGTTTTCAGTGGGACTTTGAGTTACATCTTTAACAACTTCAAAGATGGCCGGCTTTTTAGTGAGGTGGTAGCTGAAGCAAGGGATGCAGGTTATACTGAGCCTGATCCAAGGGATGACCTGTCAGGAACTGATGTTGCTAGAAAGGTACAATGTACATTGTACACTATTCAACATATCCAAGGGATGATGGCTTTTTTATGCTTAATTAGCTCAATCCTCTTTACTTTGTTTGTTATTATTATTTGACTTTAAGTTTCCTTTGGTTCTACAGGTGATAATTCTTGCAAGGGAATCGGGTTTGAAGCTAGAGCTTTCTGATATTCCCGTTAAAAATCTCGTGCCAGAACCATTAAGAGTCAGAACCGATTTCTATTAATTATAGGTTCTGTTTATTGTGTACTGTTATCACTTTATATGAATATTTTGAGGACATGCAGGTCAGTGCCTCAGCTGAAGAGTTTATGCAACAATTGCCAAAATTTGATCAGGAATTAGCAGAGAAATTAAAAGATGCAGAGAGTGCTGGAGAAGTGAGTAACTAGACAATATTCTGGAATCTTGGTTAGGAAGAAAATAGCTACATTAATTGCTTCACCCACATGATCATTGTAAATGACGCTAACTTAAAAGAAATGAAAGAAGGCTTTGGTAGTATTTTCCATAATAGCAGTTTTGATGTTGTGTTTGAAGGTGTTGAGATACGTGGGGGTGGTGGATGTTAGGAATAAGAAAGGAGTAGTAGAGCTGAGAAGATACAAGAAGGATGATCCATTTGCACAAGTATCAGGATCAGATAACATGATTGCCTTCACAACAAGAAGGTACAAAAGCCAGCCTCTGATTGTTCGTGGACCTGGAGCTGGTGCCCAAGTCACTGCTGCCGGAATATTCAGTGACATCTTACGACTTGCCTCATATCTTGGTGCTCCATCATAATCTCATACATTCTTCTCTACCATCATTTATCTCTCCTTTGCATCTTCTGTTTCAACTTCAGTGCGTGAGATATATGAAAAGAAAGAAAACTTCCATAATAAGTAACTAGGATTTTAATGTAAGCATTATAGTTAAAGTAGAGGGTGATGGTAAAGTTTGGCCCCTTCTATATATATATATATATATATAAACAGCTTATGTTAAAAGTGTGATATTTGGATGTTTCTAAAGTTTTACTGTATTTCTGTTTGAGAAAAAATAATTTGTTTCATTGTCGAATCTAGTTAATTTCTCCCATGCTTTTACTTTTTTATCCTTTATTATTTATATGCTTTTATTTTATTCATCTCATTTTTTATTGCTGTTTTTCAGTTTATGGTGGTGTTTGTTTTAGTAAAGGTGGAAATATATAACGATGATGATTTACCATGAATTTTTATGTTATAGTTTGCATCAATATCTACAAATGATGTTAATTTATGACATTATCAATATCCATTCTCGCGGCATGGAGTTTCTTTGGAAGCTTCTCGTGCTTTCTGACTGTAGACTTAAGCCTAAACGCAAGTGGGCTATTTTGTTGGGTTGTTTCATGGTATTGGAGCAGGGCCTGTTCTGCTTTAGCTACTTCTGATTCTTTTAATTTTCTTGTTCTTGTTCTTTCAAGAACTTATGGAACTTACACTGTGATTCAGAGTCAAAATCCTGCAAATCTTTATTATCTACGTTTTAAGACAATCAGGACTAGCTCTTATTTCCCCTCCTAGAAAACCACAAAATCATCTTATTTGGTGAAACCCTTCTAGATTATTTTCAAAATTAGGATAAAAGAATCTCTAAATAACTTTTAAGAAGATTAGAATAAGAGGATTTCTAGTTAAAGAAAGAAAGAATGATACCCTCTTCATTTCTTCTTTACATGTTGGATTTTTAATTATACGTAATTTTCAAAGTTTAAGAAATAACATTATATTTGCTACGTTGGGGAAAATCTTTAATTAGTTTATGCATATATATATATATATATATATATATATTTATTGGAGATCCCTGAACATGATTTGAGTGAATTAATCCATGAACATGTATAAAATTGAAGACATCTCAACGGCCTGATAGAATTTCCGAGATGGACATGTCATAATGTCCTTCATAGATCATAGCACAACCTGCTCCTTCTTCTTCGACAGAGGTGGCGGTAGGGTTCCATCGCTCCACCAGAGGAACCAAGACATTGACTGCATGCCCCATATGAGGCCTTTTATGGGGTTCAGGAGCAGTGCAATGGCATGCCAGCTCAGCCACTTTACATATGCTCTCCATGGTTTCATCATCAAGGTTCAGAGTTTCATCAGTTGCCTGTTCGATGTTTTCCATGTTATATAAAATCCCACGGAACCATGAAACCAAGTGAGACATTTCTTCGGCCACAGTACTGTCCAATGCCTTTCTACCGCTAATTAGTTCCATCAAAACTACTCCGAATGCGTACACGTCCACCTTCGTCGTCACTCTTCCAGTAGCTGCCAACAACAATTATTAAAAACCTAGCTAGAAAAAAATAATCATTAAAAACAATAAAACTGCTGCTTATATAACTGACCATTAATAGGAATTGAACGTTAATTATTTTCCTTCTAAATGTTATTTTATATATATACTAAAAAGGATTTAAAGACAAACACGTATTCAAAAGCTTTCTATACCTGCATATTCAGGTTCCAGATATCCAAGTGTTCCTGCAACTCGTGTCCAGACAGAATCCTTTCCACCTGGCGCAATAATTTTGACCAAACCAAAATCTGCAATCTTGGCTCTCATGTCATCTCCCAGTAGTATGTTTGAGGGTTTTAAGTCCCTGTGAATGAAGCTTTGCTGAGCGAGGCGGTGCAAATATTCCACGCCTCGTGCTACATCCAAAGCTATTGTTACCCTTTGTTTCCAAGTCAAAGGAGCACTGCCATTTTCACGCCAAGAGAACAGATGTTCAGTTAATGTCCCTTGAGGCATATACTCGTACACCAAAACCCTTTCGTGGCCGTCAATACAATGTCCTAAAAAAGCCACCAAGTTCCTGTGCCTCACTTTCCTCAGAACTGCAATTTCTGCTTCCAACTCATTCGTTTCCCTACTTCCCATTGCACAAGGACCACATCCCATCCTCTTCACAGCAATTTTAGTTCCATCGTCCAATTCCCCTCTATAAACCACTCCAAATCCTCCACTACCCAAAATGTTGTCTTCACTGAAATTATTCGTTACTTGCCGAAGAAATTGAATTGACATGGTAACGCATTCACCCTCAATTCTCGGAACAACTTTTTTTTCTTTTTCTAGATTATTAACCTTTACCAATTTCCCATACAAGTTTCTGGTATGGCACATATAAAACACAAATACAACCACCCCAAAAAAAGACACAGCAATAACCACAATACCTCCGATCCAAGCAGGAGAGAGTGCAGAACCTCCTGACGCTGCACTTGGACTTCCACTTGGTGCATCACCAGAACCCCCTGACGGAGTAGTTCCATTGCCACCACCACCTTCAGAATGCCCAAGCAGAGCATTACCTGCAGTAATGAACTTCACCTTGGTTGGGAACTTTGGAACATCACCAGATAGATTGTTATTAGACACATCCAGAACCTCAAGCTGAGCCAAACTAGTTAAGCCTCCCGGTATTGAACCCCCCAATTTATTGTCATTGAGATACAGGTTTCTCAAATCAGTTAAATCGGCAAACGCAGGTGAAATCGTTCCCGTCAAATTCTGCTTCGCCAAATTCACCGTAACAATCTTGCCCGCAGCACACACAACGAAACTCCAATCGGCACAAGCATCATTCCCGGACCAGGAATGCGCCAACTGAAGGGGATAGCCAAATCTTTAGCAATATCAAGCAAAGTGGAAACGCGAGAATCGCATGGTCCAGAATCTTTCCTACAAAAACTATTCACCCCATCGAGAGTGACCTTCACACCTTTCCCAAACGAAGGAACAGGACCCTGAAGCACATTGTTGTCTAAAGAAACGTTCTGCAAACTAGAAAGCGACATGAGAGAAGGTGGAACCACACCGGTTAACTGGTTGTCTATCAGCTGCAGATCAAACAAAGTGGTGCAATCTGACAAATCCGGGATGGGACCCGTGAAAAGGTTCTTCTGAAGCCACACCTGAGACAAACGCGTCATGGAAGCAAGCACCTCAATAGTACCCGAAAACCCGAACCCGTCTTTCTGATTGTTGAGCCACAGATTCTGAATCCCAGATCCCGCGAAGGTCTTTGGCAAACCCCCGGTGAGGTTGT
>Ga0099824_1003617_pt1 | contig 22586 bp, 8 predicted proteins | sample SiratrowhiteBW_FD_76837 | JGI IMG/M metagenome (GOLD analysis project Ga0099824, IMG submission 76837) | Root nodule microbial communities of legume samples collected from California, USA - Siratro white BW | ecosystem: Host-associated > Plants > Roots > Nodule | place: USA: California... | reverse complement strand
GGATTGTTCTTCTGCTTTTGTAATCTCATCAAAGGATAAGATTGGAAAATGATGTTGGCATTCTTCATCATCACTTGATGTAGTTGTTTCTTCATTTTCTGAACTGTCTTCTCCGGAAACATCGATGCCAAAAACAGTTTCTTCATTTGGATAGTCCTGTTCACTGTACAGGGATTCTACATCTTCTTCTTCAATTTGCAGGGTCTGAATGAGTCTTGTAGACTTTTCAGTTTTGTTTGGACAGGTTTTTGCAAAATGTCCAGACTTTCCGCAAATGAAACATTTCGTCCCTTTTTTCTTTCCTCTGAAAGATTTGTTCTTGAAAAACTTCACCTTTCTTTTTCCTTTGAATTTCTTCCGGTGTTTGGAATATTTTGTGAAGCTTTTTCCTTTTGGGAAGGACTTGCCTTTGCAAGAGCAGTCTTTTTTCTTGCATTTTATCTCCAAGTAATTTTTCTTACAGTTCTTGGAGTACCTTTTGTGATTCTTCAAGATTCCTTCAAGTAACTTTTGTTGGTTGCATAGCTTGTCTAATGCAACGATGCATGTTTGATGAATTTCTCTGAGTGTCATTTGTGTGATTTATTTGTTCTACATGTTGAACATTCTGTACATCTATTCCTGAACTTCTTCAGGAAGTGAACTCACATAAGTATTCTTCAGACTCGGATCATTGTATCCATTCAACAAATAAAATCTCTGCTGCATTCTTTGATAATGTCGTTCTATGTCTTTCAATTTTAGAGAATAACATTTCATCTCAAAGTATTCCTTTCGAATTTCTTTGTTTATTGTGTCAATGTTTTCAAGGAATTCAAAATGAATTGCTGAAATAACTGCATCTGTGCTTTCCATTATGTGAAGTAGATCTTGATTTACTGTTCCGATGCTTTGATACCATTCTTTCAAAGTTCCCGTCATTCTGGCACAAAATTCTTCAATGACTCGGTATCTGTCAGCATCTGGATCTATCATCTTTGTATCCATCCATGCTTTGAAATCAAGAAGTTTTTTCCTCCACTGTTTTGGGGGAATATCATCTAGTGAGAACAAAGATGTTCCCGAAGTTCTCTGTGGTGGAGTGTTTATTTCTGGTGCATGTAATCCGGAGGTAGAGGCTTTAGGACTTCCTCCATTGGATGCCATGAATATTTTTGACAGATCTGCATATTCTCCGTCTGTGTCCTCTTCTTCCGATGGAATTTGTTCTGAGGTATTGGAGTCACTGTCATTTGTGATGACAAGGACCTCATCTTTGGATGATGTTTCTTCTTGTTGTTTTTCCTCAGCAACTTGTTTTTCAAGGGGTTTTTTCAGCATAACTTCTTTGTTTTTTCTTCCAAAAAAGGTAGTTTCTTCTGGAAGAATTGGTGGTAAGAAAGGTGGTTTTACCGGATGTTGTACAACTGTATGTGTGAGAAGTTTTTGTGGAGAAATAGGGAATGGTGAATATGTATTTTCAGGAGGAGGTTTTGCAATTTTCTTGTCGTATTCTTCTATCTCAGAGACTTGTCTTCTGAGTTTTTGTAACTCTCTCTCCTTTCTGGCATTTTCATGGAAGTTGTATTCAGTGACTTCCTTCATCCCTTCTTCCAGAGTTTCAATTTTTTACCTTGTTTCGGCATAAGATTTCTGGATTCTTTCTGACATTTGATTTAGTTGGTACTGAAAGGATTCTGTCATCTTGTCTACTTTTCTTTCAATAACCTTTAAAAGGCCATTTTGAGATAAAGAATTGGATGTCTGCCAATTTAATACTTCTTCTGCCTGGCTAAGTGGTTTGTATGATCCTTCTGGAAGGATTTCTGTAGATTGGACGAATGGTTTGGAAGAGATTCCTTTTTCTGGATCACTTTTCCTTTCCAGAGTGGGGAAATCTTTGTCTTTAAACATGAAGCATGAAATTTCTAGCCTTTTCTGTTTCTGATGAAACAGATTGGAGCAATTTTTTGATGGTGGCCAGGTGATTAGATTTGAATCCGCCGGTGGTGGTGGATATCTCTCTTTTCTAAGGACTTTGAGTCCCTCTTCATAAATAGGCAAAGGTTCTGCCTTTTTCTTGATACCAATCCAGGGGCCATTATCAAGGTCGCTTTTCCTTGTTGGCTTTGGTGGTGGCTTACATTTTTTCTTTTTCCTGGGATCATCCTCTTCATCAGAATCAGAATTTGCTTCTGAATCAGAATCATGATTACAATATGGATCGCATCTGGATGAGTCTATGTCCCATAGAAAATGTCCATTCAGTTTGTCAGAAAAAATGGCTTTTCCATTGTTTTGGAAAGAATGTATTGGAATCTTTTTTTCTCTGTCTCCAAGTGTGATCATCATGGTGTGAAAAACAGGAGGAGGATTGCTAGTATCTCCTTCTTCTTTCCATTTGAAGGTAGTTTTGACACTACCGTCAACAGAGTTTATTCTGAAAGTGGCTTCTATTGCTACTATCTGTTTTTCTTTCTTTTTGAAGTTTTCGTAGTTGCTTATCCACTCAGTTGGAATAAGGCTTCTGAGTTCTTCTCTTGGTATCTGTTTAGAAACCTGGACTATTGTTGGTGTTTCCTGGTCATCTGCAGCTAAGATCATGAGGGCGTTTCCTTCAAAACTTTTTTCTCCAGGAAGATCAAAGCAATGATCTTGGATCCTATAGATTATCTGGTGGTGTAAGGTGGCTGATAGTGCCGCCTCATCTTGTGGTGCTCCTACGAGCTGGACTTGTACCTTGAATATATTTGGAAGGGTTGGATCCTTCAGTTGGACATTGAAATTTGGGAAAATAGTCAAGACAACACTTCCTGCGTTGAGTGTTGTCAAAACCGTTCCTATTATAGCTTGTTCATATCTTTGATATGTAGAGTCTAGCAGCGTGACTCTAGCTGTAACTGGTAGTCCTTTTCTGCCATGAAGGGTCAACATCAATCTGACGGCTCCAAGATGGAGGGCTACGTAGTCATGGGCTCTCCACTGCTTTATCAATTCTTTACTGATTTCCAGATCTACGTACTGTTCTGCATTGATAGCATGTAAGGCTACCTGATCCATGCGAGAGCTTTGTATGTACTCTCTGCATCCTTTTCTGGGAGTGGAGATCAGTTTTCTTATGGAAGAGATTCATGCAAAATCTGACCTGTTTCGCCTGAAAACATTGTACGAACTCAGGAGAGGGGTTAAGGAGTGTTCTATTTGAGATTCCTCTGGAATATGCTGGTATTCTATCAAGTTTCCGATTTTTGAAGAAAGGGTCTATTTACAGGAGTCTGGAATAGTGATTTTTGATGAAAGGGTTATAGGAGGGTTGGATGTAGAAGGTTGTTCCATGGTTTATGAAATCCTCTCTCTCTACTCACTTTTGAAATATAATATATAATGCACCCAGATTTCAGAAAGAAGCATATTTTTCTTGGCTATCATTTAGGCTCTGATACCACTCGGGGGGCTCTCCATATAACTAAGGTATGAATCTCAGGCAAACCATTAATAGATATTATTTTTTGTTTATATATCTACTAATTAAGTTAAACATTTTATTTTTAAGTTACCTATGTTTGTTTTATTTGAAAAATGGATTATATGATTTTATTCATAATAAATCTCTTAAGTTGAGAATCATAACTTGCGATTGTTGTCACAAACTAGAGTCAGTTTTTTAAGCAAATTAGTACACTATATATAAAAAATATATCTTGAAATAAAACTGGATATCACTTAGTAATTAGTGAAAGATAATTTTTAATAGTAAAAATGCATAGTAATGAATTGTGAGTGAAAAGAAAATATCAAAATATTTTTTTCATTAAAAAAATACATATAAAGTGGTTTTGGATATGAATCCATACACATTATATATCGTAAGTAGTTAGAATCAATTATTGTGGTCACGTATGGTTAAGTTAAAAGTGTGGTATTTTCTTAGAACATGCATATCTAAAGCACGTGTGTTATAAAATGTGACCTCATTTTTAGGCATCTTATCTTGTTTGTCCGATGCATTTTTCATAGAGATAGATACATACAATGTGCTTGAACACATGGTTAATCTGAAGAGTGTCCAAAGAAAACAATAAAAATAAAAAGGATAGGCTTTAGGCAATGTTTATGCTACCGACACTTTCTTTAGAAAAAGGAGCTCTGGAAACCAAAAAGCATATAGACAAAAAGTGCAGTGTTGTAGGAAAACCCGGAAGTGCCAAGAAGCACAAAAAACTACTGCTTAGAGTTATCAAATGGTGTGTATATTATCCCTTGTCGACTAATTCACTATTGCTTTTAGAGAATGCTTCAAATTTTGCCACACACTAATCTTAATGCTTGATTTCATTGATTCCATGCTATACAGTATGAATCACTTAATCAAATCGAATACGAAACTTTCCAGCTTGATATAGATTTTGCTTTTGATTGGCAGAGGATACAGTGTCTTGTTTGCATCTTTAGTTGATGATTCCAGCTTTTTCTTTTTTCTTTTTCCTTTAAAATTTGGAATTAAAAAATAAAATTGAATAGTTGCTTAACATTATTATAATTTATAGGAGAGGGAGAAACATTGGAAAGATCTTAAACAATGAGAATTGAGTCACACCATATAAAGGAATGACACCATTTTCAACTCAAAACCTTAAGGTATTAGGTTTGTGGGTCTTCTTTCTTATATGTTGCTCAACTTTCTCTTTCCTACTCAACTTACTCACTTGAATACCTAACATAATTATAATTATAATTTAATGTAAATTTAATGTTGCTAGGCAAAATTTTTAATTATTTCCATTTTATTTTTGTTGTTATTTATTGAGAAATAAATTATCTTACGTGAGATAGGAGGTAGACAAAAAGCCATCATCAAGGTCTCTCATTAATTTTGACAGGCAATACGAGTTCGACATGCTACTTAACGAGAGTTTGACATCTTATTAATAAAGTCAAATTTAATAAATGAGGGAACACTAAATTAGACAATAATATAGCAAACTTTACACCGATAATTCATCATATTAAAAGTCATTACAATTATTTGGTGGGAATGTAATCATAAAGTCGTAAGAATCGGCTCGAAAGGTTTGGGGTTTTGAAGTTTGAAATATAGTTATATCTTATTTTGTTTGTAAGTTTGTCATTCACAATTCTCAAAACAAAAGTTCGTCCTTAATAAAATGTTGACAGTGACAAGAAAAAACAAAACTTAAACAGAAATTAACAATAATTATGAAAACATTTAGTTACACTTTTAAAACTTTCAGACTCTAGGTGACATAAGAGGAAGTGGAAGGATTCCACTAAATAATAATAAAAATAAATAAATGTGTTTCTTCCATTATTTGATATGGTTAAGAAAAGGAAGGAAACATGAAGAATAACGTGAGACACAAGTATTTTTAATACGTCCATCTTTGGACGGAATGAGGGAAACTGATTGCGTATTAAAGAAACAATGTATTCTTTTATTAAAGATATTTATTTTATTTTATATAAAAAAATTATTTTTTTACATATCCCTACTAGTAATTTTTGTATTTGTTGAGACTTTTCTTATAGATTTTTTTATAAAATATTTCAAAAAATAAGTTTCTTCATATAGATTTTGAAAGTTTAACAAAATATTTGAAAAAAAAAATCTCATATAAAATGAGAAAGTTTAATTGTGATCGATTAAGAGGAACAAAAATTAACTTTATTTTTATCTTTTCCTATCCGATAACGAATAAAGTTTTGTAATTTTTTTCACTAAACTAAATAACCCATTCACTTAATTTTAATTGCTCACTTTTTTTTCCTCGTTATTTTTCAAATTAAGCCTCTTTTTTTAAAATTTAATCTAATAATTGACACAATGTAACATGAGTTATATACTATTGATTTGTAAAAGGAGATTTCTACAAATAAAAATAAGAAAAAGGCTTTTGTTACATTTATTATTTGTTTTTGTTTAAACATTGCAATTTTCTTTGTTAATCTCTAAACACGATGCCTCACGTATTAGATAATGGATGGGATCAATGATACTTAATACAAACAATTAGAAAAATGAAAACAATAAAATTAGAAAAAGAAATAATTAAAGGAAACAAAGTTATAGATAGGCTAAATTACAAGTATAAAAAGTGTAAGGTCAGAAAACAAGTTTACCTGTGCTTTTAAAACTTTTGAATGCTGATCTTTGTATTAATCTAAGATATTGTATCATACAAATATTATTAATCTCCTATTAGTGATGTACTACATAGAGATGAATAATGAGATAAATTTGTGAGTGGGTATTGGTGTCCAATAATGAACAAACAATGAAGAATGCGAGTTGTGAGTGGTGACTGTATATGATATAACATAACCCTTGGCAATAGGCTTTGACATCAGACATGACAATGCAATATATATCCTTAGGAAAAGTGTTGTCATGATCCTCGATGTGCCAGACTTAGCTCTTCCTTCCATAGCCTTGGACCCGGGTAGCTAGTTAGGGTTCTATTAGTTTTGCATCAAAAGCAATATATATGACTTTATAGAAATGGATGTATTTGAAGCAGAAAACATTTAATCCTGCCCAAATTTTCATATTCACTTTGAGGGGACCTCTGTTACATTATTGCCAGTTAGCTTAAAGTCATAGCTGGAAACAATTGCTGAGGCACTTTCTTACAACCAGGTAGTGGTAGATCCTCTATAAATAAACGCTTATATTTGTTTACATTTATATATCAAAACCTTTTGAGGTAAAATTAAGTAATGTGCTAGGATTTTAATGTAAAATTAAGGTAAATAATTTTAATGTAAAATTTAATCTTAATAATTGTATTTCATATCATTTTCATTTTTTTTTCGCATTTCAAGTACTCTTAAAAAAATATTTTAGTTATTTTGTATAATTTTATTTTCTTATTTATCAATTTAAATATTGAAAATAATTAGTAGTTTAAATTTGTTATCAATTATAATTATTGTCATGTATTATATAAGTTTTTTAGAAAAGAACGATATATTTATTATTCATTACATGAACGAATGATACAATTATCATCGTAGTAAAAAATATTAATATTGTGATTTGTGTGTCAAAAATTCAAAGATTTATATTGCTTTTTACCTTTCTTTTATAAGTAAACTTACCAACAAGATTTTTCTCTATTTGAATCCTACATGATCTTCCATATCTATTGTACTTGCCTTTTAGTAAATTGAATATCAATTTGGTCTCCTACAAGTTGATTAATCTTTATCACCAAGTTTCTCTTCAATTACGATATGATTCCTACCAATTGAAAGATTGCTAGTAACATGATCATTTCTTTATTTGTACTAAGGAGGATAATCATGTTTGAAGTCACACTCTTCTATTATGTGATTCATCTTATTACAATAAATACATTGTTTTCTATAATTAAGATGTCTCTTCCTTACTTGAAGCTTTCAATTATTATTGTAAGTACTGGTATTATTCCATTCTTATTGTTACTTCTAAGCAATATGATTATTAGCAACATTTATAATGGATTTGCTATTAAAAAAAATACCTATAGTGAGTTGTCTCTCTTGTTGAAAAACAAAGGAAAAGACATGATTTATACTAGGCAATGGTTATAAACATTATTGAGGTCTCTCGAGAAACATGACATGTTTGGTTCCTTGTGCCACACCACCTTCATAAGACTGCAAGTACATTGCATATTTCAAATGCAACTAGAGGTAGGTCTTAAAGATTACAACTCTTCCCACAAGATCTTAAAATTAGTGAAAAAATTTGAAACATTTCTTTTTCCTTGTTTTATTGAGTGTATTTCTTAGATAATTAAGATTAGATATTCTAAAATGATCTTATTTGGAGAATTTTTCCTTTAGATACTCCCATAAAATTTACATTTATTTACATAAATAGCACTTTATATAATTTGATTAGACATGATCTAAGTAATCTATGAAATGACCATAACATTATACCTTTTACACATATCATACAAGAGCTCGTTTCTAACTTAAGCATTAATACTCTCATCAACAAACTTTAGTTTATTCTTTGAAAGAAGAGCCCTCGTGTAACTCTATTCCATGAGTGCTAATTGTTTCCGTTGAGTTAGGAATTTATAAGAATCATGTTAGGACTTTCACTGGATGTAGATAATAACGATTATGTGTCTGATTTTGTTAGTAGAAATCCTGAAAGCAGTAGAAATTCAAACGGTAATCAGGCAAAGTAAAGAACTACTTGAACTATGCAGTGGAACTAAATTGAGATGTCATTCAAACCGAGTAGGGATGAAGTTGGGACCAAAGTCAGAACAATTACTGGTAAGATAAAGTGCATATAAGTATTATAATATATAATGGCTAAAACTATTAAACTGTAGAGGAACAATACCAACCAAAACAGTTTAATACACTTAGTCGATCAGTCATATATGAGCTGCGTAATTGTCAATTTATGATCTATAAACAACTAACAGTGAGCATTTTAATTCTGGATTGGCGAATGGGATGATGTTGTAAACCAAACTTTATTAATAAGTTAATTAGTTTGTGTGTGGTAGGATACTGTTTGTTGAGAAAGTAGATATTAGTTTTTATATTTTTTGTACAGGTTATGACATTCTTAAAATTATTTAATCGATTTATTGTCCTTAAAAGGTTAAGAACTAAAAGATTTTGTGTGTAATTCATATTGTCTTGCACTTCACTTTGTAAAGAGTTGTACGGGGAGATGAAATAATCCAAGAAAGAACGAAAGAAGAAAAAAAAAACCTGGTTCAAAATGGTTGGATATTCATATATAGGAGAGCGGGACAAACACTCTGATACGATATCTCGCATGGTAGCGTAAATCCTTCTGTAGTTTTACGTTTGCATGGTTTCGAAATTGCTGTGATATGTATGCATGTATATTTGCAAAAACTACACTAAAGTAAGTACATTATGGGGAACACTGGAACCAAAAGCATGTAAGCCAAAAACCTTACATACAAAAGAATAAAAACACACTTTATATAAAGAGTTGCAAAACGAATACAAGAGAACAAACAGAAAAAAAATATATAAATAAATAACAGAAAAAGGTGCAACCGACAATCAGAAGAAGCAATGTAGATACGGTTATTACTGATAAATAATTTTTTTTCCAGTTTAATTCAATGGGGTGATCTTTAATTCACAAATAATTTATAATAAAATTATTTAGTATAATGAAGAGATCGGAAAAACCTTAAAAATAAATTATGTTCAAATGTTTTGTTTAAAAATAAAAAACAATTATCATTTCTACATGAAAAAACTAAAAGGAAAACAGTGCATTCATGTAAAACTCAAAAGAATAGTATTATCTTCAAAAAATATATATTAATAATGATAAAATACGATATTTTATAAAAAAATATCACTATTTAATTTCAAAATATGAAATATTTTTAATATTAATATATTACGTATACATGTACATAAAAACTTAAATTGCAAAAATTCAGGGAAACATCAGCCTCTGTCTGTCAATGTCTCAGAAAAAAAAAATTTGATATGAAATGGATGAAGAACTTCAATGCGAAACCAATTTCTATAAATAACTACAAATCACGCTCAATTCGGTGTGTTTCTTTCACATTTGGAAGTGTCCTCCATGACATTATTGCCACAATATTTATAACCCTATTGTCCTTCCCTACAATTATTGAAAACTTCCTTCACAGAAGGATCAATGCTTTGAAAATACACATATAACTAACAATTTTGGAAAATAAACCCATCACTCATTTACTCAAGCTTCTGCTCATAAATCACAAGGACAGTTTCTCACATGTTCAACTCTAGCTGTCAACAACAGCAAAAGTAAAAGTAAAAAAAAAAAAAAACTATAGGCTGCTGAGTGGTCATCTTGTATTCCATTTTAGCCATTTAATTTCCTTACAGCTACCTTAAGATTAAGATGGGACCATCCAAGCAATCAAACTTCAAAATGGAACTGATCCTTCTGGTCTTCTGCTTTGAAATTGTGCATGTGGGTGTAGCTACTGCATCAAGTTCAAAGTTCGAAAGCTATCTATTTTGAGATTTTATGAGCCACGCGTTTGGTAATGAATAGTTAATAGACTTTTATTTCTCTTCTCTGTTGAAAAGGAAGAACAGATCATTCTCTTTAATTAATGATGGGAGATTGTTGATACATATTATTCTCGTCTAATCTTCTGTGGTGTGCCATCATAGGCAAAGAGTTTCAGTCCCCGTTCAAATTTGGTGTTCATTAAACCAGTAATTTGAATTTGACTCACCAAATTCAATCATATTATTAATGGTGGCTGCAATTTCCCAAATGGGAGCTAGAAAGCATATACGAGTTTTCTTCACTACCCAAAGTTATTCATTTCCAAAAACTTTAGTGTCAAGGTGAGAAGACTTTCATGAACCATGATTTTGAATTCTTACTGACATTAATTTTTTTACAAAAAATATCTTTTAACAATTTATAAATAAGTATAAATCTGATTTTATATACTAGTTTTATAAAATTAAGTTAAACTTAAATATAATATCATAATCTATTTTAATAAAATTGTTAAGTCTGAAGTATCCCTTATTAAGTCATTATTTAACTATTTTACATATTTCATATATAATTTCACTTATGAGTTAAAAAAGTTTTCACAAATTCTCTTGTAAACTTAAAGTAAGTTTAAAATCTATTTCTGATAATTTTATTTTAAGTAAAAGTAAGTAAATTATCTATATATTCCTTCATTTAAATTGTTAAAGTTTGAGATAAGAAACGACATCTTAACATTTTGCTTACTTGATCTATTCTGTCAAAGATCCAACAAGCATTAATTTTTTTAATATAATTAGTTCGGAAAATTACAAATTATTCTTATAATGCACTAGAAAAAATAACTGTATATAAGTTTACATGTTTGTGAGGGTAAATTACATATTAAAAATGTAAATTAAAAATAATTACATTTAAATATATATATATATATATATATATATATATATATACTTGGGTTGAATGGAAAAATGTGTGTAAGTTTAAAAAAAGTATGGATTAGGAATTAAAGACTTAAAGTTATTTAGTGAAACTTTTCTAACTAAATGAAAGTAATGAAAATGGATTATGAATTGAAATGCAAGGTTTATGAAAATATATTTTAGAGTCAAAATATGGGATATAGATGATCTGAAAAAATAGAAGTGATATTATATATGATTATGGTGGTGAGAGACTTGAGAAAGGTATGCTAGGAGGGAGAAATAGAAAATCTGCTTGATAAAAATGTATCTTTAAAACTAATGATATTAGAATAATTTTTTTGGAAGATAAATGGACAAGTGAATCACCTCTCATAAATCCCGAAACTATATGCAAACTCAATTTTCAAGAAATCAACAATAAAAGAGGTGGGTAAGTGGAAAGAGAAAGATTGGTTTGAAAGAGAAAGATCTCACACATCACTCTTAATGCAAGAGCTAATACAAAGCACATTAAGTAAGGAAATGAAAGATGAGTGAATATGGAGTGATGATGAAAAACAACGATATACGCTCAAACCTACTTACATAAAATTATAAAATAGAATAGGTTGACCTATATGATTTATTTTAGAATGTTAAGACATTATCATCTTTTCAACACTTTGCATAGAAGGTTCTACTAAATAAAGTGACGATAAAGAATAATTTACATCATAAAATAATTGTGATAGAAATAAATTGTGTTATGTGTAGAACATCATGGTAATTAGGTAACTTTTAATTTTTAAGTGTAAAATAGTTTTTTTTTTTTTGTGAAAAAATGTGTAATAAGTAGATACAAGTAACTACAACACATCATGACCAAATACAACACTTCTAACAATTTAGTCTATTAAAATTTAAAATTAAAAAAAAAACTAAGAAAGTACAGATAAATGAAAATTATATGAAATATGTAGAATCAAAGTAAATAATATTTAAAATTGAGAAGATAAGTGCAGACGAAATGCTTAACTTAGCAAATGAAAATTTGTGCTTGGATAACAGATACATATTGAGAAGCTAATTTCACATTCTGTGGTTGATACTTTTGTCCAAAAAAAAATGCATAAAATCTATTTAGAAATAGACGGGGAAAGAGGATATGAGACTAAGTATGGGTAGGGAGATAGAATAACTAAGTATCGCCAATATCATTATGGTTACACGACCTGCAGAGATATATGACGGGGTCCATGTCTTGTAGCTTTGGAAATAGTGGGGGCAGGGTATTGTTAATAATAAGAGTGAGATAATTGTGAATGAAATTCGCAATTTGGTAATGGATCTCAATATAAACGTGGACTTTTGATATCTTTACAGTATGATATATGTGAAACTTAATGAGTAAGGTGGAATGTGGGATGCATGCATAGACTCGGTAAATTTGGTAAATGAAGGATTTGGCCCAGAATGTACCAATTTTTCACAGGAAGAAACCAATGGCCCTTTTGGCTAATGTGTAATATTATGTTATCTGTAGCAGTATTGCTGTATGGTTGGAAAACAATCCTAGATTCTAGAGATTACTTCAAGTTGTAGCCTCTTTAATTACCTGAGGTGTTCTTATAGGCTACTTAGATCAATAGAGAGAATATTAAGATTGAAAAGCAAAGAGATGAACCACAAAGAGACCCACTTCACTTTGCACCTTCTGTATAAGTTTCTTTACAACTCCTTCAAAAGACTAAAAAGCCTGCAAAAGTGGCCGAAGAATCTCTTTAATAGTATGTCACCTTTGAGTTTGGATCCTCTCTCGCTAGATTTAATCTGACCAAATCCAACTGAGAAAAATAGCTAGAAAGAAAATTTTTCTTTTCAAACAGAGCAAAAAATTAGAATGTTAAGGCAGAATTTAAGGGATCCACTCACCAATTATGAATTTTCAAAAAGATTTTTCTAAATTCCCTCAAGTAAAAGTAGGGTAAACAACTAGTGATATATAAGATAATTTGATAGCTGATATTTTTACTCGGGATAAATTAGACCAATCCTTTCAAATATACTTTATTAAGTTGCTCAGACAATTTCAATTTGAAATTGATTAAAGTATATTTAACTGCACTTTGACCAATTATTTTTAGTTTAGTATTCATGTGTTGTAAATTAGATGGGAGTAACATTATAGAGTATCTTTATGATATTATAATTTTCATATCTAATATATATAAAAAAAATTCATAGGTATTTTACTTTACATAATACTCCTGTTGTGTTGATGGTCTTGTACAAAATATTGTTAACCATTTTACAAGTGAACAAAAGAGTCTAAGATGAAATAACTAATTCTACACACATTACCACCATACTTCTCCTTTGTCTCCATTGGAATAGTATAGTATTTGTTTCAAAGACTTTGATCTGCATCCTTATAGTTTTGAGACAAATCCCATTACAGCATTACAATGTTTTTTTTTTCCAGCACATATCGTTGCTCACTTATAGCAGAGTGTCCTCTTTTCAGAGTTTTTCTATTCTGCATATTGATGTCTAGAACTATACCGAGTCTGCTAGGTAGTCCTTTGTTTCGTGCTTTCTTAGATGTCTTTCTTGTGCCTGCTAGGTAGTCCTTTGTTTCCTGCTTTCTTATATGTTTTTCTTATGCCTGCAAAATCTAAACAAAAATTCCTCTATTCTACAAACTCGCACTCATACCCTTTTCCTGCCTATTCCTGGTCCCGAATCCTTCCTATTATTGTTTGACATATAAAGTGTGTAGTGTTATAGTTATTCAGTAGATGTTCACTGACTTGGACCCTCTCCAACGGATCTAAACCCCTATACCTACAATCCAATACCATACACTTCAATGGACATCTTAGCATCTTGATGACCTCTTATGAACTATGTTCAGCAGAGATACATACAGGAAAAGTTCAATGTCTTCCGCCTCGCACACTACTGAGGCATTTTACTCCATGCTGTATACTACCTTGCTAGCATGTTTTTTCGTTTTTTCTGTCTTCTTAGCTCTCTGCATCAAGATCTCTATCCTACATTAAAATTTCGTTTACTACAGATTTATGTACTATTATGGACATAGTCACGATTTCGAATAGAAGAATTTCGCCTTAGAATTTTTGTTTGTTATCTAGTACCATGCATTTACTTGAGCTAGACAAATAATTAATCGCCTCTACGTCTACCTTTTTCTTCCTAAAATAACATTATTTCTTAACTTCTAAATGTTCCAACGCACAACTACCCAAACACGTCTCCAAATCCTATTTTAACAAATTGTTGGAAGTGTTGTTTAGTAGATCAGATCATCTTTTGTTTCTACCATGTTAGGCATGACTTTCCATGCAAACTGTTGTGTCAATAGGAGTGCATTTAGTTTCCATAGCATATTGTACATCTTCGCATCTTCCCCTATAGTTTCATTATACAATTCCTTATATTCGGACTTAGTATATATTTGCAACTCAATCACCCTCCACACTCATTCATGTTATGATTTCTCTCTCACTCAAATTATTCCCTCCTACATTCTCATGTTCCAAATACCCATCTCACCAATCATGGCCTCCTTAATGAATTTGCATATAATCTAGGATGTCTATCCAAAAGTGTTGTGTCACTTAGCCGCTAAAATCTTGCCTTACATGATCCAATTCTCCAATATAAGCTCCTCTCAAACCAATTTTATTGTATTTGCTTCCTATAAACCTTGCGCATAACTTCAGAGAATAGTTTTCACAACTATAACTTGTTATGCGCAATGCGTGTCATCTACAGATTATAACACGTTTATTTCAATATCTTTTTCACCCACCATCACCCAATACAAAAATTATATATCTCTCCTCTTTGTGGTTGTTAAATTTAGGTTTAGAGGCCAACATAACAGAGAGCTTAAGTCTTTTAGGTCCCGAACCATACGACCTAGGGTCAAATAATATGAGTTAACATATTTTGATCACTGTTCTAGTTTTCTGCAAATTTATTAACAATAAACGTTCATTGAACAAAAAATCAAAACAACAAAAGTTATCTTAATTTATAATTTTATGATTATTCTTTAATATGTGAATGTACAAAAAAATAAAAATAAAAAATATTATAGACGATTAAAATAACTTTATATGACGTTTATCAATTATTTTATCTTCAAATATAGTGGACTCAACCTTAACTTTCATGTAAAGCATGCAGAATAATGGTAGATATGTAATGTCGATGAGCTTGTATGTGTGATCAACCAATTCAAGGAAGCATGCATGCCTCTTCTATGTTTACCATGCAATGTCAACGTATGGGTTTCCTAGAGGGACACGAATTTGAAAAAAAACCTGAATGTATATATGCATATGCTTACCATGCAGATCTGAATGAATGGGTTTCCTAAATTAAAGTAATGATAAGAACACGAATTTGCAAGACAAAAAACACCGAAGCTAATCAAACTTTACAAACAACAAGTAAGAAAAAGCAAGAACAACATGAAGGTGCTTCAAATCATTACAAACTACCACGAAGGTACCATGTAAATGCCCCTAAAAATACACACAAAAATAAACGCAGAGGCTTTTCTCCTTCCCTTCTCCACTGTAGATTTCTTCTCATGTGATTCCCCATTTGACATGGAAAAAGCAATCATTGCGTTGCACCTTCCATTTTTAGTCCACACAAATTCAATCTTCCTTGCCTCACATGCGAGAACCTGAAAACATTATCCGTACCAATTGATATTATATTACCCTTACCATGGTCTGGTTCCACCATTGACATCCATTGACCAAGTCCTACGCGAAGATGAAGAAGGACCCATGTTAGGACGCCAAGCCCTAACACTAGTACTCGTCGCGGTTCTCGAAGAACCAGGACTAGAAGAACGTTGAGGCCCAACCCCACCACCTCTCAAACAACTAAACAAACCGTTAAACATTCTTCTAAACGCGCCACCTCTTCTCCTCCCTCGAGACTCCGAAACCGACCACGAAATCCTTCTGGGTTCACCCATAACAATGTTGTTCAAGTTGAACCCACCATCCACTTCCGTGTACACAAGAGGAACATTAACCTCTCTCTCACCCTCTCTTCTCCCCAACCTTCCCACCGCAAACCCTCCTCCCGGTAACCGCCAAATCGTCAACCCCACATTGTTCTCTTCCCCCTCCTCCACACGCTCCAACCCCGCACGTGTGTTCTCAACAGGCAACTGTTGGCGGCACACGGGGCACGAGTTCCGAATCTCCAGCCACGGTAAGATGCATTCTGGATGGTATATGTGTTTGCATGGCATTTCTCTCGCTATGGTGCAAAGCTCAAAAGCCTCCTTGCAGACCGCGCAGTGTGACTCCGTCACCATGTGGGACGCGTTTATCTCAACCGACGGCAAGGCCTCCACGGCGGCTTTAGACGCCGGCGCGTGGTGCTGGTCGTGCCTCTCAGACCTGGAGTTAGACTCCACGTTGGAAAGTTGGTCCATCACACGGTCGAAGCCTGTTCCCAGGAGAAACTCTGACATCCTCGGAGGGAGTGGTCGGGGACCGGTACCGGCGCCGTCGTCGTAGAAAAGGTCGAAGCTGGAGCCACGTTCGTGGCTTGACCCCTCGCCGTGGAGCATGATGACAGGGTTGAGCGGAGACGGGTCGCCGGTGACGGTTCTGCAATGATGGTTGCGAGAGGAACGGGGAATGTGGTCGGAGTTGCCGGCACGGTGGCCGATCATGTACATGGCCGCCGCCGTGGGGAACCTACGGCGGCGCGTTTCGACATGGACGGGGCGGTTGGAAGTGTCGATCTCTTCGACGAATCCACTGTCACAATCTGGACACATTGGCATTTCCTGTCTCCTTGCTCTGACAAATTTGTTGCACCGGAAACACCAATGGGAAGACATTACGCTCTGCGTATAGATACGATTTCACGGATACGGTGCGGTGTATATTATACGAAAATGTAGGGCCAGAGAGGGGTATTAAAATGAGGGGAAAATATTGGAAGAGTAGAAGTTGTGCATGATGAAGGAGTCGATGAGATAGTGGTTTGGATTGAGGAAGAGAAGAGAAAATGAAAGGATTATAGATTAGTGTTTGAGGGTGTGGCTTTGAAGGAGATTACAGAAAAAACGACGTTGTTTTTTTTTTTGGCGTGTCGGCAACGTTGTTTGTTGCACGACACGTCGTATTAAGCGTAGATTGAATGAATGAACAGTTTTAAGTTTTATGAGTTACGCTGGTGCGACATTACAGGCTCTTTGCTGTTTCTTGTTCTTGGTTCCTTTGCCGTTTTGTCTGAAAATAGCGAACGGAAGATTCTGTTACGGGATCTCAGCGCTTGAAGTTTCTCTTGAAACGCTGTTTCTAAACTTTTTATTCCTAACTCATCAACTGCCTCAACCTGCACTTCTCCTTATTCAATTCTAACAAAACAGAAATGTTATTTTTAAGATGCAAAACCCATTTTCATTAACGACATTATAAATAAAAATTATAATTTCTTTACATTTAAAACTAGTTAATGAGTTTTACTGACCAATATCCTAAAAGTGCTAAATAAAAAAATTATAAAGTTTTTTTTTTAAATTGAGATTACATTTAAAATCACAATAAGTGTACCGTTACACCTTTTAATAAACGTTTTTATTTATTTTTATTCTTTAATCAATATGCTAAAAATATTTGTTAGTATTTTCTTTACTTATTACTTTATTAATAAATTTAATTTATCTTATAATTGACTTTTTAAAATGACATTAGAATTTGGTTAAAATCCGCATTTTGTCAATCAAAATTAATATTTTTGAGTGTCTACCAAAGTGAATTATGTATTTACTTCTTCTAATGAAGGCTTCAAGAGGCTGATTGAGTATACGGGTGAATCAGGGTGATACAAGCCCAATTTAGTATAGACTACCAACAAAGGAGTTAGGTCCATGAATAAGCGTGTTGGCCCATTTAATTATTAATAATATTCAAAACTAGAAAATTAAAATAATTAAGTTATAAATATAAATGCCGTATATTTTTCTAATTCTGGTCTTTAGAATAATTTATTAATCCAAATGACCCCCTTAACAAATTTAATTCACGATTAAGTTCAGAAAATACATATTTAAGAGGACTAATAGTTTTTATTGATCTTAATCCGAAAATTGCAGGTTATACGAGATAACCAGTAAATTAAAAACCATAAAACTTTTTAGAACCCCAACGAAAATGATTAGAGAATGTAAAATTAAAAAGCACCATTGTCAACTACTTCTAAAACAATGAAAATGATTATAGTACTTTTCACTCTTGTATTTTCACTATAGTATACAGTTAATAATATATTTATGGAAGTTCTTGGTTGATGACAGTGAAAATTTAGAAAGTGTAAATTTGCAATTTTCAAGTTACCAAAAGCCACATATGTTCCTGTGCCTTGATTGATAGAAAGGGCGGAAGGTATGTTTGATATAGTTACTAAAAAATTGCACGAACCTATTGATTTTACTTGAAAACAATTGAATTGGTGGGAGAAGTAGAGATATTAAAAAAAAAAAGGACTCAAGTAACAACGGTGTGACGATACATAAGTGGTTTGAAGGAAAATGAGTGATGACTCATGCAACAGTTTGAAAGTCTAAATGGAAGACACATATAAGAATAAATGCTAGTAATTTTTTCGTTTTATTTTTTTATTAGCATCCAAGAGTCATTTGACTAATTTTAATTAAAATTCATAAAGTTGGTTTAGCTAACTTTAATAAATAGTTATTTCTTTAAGTAGCCACAATCTATTTAAGATCTATAAATTTAGATTTATTCTTATTCTTTACTTATTCAACACAAAATGATAACTAAAATTGATGTTTTTCCCACAATAATAAATATTTTATTACAAGTGTCATAGTCTCAATTTAGAAAATAAACAAATAAATTAAATAATATTATAAATAATTTTTAATATTTTAAGATTTTTTTATCATTATAAAAAAAAGTTAAATTACTGACGGAATCCTATCGACAAAATTTGACTCGTCAATAAAATATCATTGTCAATAATTTTTATGGACAGATATTATTTGTCACTAATTACGGATATTATTTTTTATAATAAAATTAATATTTATCAATTAATCGACAGATTTACTTACGAGTAATTTCGTCTGTAATTACCAACGACTCAAAAAATTTCTCAATAAATTTACATACAACGAATTTATTGACGAATTTTATTTTTATCAAAAATCTGTCGATAAATATAACAAAGTTTAGGTGTTTCTGATTGATTTGTCTTGTTGGTAATTTTAATTTTTTTTAGTGTATAAAATATTTAAGTCACTTGATTTTTTATTCTTTTCGACATTTTTATATCCATCATGTTATAGTTTTGCATAACTAATGTTTAAGAAGAGACTTAAAAAAAACAAATTGATCCATTTTGATTAACTCTTTTTTTTTATTAACGGTATTTACAATTCTATTTGATTTTATTTAGATCAATTTTTTTTTTTGGATTTTGTAACTATGAAATTGTTAAACCTTTTTTACAAAACAATTGTTAAACAATCTATAATGAAAAGTTGTCAAGAAGAAAAACATGTTCTAAATTATTTTTTATACTTATTAATAAATAAATTTCTTTAATATTTATAAATAAATTAAATAATCCTACAGTTAGAAGTTATAATAAAAATTTTGTATTCTTTTATCGAAAATAAGGAATTTTATAAATACACTGGACAAAAGAGAATGTCTAAATTCATATACAAAAGGTTTTGAAGCAAAGAAAAAAAATTACAATAAAGCTTACATTCCCAAGGTAACTAGTATGTTCTTACATATATTATTTCAATCTAGTGGATTACTTATCAATATAGTGGAAACTATAAACCACTTAATATCTCAAATTATATTCTAACTATTCTAAAACTTTTATAAAGTATAACTCATTCTAAGATAGATATATATATATGCTCAACAATTACTTATTATGTCTCTAAATCTAATTGGACTTTAATGAATAGAAATCTGAACCAAAGTGAAAAATTACATCTTAGTCATGCATTATGCTAATCATGTTTTATATTTGTCTTTAATGCATATGTTGACCCTTGAATTGTGTCATCTAATGTGTAAGGTGGACAATTAATTAATCCTACCAAATTGTATAAGATAAGTTGGGTTGACCTCTAATAAAGTCTAGGAAATCTCATGGTTGAATTAAGAAATACTTTTTTTTTATAGAAAGTTAGTGATGGCTATGGAGTATTTTCTATTTCCTTCCATTCCTGCTTCCTAAAGTATCTTCAAGAGTGATAAGTATTGGATTACTTGATTTTTGACAATTTCCATTCTATGATGAATTATTAATTTTCCATATATTTTTATCTTGTTCCTATTTGACACTTAAGAAAAAAAAAATCCTACATTACATTCTGCAGTATAACACTAACATTGTCAATATTGTTATATGATAACAAGGTCGAGGTATGATTCTTGCCCTGGTGTTGTAAACCATGTGTAGAAAACCTGTGTTGACTAAATAGTTACAATTTTGCGAGCTTTCATAAGAAATTCTTACATATTAAAACATATGAGTATGAAACATACATAGAAAAAAAAAAACAAATGGTGGACAAATTCATCAATTAGAGAGAGTTACTATCTAGTTATACAAAAGAACCATATCTAATTCTTTATTAACACTAATTTTTTATAGGTCAATGAACTATATGCACAAGGCTGAACACATACACTAATTTGAGTATGTAAACCTTGCACTTGGTGTGTTGTTTGTGATTCATATTTAGACCTTTACTTGAGCTAAATTAAACACTTTTGAATCTTTTGCCTTACTCTTAAAAGTAATGTTATTCTTTTATATGTCCAAATGGACTATATTGTTGCTACTCATATACACCTCTAGACTTTCATTTTTGAGTAAGGCTAAACTGAAAGTTTGGAAAATTATTTTTATCTTGTTTTAGTAAATATAAATATAATGCAAGTTAAATATAATTGAACTATAAAATAAGAGTGAAAATAAATATATTCATTTGTTAGTTCTTAATTAATCCCAAACATATAATATTATATTTAAATTTAGTAAGTAATTTTATCCAGTTCTTAATTTTTCAATATCAACTCTAAACCAAATTATTTAATTTAGAAAACAATAGATCACAAAAAAATCTAAAAGAAAATTAATATTGATTGGTTTTAAAATATTTATATCAATATATAGTTTTATTTTTTTTTTTTATTTTTTTTTTTTAAATAATTTTTTTTTTTTTTTTTTTTTAAATTTTTATTTAAATATATAATTTTTTTTTTTTTTTTTACGTTTCGGTTTTAAAAACTCCTAATTCGATAAACTTAAAAGGACATTATGAGAGGTACAATATTAGTAGGAAAAAAGAAAAGTAAGAAGAAAATAAGATGGAAAAATGTGTGTATTTAAAGTAAATAATTAATGTAAACTCTATTGAGTTATAACGTCAAGCAATAAAAAATATAATAGGTGAAAAAAAAAACAAATCTAAAGGATAATTAGAGTTTAATACTCACGTACTAATAATATAATTTATACTGTTATTCTTTGATAAATTTTCATTTATGTAACTATTGTAAAGATATGGACAAATTTATCACACCTATTAATTTATAATTTAATAATAATGTAAAACTGATAAATAATTTTCTCTCTTTTATACAAGTATGGATGTTTGTTGGGATGAGTAGATGGAAAGAGAATAAATCAAAAGATAATTTTCATATTGTATGTGTTGGGTTTGATGAGTGTTGATCAAAATGACATGTCTAACTTTTTTTTTTCTTTATCGGCAAATTACGTGTCTATGTACAATCATTATAGTACATGCATGTCTTATATAAATGTGGTCAAAACGTCCTTTACAAAAACAATAACGTCAATATCTGTTAGAGTTAGATGTGAAACCAAACACAGTGTTTGCATTATTTGTGATAGTTCTGTGAAATATTGCTTCCAAAACAATGAACAGCAAAACATTGGTGTGCTTGTTTGAGCCATAATGAATATAAGAGTTTGTATGGTTCATGTGGATTTGCGTTTTTTCATGCAACTTGTTGTTAGATGATGTAGGTAGCTGGATTGCAGCTATCAGATATGAACTTTCATTGACATTTTTGTTCGTAGTAATGACATTTCAGTACCTTTTTTTTTCTCCCACTTTCAGAAGGATACAAGAAGTCTTTAAATAAAACAGGCAAGGATACCTTAACAATTAAGGGTTTTATCATTTGTATCCTTTTCTTCTAGAATAAATTGTATGAATTTCTTTACTTGTCATTGTCCGAAAGATTACATGTTGTTTTGTAGTTAGATATGATACAATATAATTTAAGGAAAATATAATAATGTATAAATATGAGTAAAATAAATATTAATTATATTTAATTATTTAATACACGTTATGATTAATATTGAATAAAAATACATTAATAAAGTGACAATGTAGTAAATAATGAAACTATAGTTTACATTCAATCTAAATTAGGTCATAAGAATAAGATAATGACTTCGTAATAAATAGTGATATATATATATATATATATATATATATATATATATATATATATATATATATATATATAATATAAAAAAAAAGATATATATATATTATTTTATGTCTCTCTATC
>Ga0099824_1003616_pt1 | contig 22588 bp, 17 predicted proteins | sample SiratrowhiteBW_FD_76837 | JGI IMG/M metagenome (GOLD analysis project Ga0099824, IMG submission 76837) | Root nodule microbial communities of legume samples collected from California, USA - Siratro white BW | ecosystem: Host-associated > Plants > Roots > Nodule | place: USA: California... | reverse complement strand
TTATTAATATTAATATTAATATTATTAGGAATAATAGTATTAGTATTATTAATATTGTTATTAATATTACTTTGATATTATATTTATTAATATTATTATAATTAATATTAATATTAACATGGTTATTAATATTATTATTAATATTAAAGATAATAATATTATTATTTTAGTATTATTAATATTATACTTACTATTATTGACAAAAATAATAATAACAAAAGTCATAAGAATAATAAGAATAATAACAATGAGTATATGATTGCAAAGTTGATGTTGATGTAGTGGTTATGACTTGTGTTTGTATGCTGAAGGACCTGGGTCAAACTTTGACTTTCTCAAAGTACGTTGTGATTCATTTCCTAAACTCATCCTTGCCAATTTTTAATTCAATAACACTTTAAGGAGCCAATAAATTTACCAACTATAAAAACTGAAAGAAAAAAAGATAAATAGTACATTATAAAGTATTATAGTATACACTACAACAAAAAAACTATTTAAAGACCAATTTTTAACTACCAAATAAAACAGTTGTTAATTGTGACCAAAATAATCACCAAATTAAATTTTGGTTGCTAACTAACTACAAAATGAAAGTAATGATTGAATTTAGTGACCACTTAAGTCAAGATAATTGGTATCTAACATTAGCTACCAAGGTTTTAGTGACCTTTGACATTAGATTCTAAATTAATTAGATACCAATTTAGAATCTAATGTCAAAGGTCACTAAAACCTTGGTAGCTAATGTTAAATACCAATTATCTTGACTTAACTGGTCACTAAATTCAATCATTACTTCTATTTTGTAGTTATTTAGCAACCAAAATCTAATTTTGTGACTACTTTGGTCACAATAAGCAAACATTTCATTTGATAACTAAAAAATTGTCTCTAAATGGCTTATTTCTTGTAGTGATAGTAACCACCTAATCATTAGACCAATAATATGTGATTCAATTTATTAGATTCAACAAATTATTATTCTAACAATCATAATAACTGTATTAAAAGCATTTGAAATTTATATAAAAGAAAATGAAGAAATAAGATAGATATTATTTTACCAAACATGACAGAGTCAGACAAGTACATATACATATACATAACACAGATTGGCCTGTATACCTCAGACAATACAATCTTCTGCCGTATATTCCTGACTTTCTTGAAATGAGTTGCACTCAATTGATTACTTTGATACGCTAGTAACAAAGTTTGGAGCCCAATTTGTTACTAATCGGCCACACCACATCACCTTCATAGCCCTCGTCAACCTCAGCAAGAGAAGGCCATCCCTTTGCGTCTCCATGGAGATGTTCAAGAAGGTGCACTCAACACCCAAAATTTGAGTTCCGAAATGGCTATGCATCACATGGTTAGAGTGCTAAAACCCGATCCATTCTAAAACAGTGTATGCAAGAAACCCACAACAAACATTGATGAACTCGAGGAAAAAAAAAGAGAAAAGAAAAAAAATAGCCAAGTTTATGCTCTTGAAAAAAATCCAAAGAATTCCAAAGTCAAGTGAGGGTCAAATAATCCTTGAACCCAAAGCATTCTCACCCACCACCCATCCGCCAAGACCAAAGGACAATGTCTAGGTCCCACGTTTTTCCATATGTACACCTTTAAATGTTGATCACGCGAGAAGTACCTGGTTGATTCTTAACTACACAAGTCGAATACTTAGACATTGAAAATCGAGTCATTTAATTTATTCGTAATAGGTAAAACGCCACGAATAACTTCGCATTATCATAATAGCACTAATTAAACACTGAATCCTGCTTTTGATCAATAAACATGACTAGAAAACTGAAATAGAAAGAACACACAATAAACACGATTTTCATGTTGGCTTCATCCGGAATAGTTTCAACAGGGATAAGTTCGCCATTGTAAAAATCATTCCTGACATCATCTAAAGGAATCTTGTAGAGGAGGGAAGCTTGCTCAGGCTTTATTGAAGCTGACTCAAGTTGTTCCAATACAAAGTCTTGGGTCTGACGAAAGTCTTTCTCCAATTGCTTTCAGCGCTCCTGTTCAGTGTAGAGTGGCAAGATCATATTGGTTAAGATCTTTCGAAGACCTTTGATTTCGGCAACTTGCTCCTCCACCATGGCCAATAAGTCTTTTTCCTTGCTCTTTGATAGCAAGTACCTCTCTCAACATGAGCTCTCATTGACCTTCAGTTGCTTGGCCTGCTCCTTCAGCCTTTTCAGCGACCTCCAAGAGGATGACTTGTCATTGTGCCTCTTGGAAGATTTAGTGTTAGCATTTTTTTTTCTGTGATGGTAAGTGCACCAGTCACAAATGTAGTAAGTAATAAATATATCATTCTCTCCCAAGGGACTTATGCAATGCAACAATTTTAAATGATTATAATAAATTTAGACTCAGAAAAATAATCCATAATTCAAATATTGTGTAGAAAAATAAAATTGAAAAAAAAATATTTAGGGATTTTTTTATAAAACTTAGAACACAGAAAAAGAGTAAAATATTAATAGAACGAATTTTTTAGGGTTAGATTTCACCGAACCTCACTTTCATGTATGAAAACAATTTTCTTCTTTTAAATCAATTATTAATGTCAACTAGCAATAATACTCAAACCTCAATTCCTAAGCAAATTGATCCTAAGATTTATCTATTAATCGTCAATTCCTTAATTAATTATATAAATAAATCTTCCAATATCCACAAGGGTCTTAAGACAACAAACAAATCTTACTTTATTACTAGATACAAGCTTTCATATGGTATTTTAATTCAATTCCCCATTACAGAAGATATTTCCCAATACCTTGATAATCAATTATTAAGTCACAAATCAACACAACAGGCAATAACCGCAGAATTAAAATACTGATATATTGAAAGAAAATCATCTATGTAAAGACATTTATTAAAACCGAACCAACATGAGAGTTTCGTCTGATTACATCTAATCCCAATAATAATGGGTTCAACTCCTCATGGTAATGAAAAGACCAAACAACCAATATGAACAACGAAAGAGGGTTGATTAAACCCAGAAACCCTAATTTGCCTCAAAGTCTAACTTTTTATGATCTCTAGCCAAGGATACCAACCCTAATGCTAAAGGTTTCTTAAGCAAAATATGTTCTTCGGTGCATAAGTCCGGCCCAACAAAGTGGCACTGAGGGCATATGGATTCTGTTGCAATTTCTGGTATTTTGGTCCAACTTTTAGCATCTTGAGCCCAACTCAAATAATTTGCACCTGACCCAATTTGCCTAAATTGGGCCGAACTCAACTTTGTTGAGTCCGACCCAGCTTTCAGCATCAACATTCCAACTTTGATATCATTTGCTTCTTAGGGATTCCAATCTTGCTCTTCTTGACCTAAATGTTTCCTGATAATTTATTTGACAAAATTAATGAGATTCAAAGTAAAATTAGATTAAAAGCTCAAGTAACCAATTATTTAAAATAAGAACAAATTATTTATGAAAAGAGACACAAACATGAGATTTAGCAAGTTGCAAGCTTAGAAAGAGTTAATTTCATTATGAAGATAAACCCAAAAATATCATATAATTTAACTTGATCACTTGAACTTGTGTTTCTTGTGTTTTTAGGCTATGGTGCTGACCAAAGATCAATGGGAGGAACAACCTGCACGAGGGTGACATCCTTGACAACCCCTTTTCCCTTCATGACCACTTTGGACTGCCTCTTTAAGTGTAAGTTCTTGAAGTAGTTCTTTTAGCCTTAAGGGTTCATCGATGTTAGAATGTATGCACCAAGAAAACAAAATCAAAGAAGTTAAAAATGAAAACAAGATTGCAAATCAAAACATATCGTCAATGTCATGAAAACAATGACGGGATAAGTATACACCAAGTAGTTTTTGGGTGGGAATTCTACGAGGAGGTTGGTTTAATATGACCAAAGTCTACAAATCCTCATTGATCATGCATGCTCTTAACCATACACTATAGCGTACAGGGTTCTTAGTCCAATACAAGGGAAACTTGGTGATTTCGCTATTATAAAAATAAGGCCAACCCTCTTTCTCGCCAAGACTTAGAAAAAAACATCTTAAAAATTTGTATGGCTAGGTGAAGGGGTTCAAGAGATAATTTCTCAGTCTGCTAATCAATTACAACCACCCTAACTTGAGACGTCACCTTCAAACTTGAAACGTCACCTTCAATCTAACTGTTGAACAAAGAATATGGAAATCTTGTAGCAACGTCCAACTATTCGGGTGCAATTGCATAGGAGCAATGCTCAACACTCTTATAGTGAACTTGCCCAGGGGAAATCAGATGTGAATGTCCTTTATTAAACAAGCATAAAAGAAGAAAAAATCCACAGTCAAATATTCTCATTCCTAGCAAACATGACAAACATATAAACATCGACAAAGCACAATGATACCATTAGGTATTGTTGACTCTAATATATCTACACTATCGGCAAAAGACCTAAGCAAGGAATACCACTTATACTTAGAATAATATTCCCGCATCTGAGAATCAACCCACTTGTAGTCATAAATGACAAGAGGAGCATTCTTGGCTTAACCATCAACACTCTTCGTCTCTAGAGTCAACTTGGCATCATTATTCCTGACTTCTCTAACACTCGACAACTTCTGGCTAACCTTGACATAGTCACTAAAACTACTCAACCCTATGTCGACAAGATTAATCAGACCGATGTCATCCAAAAACACCCTTCTCGACGAACCCACGAACTCACCCGATGACCTCGATGAAAGTGACAACAAAAGGAAGACGTTATTTATCTCATACTAGAAATATGTCAGACCTTAATTAGATAGATGACAATGACACATAATGGCCCAAGATGTTCTCTATTTATAAGGAATGAAGGGGAATAAGGCAAGCAAATCGTCACGACCTCTCAAGTGTTATATATGCCCATCCTCAATGGCTATAATTTCGAGACCTTTGACATATCTAACAACACGTTGTTTGAGGTAACTTAACCTTTTAAACTATTTGAAACGCTTTGTGTCCCTTGAGTCTGGGTCAATATACCACCTGGGACCGGTATAGTCTCGGTAAAGAAAACATTTTTTCTTTCACCAACAACTTGGAACGAGGACCATCTTAACTACATTAACCAGAGAGAGATCACATAACATTTCAAGTCTTGACAACGTGAAACTATAGACCTAGGAGTTTCACAATCCATTTTTCCTTGAGCCAATGGGCCAACATACAATACACGATTGACAACATATTGACATCATAAAGAAATGAAATTATCTTTTAAGACTCGTCATCTTCACTTGAGCATGGGGCCAATATACTATACAAGCTTTTAAGACAACAAATGAATCCTGCTCTATTCTTAGACACAAGCTTTCAATTGCTATTTTAATTCAATTCATGATTACAAAAGATATTTCTCAATACTCAAAGAATCAAAGATCAAGCCACGATTCGACATGATAGGCAATAATCGCAGAATTAAAATACTAACATATTAAAAGGAAAGACATCAATATGAAAACCAAAACGATTGCATGAGAGTTTAAAAAGGTAAATTCTAACCCCCAACAACAATGGATTTAGTTTCTCATAGTCATAATGAACCTAAACATTACGGAAGGACAATGGAAACAAGAAATTACTCTTAGAGAACCCTAATGTTACCTCCAATTGCCAATTTCACTCTTCAATGGCTCAAGATCTATAACTCTAATGCAAAGCAAACATTTAAATAGAATTTGAAATTCAATGCTCACGCTCGGCTCAACCTCTGTGGTGTCGGACACGATTGGAGTTTGTTGATCTTCCACACGTCTAGACCCAACTAGTGCTAGGCTTAGGTTACTTGCGTTGGGCACATTTTCTCTTAATTGCTCTCAACTTTCTCAAGTCGGGCTCAAGTTTTGTGCGCCAAGCCTGAGTTGTTTTATGTCAAATTATTCTTTAATCACTCATCTTTAGGGATTCTATCCTTTTTCTCTTAATCTAATACTTTTCTCTTCATTTTTATGCAAAATAATAAAAATTAGTGATCAAATTGATTTTCTAACTCCCATAATCATTTATTAACAAAAACTATCCAAAATTGAGAACTAAGTATATTTTAAGCTTAAAGATAGTTTATCTTCTTATAAAAATATAGTCCAAAAATATCAAATTCCTCCAAACTTAGAACCTTGTTTGTCCTCAAGCAAAGGTAACTTGGCATAGATGAAAAATTACTCAAAATTGGTATAACAATTCAAAATAAGTTCACCCAATCCCATCAAAATCAATCAAGTATGCTTCTCCTCAAATCAACTCAGAAAAAAAATGTTATCTCATTAAGTCTCAACTATGGTACTCAAGTGTAAAATGTAAAACAAAATGCACACAATTTCAACACAAATGGTATGTTATTTTCAGTAAACAACTAAAGGTATTATTTCTCACCAAAGTAAGTGTTTCACTAAGCACTCTAGTGTCTCAGGATGTATTTTATCTCTCATCTATCACTAATTCCCACAATTTAACTTAGCTTTTTAATTCAAGAGCCACAATTTTGAAAGCACACAACATGACAATGACTTTTATTGGGTTGTAATATGACTGGACTAAGTAGAAAATTGGTTTTTCTAGCTGATCAAAATACTTCAAGCAACTTAGAAAAAACACTATAGTGCTTCAACGTAAATGGCAAGTTATTTTCAGTGAACAAGTAAAGTATTATTTCTCACCAAAGTAAGTGCTTCACTTAAGCACTCTAGTGTCCCAAGATTCATTTTTCTCTCATTTATCACTAATTCTCACAATTAAACTTTGCTTTTTATTTCAAGAGCCAACAATGTCAAAAGCATGCAACATCACAATGACTTTTATTGGATTGTAATGTGACTAGACTAAGAAGAGAATTGGTTTTTTTGGATGATTAAAAAACTTCAAACAAAGAGAACAATTAGATCAACTAATAAATTCAGAAACCCTCTTCTATTCCAATCAAAAACAATTTGGAACTTTCTCCAAACTTGTTTATTTGAATGTCTGATTTTTATTTTTATGAAAGCACAACCTCTTATTTGTTCTTTATATCCCCATATATTTTTTTTAGATATTTTCCCCAAACTTGAATTATTATAAGACTCTGATCTCCTTACTTTCCTAACTCAAAGTGAGATAGTCAAACAAAATTAAGAGTTTTAAGGATGAAGAACAATATCTTTTTAAGGCTAAAAAAGGGTACAAACCAATTTAGCACTAGCTACAATGAAGATACAAACAAATGACATTGATCACATGTTCATGCAATTGAATAATCAGTAAAGAAACTCAAGCAAAATTATTTATAAATAATCAATGATAGTACTTACTTGAATAACTTTGAAGCTCAAAATTTCACTTGGGTACACAGTTAATACCAAAAGTTGCGACATAGTATGCCACAATAATGCACTTCTCAACATCCAAAACACAAGAATAACCACAACTTAAACTAACAAGAACAACCTAGTCAGTTCCCAAGACTTGATGAAGAAAGCATATACAATTTATCATAAGATATTAGTCGACTCAATCGAAGTCATTAATGGTGCATCATAAATGTTATCCAGCCAAGTTCCAATTATTTACAAAACAAAGGAAAAACAAAAACCGAAAACACAACTAAACAAATAAAAACAAAATTAAACAAAACAAAAAATAAAATCCAACAACCAAATATCCCTAAATATATGATCATGTTCTTCAGCTTCATCTTTGGCATCATCATCAGCTTTTGCACCTGATACGCACTGCCGAACGCGTTCCAAATTAAATTAGGAGGCTAGATTTTGCAATATAGCTAACTAGGTCATTCTTCCAAGGATCACTCAAATATTCTCTTAAGCTAAAATATAAAAAAATAGCACGGGGATGATAGAATATTTAAATTTACCATGAAACTTAAACAGAACAAAAATGCAATTCAAACAAAGCAGTGAAAGTCAACTCGGCCTTTCTTCTATTCTCCCAAATCCCTCACTAGTTTCTAATCATAATCCCAATCACATCTATAAATTAAACAGATCAAAATCCCTGCATCTATTTAACATCCTAAGTACTCCACAATCTTGAAGCATTTTATTGAATACCTAGTGTGTCGAACCAATGCAATTGCATGGTGAGCAACATCATCGATGCGACTTGATTCCGATTCGAGAACTCCACAACACATTTCAATCGGACTGTATTCATTCAATCACAAAGTCAATCCAACTATTAAATCTAACAATCAAATTAAAACAACAAATGAACAAGTAATTGCAAAAAGAAATACAAAACACAAACCTAAGGATTAGTGAAAACGGGAGAACCTTCGGGGACCGGATTGAACAAAGGGTTTAACCACTCATCATCATGGTTGGCATTCAAATATTTAGCGGAAGGAACATGAAGAAAATAAAATGTAGCATGAAGAAGAAAAACAAATGAGAAAAATCAAACAAACTGTATTCACCAAAGAGAACTGTGTAGTGTCGTTGCCGTCTTTTTCAAATCTGTCCATTGTTTTAAACATTACAATGTACATCCTTTTGCAAACCCTAAGGTGGCCTAACCCTACCTCTATGTTGCCCTAATTTAATAAAAAACACATATCCCAGCTCAATTGGGAATAAAATGACTAAGTTGTCCACAATTAATTTTTTCCACTCAAAGTGTTGTCCTGATTCCATACGCCAACTTCAAGGCTGATTTTGTCCACTTTACAGTCCGAATTTGGTCTTGGACCCTATCACAATGTTTGTAGATCTCTGAGTTATCTACAAAACTACATAAAGATCAAGTTAATCCGAAGTCTGTAGTAAAATTTATAGACAAAATACAAAACATGCTCAAGTTTGGAAAATATTCAAAAATTTCATCAAATTGAGTAAAATTTTCAATTAAAGACCAATAAGCTCAAATACAGAAAAATGGTCCAAAACTTACCATTATTCTTATCACTATGAAGTGAGAAAATGGTTAAAATAAATACATATTAGCACCCCTTCCTCCAAATTGGTCCTAGTCCCCAGGTTAAGCAACATAAGTAGAAAACTCCTTAACGGTTAAATGGAATGTCAGTGGAGAGCTTGGTCCATGAAATGTGAGACCTCTGAGGGTGTCCAGCACCATGGTCTAAGATATATACATTGCTTGCATTGAGGCATCAAAGTGCTCCCAACTCAAAACAGTACTAATAAGGACTCTCCCTCGTAGGGGTTATGTTAGTGTCATGTATTGCTTACCCGCATTACAATATCTATTGATATAGTTATATCAATAATTTGATGAAGGAACTCAAATCATGAAAATGAGACATCCACCCCAACTCTCCTACAAAGATGAGTAATAAATGATGGATGTCCTAGACCAGCAATAGTTCTAGATGTGTTGGCACACTAATTAATCTTCCAAGAAATCTGCCTACCTACATTCAATGATTTTTTAGATCTTAACTTAGTAACATCAGAGACATGGGAAGTGGAGAAATATTGGAGTGGATGAAAGTCACCCAATTGGTAGCCAAATAAGTCACATCAGTCCCCTCAATATGTAATGGTAATTGTTGCATGTTCCTCACAAATGTGCCTCCGAGCAAGCATACTACCCTTTCAATCTCTGTGTGGCTATATCATATATTAATGTATTGCATATATTCACAAGGAGCATTTGCCTCATGAATCCCAAGGAAGGAATTTATGGTAGCAACATCTAAAGGCACTGCCTTCCCCCTCACACAACTTAGTGTATGGAGGGATTGACCCTTCTTGAACCATAGCATTAACATAGAATTCTTTCACCACAACAATTGTAACTGGCTCTCAATGGTTTCTCATCTCAGTCCAATTCCTCCTTCGAAGTTCATCCTGAAATCCCATAGCTTCACCTGGTCTCAAATACATTTTTCTCTCCATAATTAATCTCTTATTCTCCACAAATTGTCACTCATGAGCTGAAGAAATAAATTTTCCTGAGTACAATTGTCCCTTTCTCCTCTGTCCCCTCAAGAATTGTCTTTCTAAATGCTTCTGCTCTTTAAAATGAGATGCCATCTACAAAATTCAAACACCAGAACACAGATAATCATGCAATTACAACTCAAAAATCACCTAAAACACAACAAAAATAAAGAAATGAAAAACTGAATGAGCTTAGTGAACATGAGTTGAGCCTAAGAAACAAGATTCAAGCTTTTCCGAGTAGTTGTGCCAAACTCAAAGAATGTGAATTGGGCGCCACAAACAAATTTTGAGAAATTTTAACTTCCAATGGTCAAAAATCACCCAAAGCATCTAGAATAAAATACCACAACACAATTTCAAACAAATAAAACCTTAAAACAAACTAATATTAACAAACTAACACTACACAGTAATTTAAAACATATCATACTCAAATAAACACAAAAAAATAAACAATTTACCTTGGATGTATTGATGTGAACCCAGTTAGGAATAATCCCCAGAACCCACAACAAAGAGTAGTTGAATGCTCCAAGATCCCTAAGTATTTAGATTTAGGATGATCTACTCAGAACCCTTGTCTTGCGAAAAAGAAAATGCAGCAAAGACCCTAAAGTATGATAAACGCCACAAGGATGATCAACCCTTGATAAGTTGCAAGTCCAATGAAGAACTCAAGAGAGAAACTCTCACTTTTGAAATTTTCAGAATCAAATTCGTATTTCCAATTCAAAGTTGTTGTTTACATGTGTTTTCTTACTTAAGTAGACCTTGATCTTCTAAAAAGCTAACCTAACTCTTCAATAGCCTAGAAGCCTCCAAATTTAATGCAGTAGCAGCTTTTTGGCACACTTATAGATGACTAATTATTACATCAAATGGAAAAACAAAAAACATAACTTACTAAGCATGACTACTCTAAGCCCTATGGAAAATAATCAAAATACATCAAAATAAAAAATTTAAAATTCGTTCACAAAATAATGGGTGACTCTTCAGATTTTAACCTAAGCCCAAAATAGCCCATTTACACTTAAATTAAATCTGGTGATGCATTTTCTATGGGTCCTTCTCTTCAAATGATTTACTTTTAGCCCAAATCTCCTTCATTTAATTCCTTCATCAACCCATATCAAATTAAGAATGTGACTAGGTTTCAATTCAATCTTAGACTTTGTTTGCACAGTCAAAATGTCTTGAATCAGCCCAATCAATGCCTCTTTCAGTTTTTGGGCACTTGACCTGGTGATTGGTCCACTTGGAATTTGCAAAGCATCATTTGAATTATTTATTTATGCAGGTGCTTGAGGTTGGTTAAACTTCAGCTCTTGGTTCTCATCATGTATAATGCAAATGTAGGTGTTGAAAAAGGTTAAAAACTTAGAATCAGCCACAAATATGCCAAGGAGTGCAAATGTGGTGAAGCACGATTCTTTTAGTGTAAAAGCAAAAATAGAAGTGCTTACATTGGTTAGGGGTCAAAGTTATTTTCTAAAAAAATCAATATAGGGTTGGGCTCAGGTATGTACGTCCAGCCTAGGTTACAACCCAAGACCAAAACTATGAGATGTGTCAGGCTCAACTACCTGAGTTGGGCTTGGCCACTCTTTAGAGCAAAATTTCTCAAAGTGCGTCAGGCTCAACTACTTGACCTAGGCTTGAAGGCTGAAACTTTTAAAATGTTTACCCTTTACAACTCTTAATTCACAATACATAAAAAAAAATATAAACAAAACTAAACAAAATAAAATTAAACAATCAAAAGTAAACCCACTTAAAGAAATTGTTTAAGCAATGAAAAAAAAAAACGGGTTGCCTTCAAGATAGCGCTTGTTTAATGTCTCGAGCCTGACAGGTAGCTCAATCAAGGTGTAAGAAACTTGTGATGCAACATCTCCCTAGTCACCATCTTTGTCTTTTTGGAATATGAACTCTCAAGTGCAAGTTTTCCATCAATGTTAACCTCTTTGATCACCCAAAGATTTGCCTATTTAGCTCTCTAACTTTTGAACAAACTCTTCATCTATGAAGTGTTAAATATGATGGATTTTCCTGGTCTCACTTCTTCTTCCTTTAGCTCTGAGTAAACCTTTTCAATTATGAATAAGGATGCTAAATTTTAGTCATCCAATTCCTCAAGTTCTTGTTGTGTTGGCTTGAAACATCCAGCCACCTCCTTCCACATACCTGATGTGGTTTCTTTCTTTTGTGTCACAAGTTGAGCTTCTACTCTCAAACATTCTTTTGGAGCTTCAAAAACAATAAAAGTAGCTTCATCGTCTTGATCTCACCTTCATTTTCCCATCGTTCACATCAATGATGACTCTAACATTCTTCATACAAGTTCTTTCAAGAATTAAAGGCACATCAACATCTTCATCCATATTCATCACAAAAAAGTTAATTGGAAAAATATATTCTCCCACCAGCACATCTTGCACCACCCCGTGAGGGTATTTGATAGATTTTTCTATTAGCTACAATGTCATCCTAGTAGGTTTGACTTCCAAGTTGTCAATCCTCTTCATCATAGGCAAGGATATTAGATTGATGTTGATCCCAAAAACATCAAAGCTTTCCTCATAGATGATTCACATATGCTTACTGAAATAGTAAAACCTCCAGGATCTTTGGTCTCAAGGGGCAAGAACTTTTGAATAATTGCATTACAACCAGCTTCGAACTCAATAATATCTTCCTCTTCTTTGTGAGCATTTTCTTCATGAACTTGGCATACATAGACATTTCCTCTAAAGCCTCTACAAAAGGTATAATGATATGTGGCTTCTTAAATACTACTCTAAATCTAGCGAATTCTCTTTCCTTGTCTTGTTTTGAAGACACAAGGGGATAAAGAAGCTTCTTCTCCAATGGGGCTCTAAATTCCTCTATCTTTTTTTCTTTATTTTCATTTTCTTTATTTTTTTCTTTATTTTTCTCATTTTTATTTTTTTTTCTCTTCCATCACAATTTCATCACTCAAATTTTCCTTTTCTTCTTCTTCATTGATAAACTCACTTTCACCACACTCATTCTTTTGATCCATGACTCAACCAACCACTTTCTTGCTTCTAGTCATAATGGCTTTGCATTACTCCTTGAAATTCACCTGAGTATTTGTTGAAAATGTTACTCTCGATTGGTCTGCCATTTGCTTTGCTAATTGGCCCACTTGAACCTTCGGATTCTTCAAAGATGCATTAACATTTTTCTGATTTTGGATACATCATAAGCATGTATTTTGATCCATTTGAAAGGGCTTCAAATATCCACTAAGTCTAATAATAATCAAATGGAATTAAGTGAGAGTTTAATATTTTCGAAAACCATTTTTTCAAAGTACTGCAACTAATTGTTTTCGAAAATCAATTTGTTGAAAATTTTGTTTTTAGAAAATTCAATCAATTTAATTACGATTGTTGGTTCTGTTTTAAAATAGTTTAGCTTTATAAACCAGAAGAGAGCCTCCATAGAACCGATATAGAGTAAGATTGAGAACTTTTCTAAGCAAAATACAGTGATAATCAAGAACTCTAGTGTGCGTCTATTGGATTCAAGTGGTTTTCTTCAAGAAAGATCAAGATTGTAGATCTTGAAGCTCTTCATTTGTGTGTTTGCTCTAGTTCTGCACTACAAGAGATAAGCTTCTGTATTGTTTTTCATCTTGAGTTTTGATGTAATAATTCAGCTAGTGCATCGATTTGTGATAATACTTGAGTGGTTTGTCTACAAATTGTATAGGATTTACATTTGTAGGGGTGCAGTAGGGTTCTATAAATTCGTTTTCTATAGGGTGTAGAAGGGTTTCTTGAAAAATATATATTTGTTTTCATTTCATTCTCAAGTTTGTTGTATTTAATTCCAACTATTTCTCTTTATTTCTACTTTATTTGATTAGACAAAGGGTGATAAATAATGTTGATTGTTGTGTTTTTCTATTGCTATCTTTATGTTGTTGTTAGTTAAACTATATTGATATACATGTATCTGTGTTGTTGGTTTTTTGTTTTCTCTGCCTTGTCTTGGTATAGGTTATTTCAGTATAGTTTCTTCCATACAAATGCACACATATTCAACTGGTTTTGTGTTGAAATATTTGTGCTTTGATGTTTTAAATGATTAAATGTTATATCATCTTGATATAATTTGACTAATGAGAATTAAATATTTAGTTTTAGTAGTTTGATAACCCGTTAAACTTGTTCTTCATTATATATTTGAGTTTGTATGATGTTCAAAATTATTTGTGAAAACCTGGTCTATTTGAACCTTGTTTGTGAAAATACCAAGTTTATTGTTATAAGCACCATAAAAGTATGGAGAGATTGCTAGAGAAAAACTCAACTAATGAAAGCACTTTCAGAGGCAACAAAAGGCTCCAATTAAACTTCAAACTTTTCCCTGAGTTTCTAAAGAGAAACTCAAGAAGGGTCCTCACTTCCTAGGAAGGTTCCTTGGTGGTGAACCTAGGAGAATATTACTCCCAAATTTTTAATGACTTTGAAGAAGAGAATACAAATTTTTAGCACATCAATTCTCATTCAATTTTCAAAGTGCATATTGTTATCTCTGTGCTAACTTAAGAAGGAGAATAGTGTTTAAAAGTCTTTCATAGATCGACCGACAAGTTAAAAACTATTATTTGAATGTGTTTTATCAATTATGTTTGCAAAAGCTTACAAAATATTTTTAAAGACAATTCCACCCTTTCTTCTTATATTATGACTTATTTTGAAATAAATTATTAAATGAAAATACACTCCTAATATTATATTATTTTTTCAAAGTGAGTACAAGAGTGGGGTTGACCTTTTTTAATAGGTTTGGGAGCTCCTAACACTTATTGGTCTATAGGGTGTGAGACTAAAAGGTGCAAAGTGCAATTACACTTGTAATTCCCGCACATACAGATGTCTCAAATCGCATATTGCTTAAATCTTACATTTTCCAAGTGTTTATAAGCTCCAAAGCTCCCTTGATGTTGCATAGTCATGGAGGCTTGTGGTAAGCCGTGATTGACTCCATTATGACCACCTCAATTGAGGTTTTAACTTTCCTAATGAAGAGGGCTGCATCTTAGGGCTCAAACCCTCAATTTAGGCCCAAAACTTAGCCAACTAAGCTTTTATTTTTTATACAAAGGAAAAATTACTCCTATACAAAAGATTATATTCCTATTACTACACATTTTAGAAGAAAAGACAAAGAATACTCTAATAATGCACCCTCCATAAGAGAAGATTCTTTTTAAGCCCCTCTTCCTCCTTCATTCTTCTAGCCATGGCCCTTGTGAGGGGCCCTATGTGTGGTGTTCCAAGTAGTCTTCCATCACCAACAACCCATATTTTGATTAAGTATCATTAAACAACAAAGTATGAAACATGATCATACTTTGTTTGTAAGACAAAAGACTTTACTTTAAAACAGACAATGTAATACACAAGTGACAAATGTTACAACACTTTGTAGTCTCTTTCCATCTGATAATCATTGTTTTGCTTCTGCGATAAGCACATACTTGTACTTTATAAAATATCTTTATGCTTGTTCTATATTACAAAGAATATTCGCTTCTTTCATCTGCAAGATGATTTGTAAAAGCATGTGTCACATCAACAATCTCTTAGAAAATGAACTAAAGTTGTTATGCTTCAACAAATCCTTAACATGTGCTTTGTCAACTCTGGAAAAGACTATATGACTCATACAGTTCAACGCTTTACACAATTTTGAGTAAAGGCACTCTAACTAAGAACTAATAATAATTTTGAGATGTTCTTCAAAATGAGAAGCATTTAATCATGCATGAAACAAATTTAATGTATCCTCTACGCTCAAACTGCTCTATCATATTGAGTTGAAGTTGTTAAACCGTTATAAAAGGATTTGCAAATATTTTTTTCTTAAACACTTATATAAATTCATCCTTCAAGAAGAAAAGTAAAAGAACTATGATTTACAGAAGTGCCAAAACACTGTTAGAATTTTTGTGACCTAAGAAGATTTGTAAGAACACTGTTGTGTTCATTAACAAACTAGTGGAGTACATTAACCTTGTGTATGTTGAAAGACGTTACCCTCTCTAGTGAGCAGACTATGTGATCTTTTAGATAACATCTTAGACAAATCTTTGTTTTAGCCAAAAATAACCGACTCAGTGGGTTAGTTAGGAGTGATCACGTTCCAAATAATACTCGAGTTTTTAACCAAGAGTGATTAAGTGCTTAAAGAATACTTGATGGGTTAGATAAGAGTGGCTAAATTCTTAAACAATACTCAACGGGTTAGCCAAAAATGGTTATGATCCAAAATAGTACTAGTATTGTAACTTTGAACATTAGTCTTCACACTGAAGCACAATTAGTCTATTAAGAACTGGATATAATCTAGGCTATTAGACGATCCAGTGTATAAATTCGAGATTAAATTCTTCATTCTCTTATCTTATTAAAAGTGCATATTGTTATCTCTGTGCTAACTTAAGAAGGAGAATAGTGTTTAAAAGTCTTTCATAGATCGATCGACAAGTTAAAAACTATTATTTGAATGTGTTTTATCAATTATGTTTGCAAAAGCTTACAAAATATTTTTAAAGACAATTCCACCATTTCTTTTTATATTATGACTTATTTTGAAATAAATTATTAAATGAAAATACACTCCTAATATTATATTAGTTCTTTCAAAAAATTGTAAAAAATTAAATTGATATTTATAAATATGATTTTTAGAAAAGAAATATCTTTCCAAATATGACATAGTCATTTATACGTTTTATAAAATTTTACCATTTTCAGGAATTTAGAAAAGAAATTATCCTACTGTTTGCACATTTATAATGTGATGTCACCTTAAGATATATTATTTTTAAAAACTTACTCGTTTGGCAAAAGTGTGTCTCATGACATGTGTAATACGATGTATTTTAATTGACGGGTCTTTATGACATGTGTGAGTGTGTAATGTTTCTTTCAAATACGTGTTATTTTGATTTCCTAATGGCGTCATGTAATTTAATGATGAATTATTTCTATGATAACGAAACACTTTAATCACACTTAAGTATAGAAACAATTTACAGTAAGTGCTGAAAACACTTTACACTAAATTTTCTTAATTTACATGGTGTGTCGAAAACTTATTGTGAAAATATATAACTACACAAGTTACTATTATTACAGATTCTAAGTGTAATTAAGTTGGGTAAGAAGCTGCAACAAGAAATTAATTTAGAGATGAGTCAAACACTTCCTTAAAGCTAAAAATACCAGTCAAATATTTTTTAAAAAAGGTGAATTAAAGTTGTGGATTTTGGAAAAATATTAATTAGCTTGAAAAATGTAGAGTTCCTGAAAAGGGGAGAATAGTAGTGAATTTAATTTATTTAAAAAAGGTATGAATTAAAATTGCAGGTTTAGAAAAAATATAAATGAGGAGAGCAATGTAGTGAGCAGCACACACGTGTAGTGAGGTGTGGAAACGTGCGGGGTTCTGTTCTGGGCTTAGGCTTAGGGGCGTGACGTTGGACTGATGCGTCTTTCGTTTCCTTATTTCGCATCTCTCTCTCTCTCTCTCTCTCTTGCTGTCTGATCTGCCTCTCTTCCCTTTCCTTCGCTTCTTTTGACCCACCTTCTCCCTTCTACTTCAATGTCTTTCACTCTCCTCAATCCATTCCCACACTTTTCTTCTCTCTTTCTCCCTTGAGATTCTCCCCCAATTCCCACCCAAACAGAAAGATATAACAAACCCTCTTTCCCCCTTCAACCCTCCTAGGGTGCAAAATGAAGTCCTCGCTCAGCAAGTTGAAGAAAATTGCACTTCACAAGACCGTTTCCAAGGACAAAAGGGACTTTCAACCCACCGTTAAGTTCGACGAACTCGCTCTTGCTGCCAAGGTTCTTCCCCCACTCTACCTTACTTTTTCAATCTTATTATTATTATTATTATTTATTATTATTATTATTACTATTATTGTTATTATTATTATCATTATTGAATAAATAAATATTTTCTTCGTTGCGCCTTGTGATGTCCCTTTTGCAATTATCGTGTTTTGTCGCGACGATGATCGGTTGTTGTCAGAGACGGAACGCGGGGGAGTTTGTTCTGGAGATGACACGTGGACAGGCTGTGTTTTCGATGGGAAATTGGGTCTTTTAGTGCTGGCTTTAATTCGTTTTCTTGTAGTATATTGCAGGCTTTGGGTGTGGAAAAAGTGTGTGATAATGGTGATTTGGTGAAAAATGTTGAACGATCTCGTGCCTGGCTTGTTCTTTGTAGTGTTGTTAAGGGTTTTCCCCCCTTTTTTCAGGACATGCAAGATATGAGAGATTGCTACGATAGCCTGCTTTCTGCAGCTGCTGCTACCCAAAACAGTGCTTACGGTAAACATTATTAGTCTTCACACTTCTAATGTATCCCAAGCTTTTGAATTGGTTGTGCATTTTGTTATTTGTCCAAATTGTTTAGGTCACAAATTAAAAGTGCAAACACACTCAAACACATTTCATTTACTTGTCATATATGATGTCTCCAACAATTTTAGATACATGTTTGCATTTCGAGTTGCGGCAGTTCATTCCTGGCTGGTCTTTTTTCAGTATCCGTATTAGAGTATACGCATTCATTTGATTTTCATTTCTATTCTTGTTTAGTTTCTCTGTGATAGAACGAGCTTTTGAGTTAGGATTTAGTTTTGTGATAGAATGGACATTTTCTTCTTTCTTCTACTTATTTTTTTCTCTTAGCAAAATTTATTAATCCATAAAGTCTGGCATTGCTGTCCAATTCCAAAATAGGGAAATAGCTTATAATGCTGAACTTGCACACCTGCCCTCGTCATGCGTTCTTATTCTTATTGACATTGTTTGTTGTTGTGACAACCTTTCAAGTATTGTGAGATAGCAGCATTGAGGTATTTGAAAATGTCATGGTCTCCACTCTAGGACGTCTTGTCTCTTACCGCCTATTCACTGTATTATATTTACTGATCATTTGAAAAAGAGTTGTATAGTTAGTTTCTTTAGATGAGTTTTACTTCCTTGAAAATATTAATGTTGGTAGCATATCTTTTATTGTGTTATGTGTTCCAGAATTTGCTGAGTCGCTACAGGAAATGGGTACTTGTCTTTTGGAGAAAACAGCCTTAAATGATGATGAAGAAAGTGGTGAGTGGGTAAACATTTGGTGACTGCCCTATGCAAGTTACGTAGCCTCTTTTGCTAGTTGATTTAAACCATGTATAGTCTCATTGGTATAGTTGTTATGAACTGTATGCAGGTAAAGTTTTGGGGATGCTTGGAAGTGTGCAGCTTGAACTTCAGAAGCTTGTTGATAGCTATGTGAGCCTTTATTTGGGTGTAACCTTGTTTATTTCTTTGCTTCTACAACAGCATTGTTCATTTTCAAAATGTTTATTACGATTCTATCCTTTATGTCCCTCAGCGTTCTCACATTGTACTGACAATAACCAATCCATCGGAGTCTCTTCTTAATGAACTAAGAACCGTTGAGGTATGTTTATGGATTTATTTTTTTATCTGATTTCTCTATTGTTATAAAGCACCCAACGGTCTGACTGGGCTCTACAATGCACACTTTTGTGCTCATTGTTTTCCATGTTTCCCTTGTTTAGTTCATTACATTTTTATTTTAGTGGTTACTGGAAAATGCAGTTTCCTATCAGAACAGATCAGAATGCAATTAAAAGAAAATGGTGTTTTGGAACTTAGAGCAATGCTTGGCAATTATAATGCTTTGCAGGGGTGATTCTAAAATCTCATCCCCTTACGATTATATGTGGTTGGTTATCAAATATTTATAATCTTCAATTTGATTAGATGGACATTTTGAACCTCCAGAATGTATAAAATTGTTGATAGAAATTCTGGATCAATCCTGAATTTTAGTCCAACAAGAACAATACATTGACCTAAGTTCTTTCAGAGTCTTTCTCTCAAACACACTCAGTACAACTACCTACTAAATACAGAAACTGCCATGCCACCTACATGTGAAATACCAGTCAACAACTATCACACAAACCCAAAATGCTTGGTGCCTAATTTGCTGCCTAAAGGTGCAAATTTTAGGCCTATACTAGTGGTGCATCTAGATGACAGGAAAGAAAAAACAGATAATATACATTGTTTGTTTTGTTGAAAAGAATAAAGGGAAAAATAAACTTTTAGGGAAAATAATTCAATTTTTCTTTCCTTCCATTTTCTCTTCAGTTCAAATTTCAACTTTTTCTTTCCTCTCAAACAGAGGGTAATGTTTCATATCTGTGACTACCTAGTTGCCCTATCACACAGATTCATTATATATGATGTTGAAACCACATCATGATTTCTTGTTGTGATCTCTTTTTTCCAGTTTAACGAATTATCTATTCTGGAGGAAATCTCATGAGATTTATAAGTGTACTCTCCTTATAGTGCTTAACTTTCGAAATTGTTGCTATAACACTTTTGTCCCTAACTGAGATCTCCTTGTGGAGGATTGATTGTTGCCTTATAACACATTGGTTGGTTGTTCTGTAAATCTGACTGTTTCTTGTTCTCACACCTACCCATGCATCACATATGACACATTTAAACTATATTCACATGGAGTTTGTGTATTCCTGCATGCTGCAAAATATTGTTGTGGGAAAACTGTAAAACATGTTTCTCTAAAACTAATATGTAAAAGGATTTTTGCAAAGCTTTAGGTTCAACTAAAAAGTTCATTCAACCTACTTGTAAGATGTTAGGATCTAATGGCAAAGGATGAGAAATTGTCCTGGATTGGAAGTATGGGATTAGTATTTGTGGTTTATGAGGTTGTAGGCTCTCCAACTTTCCAACTACAGTGGCTAGTGTTTGTGGTGTGATTCTCCCAATGTTACTTTAATTATTCTTCCGGTAGATTTTGTTACATTTGACAGTTCATTAACATTGTAAATGAACTTATTAGGCATGTAAGATTTCATATATCATGGATATTAATAAATATATCCAATAAAATAATTTGAAAACATTGGAAACCCTCTGTGCCTCAGATAGAGAATGTGATTATTGAAGCTTGGTGAAATGGACAGGGTTTTATATCTTAACTGGTTTATGACAGTGTTATCAGCAGCTTACTGTGGAGAATGACGAAAAGCCAAAAGTCCACTATATCACATAGCATATAGGGACATAGGAAACTAGTGGAATATTCATAGAGGTTGAAATAAATCAATTATTATAAAAAAATGTATATGAACAAAATAAGCTTATGTATCTGACTTATTGTGATGAAAAATAATGTAAGTGATGGATTTAATGCATTTGAAGTTGACTAGTTGTTAGTGGATGATTTGTTAGATATTGTACTTGTATGCAAGAGATATGAGGCTTGTTAATAATGGAGATTGAACCTGAACTGAGTAAGGTGAAGTACTATAGAAGTATTGCAAAACTTAAAGGGGAAGGAAAAAGAAGTATTTTGCAGTTTTTGCCTTCTCTTATTTTAAGCCGACTTTTACATAATTTTGTTTTCTTTACAGATCTCTAGTCTGGGATTTAAAAAAATGTCAATTTTTTTATTCTTTTTAACACTATATATATTGATTGCCTTGTCTAGAAAGAACAGCGGTCAATGAATTTGGAACTGTAGTGACTTTGCTGCTGTATAAATTATATTTAATGTAGAACTATAAATTGTGTTGTTACATCTCAATGCCTATCTTTTCCTAATGCAGGACATGAAGCGACAATGTGACGAAAAAAGGTTTGTCTTTTCACAACTTCGTTGTTTTCCTCATCATCATGTGATGTTTCCTGAATCTGTTGTGTTGCCTCCAGAGAGGTTTATGAATACATGATTGCCCAACAGAAAGAGAAAGGAAAGTCAAAGAGTGGTAAAGGTGAAAGTATCACCTTACAGCAGTTACAGGCAGCTCATGATGACTATGAAGAAGAAGCAACACTCTGTGCCTTTCGACTAAAATCACTGAAGCAAGGCCAGTCACGCAGTCTCCTAACACAAGCAGCGCGTCACCATGCTGCTCAGGTTTTCTTGAACACATTTCTTCTCATTCAAACATTTTATCCTTTCTTGTGCATAGTCTTGATGCATGTTTCGTCTTGTTTTGTTTTCAATATAGTTGAATTTCTTTCGGAAAGGACTTAAATCACTAGAGGCGGTTGAGCCACATGTCAGGATGGTTGCTGAACGACAACATATTGATTACCAATTCAGTGGCCTTGAGGATGATGTTGGTGAAGATGGTAATAATGATGACAGTAATGATTTTGATGTCATTGAAGGCGGTGAGCTGAGTTTTGACTACCGATCAAATAAGCAAGGGCCATATTTTGTTTCCACATCTCCAAACTCAGCAGAGGTAGGGATTTTGTATTACTAAACTTGAATGGTTTTTAAAGCCCTAGTGCATACTGAACTTTATTATTATTGCTTATTTACTTTTTTTTTTAGTTTAAAACATTGCTAGAGTTTGTCACACGTGTCATTTTATACTTGTTTGTGTCTACATCTATACCTTGCTAAAACATAATACCTTTTTTTTTTTTTTTTTCATATTTTTAATTAAAAATTCTTTTTTTTTTATTTTTTTTCCTTGTTTTTTTAGTTGGAAAAAGGGGGTTG
>Ga0099824_1003615_pt1 | contig 22591 bp, 19 predicted proteins | sample SiratrowhiteBW_FD_76837 | JGI IMG/M metagenome (GOLD analysis project Ga0099824, IMG submission 76837) | Root nodule microbial communities of legume samples collected from California, USA - Siratro white BW | ecosystem: Host-associated > Plants > Roots > Nodule | place: USA: California... | reverse complement strand
CTCAATTTTTTCTGAAAAAAAAAAACAAAAGTTATGCAAAATTTTTGGAAAAAAAATAGAATCAAAAAAAAAAAAAAAAAAAAAAATTTAAAAAATATTAACTCATCTTTTTTCGTAAAAACTAATTTTTTTTTTTTTTTTTTTTTTTGAGTCTTAAACGAGGAGGATTATTCTGCATTGTCATCTTTTAATTATACAAAGTTATTTATAGTTATTTCTATTTTTAAAATAAAATAAAAAAAATAAAGTTCAGACAAGAAATTAGATACGTACCATTATTTAAAAATTGGACCTTTTATACCTAATTAAAATACAACAATAATACAATTTTTAATTGGTTAAGAAGTAAAATAATTTTCCTAAATAAAAAAGTAAATAATTAGAAAAATATGGAGACAAATATAAGTACCATCTTTAGAATTAATAGTTATAGATATGAATTGAATACCGTAATAAGAAAAAACTATGAATATTTTAATTTATAGGTTTTATATAGCGATGCACTTCGTTAACACGTTTACAGGTTTTAACTTAAAAAAATAAATTAATTTAATGTTTTTAATTTTTAATGACGTATTATTTTTTGTTTCTAATTTATCTCTAAATAAATTATATTAACATGTATATTCACAACATATAAAGTACGTGATATATTTATTAAAAATAGCAATTATTTTTATAAATAAAATATTTATTATTGTTTATATTTATATACAAAAATATTAAGTTGACACTTCACACACACATTAAGTTCTGAATCTATAACTAGGAATTAATTTTGTAATATGGTCAGTAATGATTTTTTTCATAAAGAAATTTAAAATAATTTTATTTTATAACTATGTAGCATTCAAACTTCTAACCACTTAAATGTACGCAATTTGTTACGTCAACTAATGTTTCTTAATTTAATATACTAATTAAATGCCAGACTTAAATATATTTTATAGTTTCTATAGCTTAATAAATATGTAGTTTTGGTCTGTGTTGCTACTCCACCTTTTCAAAATTAAACGACTTTGATATAATTTTAATATGTTATTTAATTGCTTAAAAAACCGTTTATACATGGAATTATTATTTAATGTTGAATCACATAAAATTATAGGAAATTATTAATGAATAAGTTATATTTAATTTATTGGATGAGAGAAGGGAATAAAAGTTTCATTTATTAGTCGTCCTTGTATCTTTGAACATTAGTGTGACCACCCACTTACTGCTAAAGAAGGTAGAAAACTCTTTGTTTGGTCATTGTTGATTACCTTAAAAATTGGACCATGTGATAATTACTCTTCTTTTAAACCCAACTACTAATTTGTCCTTCAATTATTAACATGGGGGTGTTAAATTACACCTTCCCAAGTGAAGTTGTGTGTGGTTGAAGGAGATGGAGTACCCCCACAACCATCACTATAGAAGCAGCACCGTGTGTGAGATAGAGGAAGAAGAGGACCACAACCAAACCCAACACCATGTTGGGCCCATACCCACTATTCATGGGAAAGAAGAAGATCAAGAACAAGAACAAGATTGTGTTTATGTTGCAGTGGGTAGGAGCAACACAAGCATGGACGCTCTCTCATGGACACTTAACAACTTGGTTTCTCAATCTACCATCATTTATCTCATTCATGTTTTCCCTCAGATCAAACACATTCCAAATCCACGTAAGTTCCCTTCACTTGGTCAAACCCACCTACGATGTTGTTTCAAATTTTCAACTTGGTCATAAAGAACAAATGTAATTTTTCTGATTTGCCAACGTTGTACTAACAAAGCTGATAGTGTCTAGTTGTCACTGGATGTTTTTGTGTGATGACAGTGGGAACAGGAATGGTTCCAAGGAATCAAGTTAGTGATGAGCAGGTGCAGAGTTATATTGACAAAGAAAGAGACAAGAGGAGAGAGCTTCTTCAGAAATTCCTACAATCATGCTCTTCTTCCAAGGTACTAATTCTATAAATCCAATGAAACCAACTTCTCATTCAATTCCTATGAAACCAAGAGACATATGAACAAAATTATCCACAACAGGTTAAGGTAGACACCATCCTGATTGAGAGTGACATAGTTGCAAAGGCTATCCTTGACCTCATTCCCATTCTTCAAATAAAAAGTCTAGTCATTGGAGCCAACAAATTCCATCTAAGGTACAGCATTAAGATCATAGCAGCATGTTTATGTTATTTTGTAAGCATTTCGTTAATATATATTTGAGCACTAATTACATTTGGACCAACAGAAAATCAAAATCAAGAAAAGGGAATAGTGTTGCTGATCAGATACTGCAGAATTCACCGGAAAGTTGCAAGGTGAGAATTGTATGTGAAGGGAAGGAAGTAAATGAGCAGATGATGATGTCACCCTCTCCTCGCACCTCTGCTAATGATACTTCTTCCATGACTAGCCAAAAGAAAGAAGATCATCATGATTCGGTTTCATGCATTTGTTTCATACCCAAGTTCAAATGATTATTACCCTGTTTGATTGAATTTGAATTGTAGCAAATGTCATAAGGGTATAGATGTAGCTGAATCAAGTTCTTTGACTCCTAATGTAGCTCCTGAATAATTCATTACTTATGTAATTCATTACCATTGTTCAATGTTGTTATCCCAGTTTGTGACAAGATGAACGGAAATTTGTATTATCATTCATTGTAGTTAACTAATTTTGTTAAAATATTGTTTGGTGCCACGTAATGCCCCCATATGATAGCGAATGCATCCACATAAAATATTGTTCGTATCAAACTAAGCATTTGATTTGACTTTATTAGAGGTATCGCATCCCTGGTTACTTCACCACAAAAGGCATATTCGTTCATGCTTCTCACTTGTGAATATACACAACATAGGCATGATTACACGACTCTTTAATAGTCAACTCTAATAATTTACAAACGACCAGGTCAACATTAACGAATTCATCTCAAACAACTTCAAAAATTTCCACATGTATGAGTTTAGGTTCTCACGTTTTTAATCTTGACAATGGGTACCAAGTACATAATGTAATGTTCGAGATTAACTTTTGGTTGATTTCATTGGTTATAATTTTTGCTTAGCTAATCAGGTCACATCTATGAAAGTAATATTGGATTACTTAAAATTAAAAATTTCAAATATTACAGAAGAAAAAATTTGAAATTCTTCATTTTCAAATTCATATGCCTTATCTTTGTAGTATAACCCAATTTTGACTGGAATATTATATACTTTACTAAGATAAAATGCATTCTTAGGATGCGTTTGGTCGATGTTGATTAGAATTTTTAAATTCATGTTGATATGCTTTATTTCTTTTATTTAAATTGTTAAGATTGTTGTTGTTTTTATGGTTGTTTTAGATTATCATTACTTTTCAGTTAATATTGCATGTGGTTTTTAATCAATGTCAAAAAAAAAATATTTTTTATAGATAATAGTTTTTTTTAGTGTTCGTAACGATTTCTCTATCAATGACACAAATATTTTTTTTTCTATAATTTGTTATAACTTCTTCTAAATTGAAAAGTTGTCAACCAATATTAATTAAGATTATTTTTAATTTAGCTCGAAATTTTTTTAGCCAACATTGATTTAAAAGTCCGAAAAAATTCTCAACCAACAAAATTGTAAAAACAATGAAAACAATATTAACTAACAATTGAGAAAAAGTTTCGTCAACATTAATTAAAAAAAAAATTGAGCGAAAAATATCGACTAAAACAAATCGTCAATATTGATGCGATTTAATTATTAATAATTTGTTGTATTTTATAATAATTGGAAGACTTTATTTAAAATAAATAAATTCCATAAATTTAAATTGTTTAATAGAATGAAATGCGTTATAAATCATGAAACTTTTTACTCAAACTTAAGGTTATTGTTTAAACTTTAAAGTAACAACTTAGAACAAAGAATTGTATATTTGTTTTTTTTTTTTTGAAAACTGACTTTTGAAAATAGTATATACAGTGTTTTGATATAATATTTATTGCAAGTCTCATTTTATTTGTTTATAAATAGTATATTTTTATTATTTAAATACAGTGGTTGTCTACCATGTTATTAGTATATATTTTCCATTAAAACTACTGTACATTTGTTAAACAGTAATCTCACATTACAATTTATCCTAAAATTACATTATATGGTTATTTTTATCACATAATCTACCTTCATTACAACATAACCAACGTGTACTATATTCTATGAAATAAAAATTTTGCCTATCCCTTTCAATATAGTTTTGTTTTGTCCAAATTAACCATAGTCAACTATATATTGATGCATCGTCACAACCAATTACTTGAAAAATTGGAGAAAGCCATAGCGAAGATGATGGGATCAACAAGGTCATGGGAAAAGGAGCATGATGAATGCATGCCCTACCATGAAGAAAATTCCAGTTGCTTTGCATGTGGGTTTTTAGGGTTCAAGAGAAACCAAGTCATGGATTGCAGTCTTAGCCGCAGAAGCAGCAGCAGCAGCAGCGAGATAGAAGATTCTGATTCGGAGGAGCTGTTTGAGATCAATCTGAAGGAGCCTTTGGCTTTGGATACAATAAGAGAAGACTGCGAGAGCACTGTGTTCTCTCTTGATATCCACAACTGCAATGATGATGTTGATGATGATGATGTTGTTTATGTGGCAGTAGGCAACGATGAACATTCCAGTCCAAGCATGGAAGCTCTTTCATGGGCCTTGAAGCACGCCGTGACACCCTCTGCCACCGTAGTCTGTCTTCTACACGTTTTCCCTCAAGTCAAGCTCATCCCAAGTCCACGTACGTAATTAAGTCTTGTCCTTCTCCAACTCTTTTTTTTCCATGCTACATGTTCATAGTCAAATAAGTCCCTTTCCCCGTATAACATGGGTTACTTGACAAGGTTTAGTCTCACTTTACGCGTGAACTCATCTTTCAATTTTTAGTGTCTTTCATTATGTCTTAAATATGATTCCAGAAGAATACATATCTGCTGTTTAGTTGTTATAGTCCCTCACTAAAGTTAACACGGGAAACAGATATGTCCAGAGTTTTAATTTGTTGCTTTATAGTTTCACAACCTAGTACTTAGTCAGCATGTTTAATGTTAGGAGATCGATACATTCTAGCTGCCCTTGTGTTTGGCAATAGAATATCATGTTCTTAATATGTTTAACAACAGTAGGAAAAATTCCAAGGAGTCACGTAAATCTAGAGTATGCCAACATGCACTTGATACAAGAGAGAGCCAAGAGGAAATTGCTCCTTCAAAAGTTCATTGACCTCTGCGTTCATTCTAAGGTAAATAAGTCCTTTGCTTGGAATACTTCACTTTATGTATTGAGTGAAGATACGCTTTGTTGATGATATATATATATATGTGGCATTACTATTGTGTACAGGTTAAGGTGGAGATTATGCTGATTGAGGGTGACAACGTTGCTAGAGCTATCGTGGACCTTGTTCGAAATCTTAATATAAGAAAGCTGGTCATTGGAATTTCCAGACCTAATTTAAGGTACCGTGTCTGAGATGCCTATATGCATGTGACTAATTAAATTCATATAATTTTCTAATTGTTTTATTATTTGGATTGGTAGAAAATGTGAATCTGGAAGGAAGAGTGGCATAGCGGCAAAAGTACTAGAAGATGCACAGGAGAGTTGTGATATAAAAATCATATGTGAAGGAAGAGAAGTGATAGACCAGATGAGTGAGTGCACTTCACCAGGCTCCACAGACCATGGGACTTCAACAGCTTCACATGAAATAAATAAATTCAGTGGATTTTTCCCACTAAAGCTTTTTATGTCCAGTTCGCTATGGTTATTTAGGTCCATCATCACCAAAAATAAGACGAGTAAATATGTATAATTCAGAAGCACCGAAGCAGAATCATATACTAATTAAGTTAGCGATTCATCTTGCTTCCATCAATATATTAATATAAAAGCATATTATCAAAAGCAGAACATATTCTCAAAGCATATCAGCTGCACCCATTCACCTTTATGAATACTATTATGAATAGTAAAATGAATCATGCTTCATGGTGGCGTTAGTCTTGAATTGGAAGAAGAAGAAAATAAATTTTCTAAAGATAAAATGAATTGGGCCTGGGCTAGCTCAAATATGAGCCCATAATTAGTAACGGGATGGGGTGCAGAAAGCAAAAGGCCTGAATTTTGAAAAGGGAAATAATAAAAAAAAGGGGTGGGGTGGGGTGGGGTGGTGTATTGGTGTGGGAGCTAAAGGAAAGAGAGGGGAGGATCCATAGAAGAGTCTGGAATCCCATCGGTGGTGGTTTTGCTGTTTGTGGCCTCAGTGGTCAGCCCTGCCCTCCCCTCCTGCAATCACCCAAGCGATCTCTCTCTTTGTCTCTCGCTCACTATTTCAGAACCCTTCCCACCATGAAGCGCTCAAACGACGACGTCGCAAACCCCTCAGTCGCCAAGCCAACCTTCCTAACCAAAGCCCAACGCGAGCAATTGGCCCTCCAACGCCGCCAGGAAGAAGTCGCCGAGCAGAAGCACCGCCGGGAGCAGCTACTCTCCCGCAACCAATCCTCCGATCCCAAACCCTCCTCCGACCGCGACAGAGACAGAGACAGAGAAAGGGACAGAGACCGTGACAACAGGGAGCGCGACCGCGACAGAGACAGGGACAGAGACCGCGAGAGGCCACGTGACCGGGACCGGGACCGGGACCGCGAACCCGAACGCCGCAACAGAGAGAGGGAGCGCGAAGAGGAGACCCGGGCCCGCGAGCGAGCTCGGTCCGATAAACTCGCGGAGCGCGAGAGGACACGTGACCGGGACCGCGAAGCCGAACGCCGCAACAGAGAGAGAGAGCGTGAAGAGGAGACCCGGGCTCGCGAGCGAGCTCGCTTGGAGAAACTCGCGGAGCGTGAGCGCGAGAAGGAGCTTGAGTCCATCAAGGAGCAGTACCTGGGTTCGAAAAAGCCCAAGAAGCGCGTGATCAAGCCCAGCGAGAAGTTCCGGTTCTCCTTCGACTGGGAGAACACGGAAGACACCTCGCGCGACATGAATTCTCTTTACCAGAACCCCCACGAGGCTCAGCTCCTCTTCGGCCGCGGCTTCCGCGCCGGCATGGATCGCCGCGAGCAGAAGAAGCTCGCCGCGAAGAACGAGAAGGAGATGCGCGAGCAAATCCGCAAGAAGGACGGCGTCGAGGAGAAGCCCGAGGAGGCCGACGCCCAGCGGCGCAAGGAGGCCGCCGCCGATCTCTACGACACCTTCGACATGCGCGTGGACCGCCACTGGAGCGAGAAGAAGCTAGAAGAGATGACTGAGAGGGATTGGCGCATCTTCAGAGAAGACTACAACATCTCCTACAAGGGTTCCAAGATTCCTCGGCCCATGAGGAGCTGGAACGAGAGCAAGTTGAGCCTGGAACTCTTGAAGGCTGTGGAGAAGGCTGGCTACAAAACCCCTTCTCCTATTCAGATGGCAGCCATTCCCCTTGGCTTGCAGCAGCGTGATGTCATTGGCATTGCCGAGACTGGTTCCGGGAAAACCGCTGCATTTGTGCTTCCCATGTTGAGCTACATCACCAGGCTTCCTCCCATGAGTGAGGACAACGAGGCTGAGGGTCCCTATGCTGTTGTCATGGCCCCCACTCGCGAGCTGGCGCAGCAGATCGAGGATGAGACTGTGAAGTTTGCGCAGTATTTGGGCATCAAGGTGGTGTCCATTGTTGGTGGACAGTCCATTGAGGAGCAAGGGTTTAAGATCAGGCAGGGCTGTGAGATTGTCATTGCCACTCCTGGACGTTTGATTGATTGCTTGGAGCGGCGCTATGCTGTTCTCAATCAGTGCAATTATGTCGTTCTTGATGAGGCGGATCGCATGATTGACATGGGGTTTGAACCCCAGGTGATGGGTGTCCTTGATGCCATGCCTTCCAGCAATCTCAAACCGGAGAATGAAGATGAGGAGCTTGATGAGAAGAGGATTTACCGGACCACTTATATGTTCAGTGCCACCATGCCCCCTGCTGTGGAGAGGCTTGCCAGGAAATATTTGAGGAACCCTGTTGTGGTCACCATTGGCACTGCTGGAAAGGCAACTGATTTGATCAGCCAGCATGTGATCATGATGAAGGAGTCTGAGAAATTTTACAAGCTTCAGAGATTGCTTGACGAGCTTAACGACAAGACTGCGATTGTGTTTGTCAACACCAAGAAGAATGCGGATATGGTTGCCAAGAATTTGGATAAGGAAGGGTATCGCGTGACCACTTTGCATGGAGGGAAGTCGCAGGAGCAGAGAGAGATTAGTCTTGAAGGGTTTAGGACCAAGAGATATAATGTTCTTGTTGCCACTGATGTTGCTGGACGTGGGATTGACATACCTGATGTCGCTCATGTTATCAACTATGATATGCCTGGGAATATTGAAACGTACACTCACCGTATTGGGCGTACTGGTCGTGCAGGAAAGACGGGTGTGGCTACAACATTCTTGACCCTTCAGGACAGTGATGTCTTTTATGACCTCAAGCAGATGCTTGTTCAAAGTAACAGTCCTGTTCCACCTGAACTGGCAAGACATGAAGCTTCGAAATTCAAGCCAGGAACGATTCCTGACAGACCGCCTAGACGAAATGACACTGTTTTTGCGCATTAGACAACTTTTTGTTTTTGAGGTAGCCACTTCTTTAGAGACATCAACATTGCAGGTAATATGAAATTTTCTGGTTGGGGTAATGAACATTTTGCCAGTGCGACACTAGCAGCCTAATCTGCTTATTATGGTTATATGATCCTGTATAAAATTTATTTACAGCAGTCCTTCTATTCTTGTATCGCTGTCCTTGATTGTATTCTGTTTAGCTAGAGCTACTACTACTATGCTTATTAATTATTTCTAACGTTGATAGTTTTTAGATGAGGATATCTAATTAAATTTGTCATATGACTCTGATATTTGTCTTCTTATGCTACAGTGCTTGCCTTTTCTGATTGTGTTTCTCGCTATATCCAGGCCGTCAGTTGTTTGATTAATGTTCTGGTTTTTCCTTGAGACTTAAAACAGTTTCTGCAAATTTGTTCAGCTGATGACAAATTGAAGGTTGAATGGGTACTAACTTTGTCAAATGTTGCTTCAGTTTGGGTTAGTTTCAGTTCTGTTGTCGGTGCCATTACCTTAGCCTATGCATGACTGCTGCAGTCTTGTTCCAGCGCACCTAGTAGAGTAACTCACCCGAAATTTTTTAAGTCATTAACATGTAAAATGATTTACAAATGTCAGTCTATTTTAGCTATCAGCACCTTTTGTCTCAGTCAGTTAGGCATATAAACAGTCATTTCTTAGGGTATACAGTCTGTCTTCAATATAAAGATGATGAGAAAATGGTGGAAGTTGTATGAAGTTTAGTGCAATATGTCTAAATTTGATACTTCATCATATTAAATTGATATTAGGAATTGGAATACCTGGATTGGATGATCACAGAGATGTTATCCTAGAATAATGATATATAAAAATCCTGGATAGTAAGCCTATGTTTGGAAACCCGTTAGTCAAGCCTCTGAATTTATGTTGAGTCTCAGTTACAAACAGGTTCCTTCTGCAAGCATACTATCAAGGTGCTGAAAACGGAGACTAAAACATGTGCTTTAGGCATAAGATAAATTGGACGGCAGTAATGGGTATGCGGAATATTTTTTGCATAAAAGCACAATGTGTTTTTACTAAAGTTTAAGATAGAAAAATGTCAGAGCCAAGAGGTTTTAACCAATGTTGATAAATGGCGGCGTGATGGCTGCCGTGGTAGGTTTTGGCCAACTGCCCTTGTCAATTCGTGAAGTGAGACCTACCCCTATAGGCCGCAAGGGCGTGTTTAAGTGGCGTAATTTTGGCCTTAAGCCACTGATGACACTGGCTCTAACCTGCTGTAATTAGAGATACCAAAAGCATTTCCCTAATAAGGAAAGGCATAACTAATTAAAGAAACCAGTAAAATATTTTACTATATTGATTTTATCTTTCCGTTAATAACCACACAAGGAAAATAACTAGTTGTTCTTTTGACGTTTCCCTATTTACCCCTTTAGCAACACCGATTCACAGTTAGCTGGTAAGGCTTTCAGAATATATCTTAATATTAAGGTACTAAACCCGTGCCTCACTTGAACCAGAAAGGTGCTGCTAAGGTGTCAAGAATGAGCTGACCTTTTTTTGGTCCCTGTCTCAGCGCCTTGGGCACACCTTTCGGCGATGGCATTTGATTGTACAGAAATAATGCAAGACCTATCAGTTATCAAATGACAATTAGTTTAGCTTTCAGAGAGATCATTAAAGTGCTATAAAGTGCTTATTTAGCTTTGTCATGTACAGTTGGTTAACTCAGGTTAATACTTAGTTCTAGTTATTGATGTTTGCACATTTTAAGCGTTTTACTGTTTTTTCAACCTTTTTCTTTCTCATTCGTCTTTAGCAATGGTTTGAAGGAAGATAGTTAGACGCATGTAAAAGTAATTTCTTTTACGGGATAGAAAATTTCAAAACTCTACTAGTTCAGTATGTTCATGACAATAAAGTTTAAATTTTTAAAAATATTGTATCTTGATTTATCTTAAACTTGTACCATCCTAGTATGTGTTTCAACGACTTAGCCAGCAGGGGATTGACACTTAAAGCCTCATTGGTATGACTATTGGAGATTGGAGGGTTGGGTGTTTTTCCAAGGTTTAAACCAACACTTGATAGCAGAGAGGGGGTTGAGGTATCAAAGATGATCATAGGATGATGACAAGGAGTGAAACAAAATGTAAAGACAAGGGGATGACTGACAAATAGGGTTCCTTGTCCAGAAACACGCACCTCAATGCTTCCGATGCCCCACATCTCCGTGTCTCTGGTGGCAATCTAAGACCAGACAAAATATAGGATAGGTTGCTTTCCTCAGTTTAGTTTTTTTTTTTTTTTGGTTAAGATTTTTCCTCGGGTTTGGTATGGTTTTATGGCGATGGATGTAACATCTATCCAACACAACCTGTATAAAGCGTAAAATGTTTTAAAATACAGCTTAGACATATACAAAATATAAATATTTTCAAAAAGAAAAATTGAAATTAATTTTTTATTGTCCTCGGTATATGTTCGTGTACTTCTTAAGTTTTATCTACTTCAAACTAAAAAAAATAAATTTTGTAAATTAAAGTAACGAATATCTTATTATATTGTATTATTAAAGAGTACATACAATAAAAATTATAAAAAACAAATTTAATGTAATGGTTGTTTCAATTAAAAGTTACCAGAATAAATTTAATTAATACTTATTTGATAAATTCATTTAAGTAAGAAAACTTGTACAAATAAAAAAAGCATGTACAACTTTTATAAAATAAATAGAACTACTAAAAATTCAATAAGAATTTAACTATTTAAAATTATAATTATATGATAATATTTTTTTTTTCTTAAAGACACATATTTTATTTATATAATGTGTAGTTGCATTCTTTTACATCATTCTACATATACTAACTAATTTATCAACTATATTTTCAAACACAATTAATTCAATAACCCAACGTATCAAATGGGAACTTAGTTAAGAACTTATTACCTACCAGTTAGCTTATAAGCTAGTTTTACCAACATATTCATAATATAATAAACTAGTTTATTCAAATTTACAAGGTAGGAGTTTATTAATCAATTATTTTTGTTAAACACATCCCATAAGCTATAAGATATTAAAATAAAATATTTTGAGGTACCTACTAAACGCATTACAAAAATCAAATTACCTCCTAAACTAATAGATATCTTATTAGTCTTACTAGACTTAGTGCAAAATACTTTTGATACAAGAAGCTAACTAATCAATTAGAAATTAATAAACTTAGAACTTATCAACTACCAATTAACCTATCAACTAGAACCTAGTTTATCAATTGTGAGCAAATGCTTGTTTTGTGAAACACATTCTTATTATTTGCAATATAATTTTAAGAAGTAATGTATTTTTAAAAATTAAAATTTTTAAAATAAATATTATTTGTGTATTTTAAAATGAATATTAATAAAATAATTTCAATTTCAGATAAAAGAAAGTAAAAGAATATTATATAATAACTAAAGCTAAATTAAAGTTAGAACTGAGAATCTGTTTTGAAATTCCAGATAGGTCATAAATTATTTAAGACACTAATTCAAAGTCGAATAATTTAAAAAAAAATAGTATATAAAATACTGTTAAAAATATAATATCATTTCTTAATAATACTGGAAATTAAAAAATAACATATATTATAAATGTAGAATTCAAAATAAACATAAGTACATAATAATATTTAAGTTTAAGTTTAAGTTTCAATAAGACAAAATAATATTATTTAAAAATAGCAAGTTTTTCTGAAATAAAAATAACAACCACTTTACATTATTTTTTTTCCCTGGGAATTGATTTTATTGAGTTTTTCGATTTTTGACGCTTCACAAACCAGAAGAAAACTTCTCGATTTTAAAAATGAAAATATATTCAAGATTTTTTTTTTTTTGAAGTGTCATTAGATTGTTTTAAGATAAAAAAATAGAACTATATAAATAATGTTCATGGAAAATGCAAACTGTTTTTTCCATTAACTTTTTAAAATGTTGTTATATGAAAATAAAGTTTTGTTAGATATTTTATAACAAGCATTTGATCCGTTGTCTCTTTGAACGTGAACGCAAACTATGACAAGTATTTCTTTTAGGTTTCACTTAATATTCAATGAAATTCCCTTTCAATATAAATGAATATATGTTTTAGTTTCAAAAAATCATAATGATTGATGTTTTCATTTTTTCAATAAAGTATTGAAAGAGTGTTTCAAAAAAAAGTATTGAAAGATTTATTTCAAGTTTATCCTTTAATGAATACCATTATCTTGAAATATTCAAGAATATATTTATTAAAAAGAAAGTAATGATATCTCAGTAAAGTTATTTCATTAGAAATATTCTTATTTGGAGTAATTATTTTTCTTATTATTTTTATGGAAGTACTAAAAAGTGACAGACAAAGTAAAAAAAATAAATATAATGTAATAAAATAGTTAATCACACATGTACTAAAATACTAAATTATTTTAATTAAAACCTTGTTTTATTGCGTTACATGTAATGTAACGGCTATTTTTTAAGGTTGTAGAGAAAACAAGTTGTTCCTTTGAAAATGTCGTTCTTATAAAAAGGTAAGAAAAGTGTGAGATGGCGTTGGCATCTACCCTCAATTTCATAACCATGAGATTCTGTTTTCTTTAGTGGTAGTATTTTGCTGCATAGGATTTCTCTGTTCAGCATATATTAAGAGGATATAGCAGAAGAAGAAAAAAAATAAAAATTTTGGCACATAACATAGTAGATTTGATGATTGCAAGGTCAAAGAAATAGCATCTGTATAAAATGGGAAAGCAAGAAAAACAGAGGAAAAGGGAAAGGGAGAGAGTGTCTGTTATTAATGTTTTAACCCACCATTCCGGGGCTCCCTCCTTTTCTAATTTTGATATTCAAATTTTCCATTCATTTCTGACCCTTCAATTCGTTTGTGTCTTTTTAGGGTTTGTCTCTCGCATCACCCGCTCTTAAAATTCACCTCTTTTTTTCCATTTACATTTTTTTTCTTGCCATGCTGACGGGTGATGGCCCAGAATTTCTGCACTTATTTTCATTTTCTCAAACCGTCAGCGATGAGTCTGTCACGAAAAAATTGAATTGGGTTGAATTCTGAGTTGTCTTTTTTGTTTCTTTCTGGCAGAATCAATATTATTTATACATGTTTCTGTCAGATTGTTGGGTTGATTTTTCCCCTGGTCATGCTTTTGATCAATTCAGTTCTTCTGGGTTTTGCCAATCCAATCTGTTGCTAATGGTGCTTGATTATAAATAATCTTCTCCTTCTGCATGCACTGCATTTCCCTTTTGAAATGTTTTTCTGGGTTGCGTTCTGCTGAAGGAAAAGGTTGACTTTTTTGCCTTAAGATTGTGGGTATAAAATGAAGCTTGTGGTTCGTGTAATCGAGGCAAAAGACTTGGCAGTGACGGATTCCAATGGGGTGTGTGATCTGTACGTGCGTGTACAGTTGGGGAAACAAAAGTTCAAGACCAAAGTGGTCAAAAGTTCGAATCCAACGTGGGATGAACAATTTACATTTTGGGTCGATGACCTTAAAGATTCGCTTGTTGTCTCTGTGATGGATGAGGACAAGTTCTTTAATTATGACTATGTGGGACGGCTTAAGGTGCCTATTTCACTTGTTTTTGAAGAGGACATTAAATCCCTGGGCACTGCTTGGTATTCTTTGAAAACCAAAAACAAGAAGTGCAAGAACAAGCAATGTGGTATATTGTACTGTTCAACTGAACTCCCCTCAACTTTGTCCAATTGTTCAGGGCATTTTTTTTACATCCCCCACCCTTCTCAGTTTGCTTGGTTGTTTGTTTTATTATGTGAAATTCATGATTTTCCTGCTGTTGTTATATGGCTTTCATGCTAATGTAGACTACTCTGATCACGGAATGTGAATGGCATTTTTTCGAGTTTGAAGGGTCATCTGCAACAAGTCCTTTTGGAAAATATTATGCTCGTATGAGGATCATGCTATTGAACTTAACTTGTGACAATTGCTTCTTTCTTTTTTTCTGGACAGGAGAGATTCATTTGAGTATATTCATTTCCCAAAATAATGGATCTTCAGAGTCAAATGACATCGGTGATCAGTTAGTACCTCCAAGAAAATGTCCTGATGCAATTACCAATTCTCCTTCGATCTCTTCTGCCAGCTTTTCAAACTTGTCTTCTCCTGTAAGGGACGAAACTGCATCTTGCAGTTCTAAGGAGGAGAAAACTTGTCAGCATCAAAAATCATTTGCTGGCCGAATTGCTCAAATTTTTAACAAAGGCACTGATATAGCTTCAACGTCACCCTGTAGAAGTATTGACTCAGATATATCTGAAACAAGCAAAGTTGAAGTTGGCGAGATCAAGATTGAGGAGGAGCAGCCCCCGATTGAGACTTTCGAAGAAACTGTGAAAAAAATGCAGTCTGCAGATCAAGGAAGCGAAGTTCCTAGCAATTTGGCAGGAGGAGTTCTTATTGATCAATTATACATAGTTGCACCAGGAGACTTGAACACATTACTATTTTCACCTGATTCTAATTTTCCCAAGGCACTGGCAGATCTACAGGGTACCACAGAACTACAAATTGGTCCTTGGAAGTTAGAAAATGGTGGGGAGACCTCAAAAAGATCTCTTACTTACGTCAAGGCAGCCACTAAATTAATAAAGGCTGTCAAAGGCTACGAGGACCAGACATATTTAAAGGCTGATGGGAAGAACTTTGCTGTTTTCGCCAGTGTCAGCACTCCAGATGTTATGTATGGCAGCACCTTCAAGGTAGAACTACTTTATGTGATCACACCTGGACCAGAGTTACCATCAGGGGAACAGTGTTCACGTCTGGTGATATCTTGGCGAATGAATTTTGTACAGAGCACCATGATGAAAGGAATGATAGAAAGCGGTGCTCGCCAAGGTATGAGGGATAGCTTTGATCAATATGCTATTTTGTTGTGTCAGACTGTAAAGGCTGTTGTCTCAAAGGACCTTGGTTCTAGCAAGGAACAAGCTTTGGCCACATTACGACCAGAGCCTCAGTCAGATTGGAGGCTGGCACTGCAGTATTTGGCTAACTTCAAAGTCTTCTTAACATTCTTAATGCTCATATCCGTGATTGTGCATATGTGCCTGGCATCTCCTGGTGCAATTCAAGGGCTTGAAACTTTTTGGCTCGACCTACCAGATACTATTGGGGAATTTTTTGTGTGTGTTATCTTGGTTCTTCAAGGTGAAAAAGTATTGGGTCTAATCTCACGCTTCTTGCAGGCCAGAACACGAAAGGGTAATCCCTTTATTGCCTTAACTTTTTTTATGATCCTTTACCTTGAGAATTTGCTTGCTTTAAGCACCCATCAAACTGGGTGTATATATGTGCAAACGAAATTTCTTTCTTTCCTTTTTTTTCTGTTGGTCAAAGAATAGTGCCTTAAGAGAGAAAAACAAAATTCGAAGGTGGGAAACAGCACATCCTCCTAAGAAAAACAGGGAACAAAAGGCAAGCGGAATTGGAGCAAAGAGTAATATATATTTAGCTCAGAAGAAATTTCTACATCCTATGCGGAGTTTTGACTAAACCGTAAACTGAAATGTATTAGGGTACTTTTACTCCAATAATAGATGCAAAGCCGTAAATTACTGGTTAAAATACCGAAATTAACACTCGTCCAAAATCAAATAATTGATACGTACAGAACTGAGAGCCTTGTACTTACTAGTGAGAATGAGCTTTCTTACCAGAAAGAGTTAAACCTAATCTGGAAACCTTTCTTTTTCATAAAAAAAACAGAAAACGGTTCATTCCAAAAATAATCAGGTTATACCTCAAAAATTAGATATCATTGTTTTTGGTCTCCATTGACATGTGACTCTCAATAATTGGCTGTGTTTAATGGAAATGTCTAGTGGTTGTCTCAAGTAATACCCAGTACTGTTTGTGGTATCATGTTATTATGTGACACCTCTAAGTTTTTTTCTAGAAACCTAAAATGAATGTTGTTTATTTACATTAAATAAAAATATGACGTCAAATTTCAAAGGAATGAAAATCAAAGAAAAATATTTTGTAAGTACCAAAAGCAAAATTCTCTCATTTTACAGAGAGTAAAAATCTTGGTATGGAGGAAACAATATGAACTTGACAAATGCTAATGTAGTATGGAGCAGGAAATTTCATTCAATTACGTTTTATTTGAATCAATTGATTTTGCTTTTTCTCTAACACCCGGTATGTTTATTTTTTTCATGGGACGGCCAGGAATTTCTTCTCTCTTCTTTCTTAATTATCTAGCCCCTGTTTACATGATTTGATGTTTATATGCCTTTCCTGATGTAGTTTTTTTGGGGTACTACAATATTAGGTAGTGATCATGGAATTAAAGCACAAGGAGAAGGATGGATGCTAACTGTGGCCATAATAGAAGGAAGCAATTTAGCTACTATTGAATCTAAGGCTTTCTGTGATCCATATGTGGTGTTTACTTGCAATGGAAAAACAAGAACCAGCTCAATCAAGTTCAAGAAATCTAATCCTTTATGGAATGGTGAATATATTTGGAACCTGATACTTTATCATTAATGAGCACCTCCAGTGATCTAACAAACGAGTCTGATTTTCCCCTACATGTGATCTAGGTTATTATATGATAAAGTATTCTTTGTTAATAAAATTGACTGTCTTTGCAGAAATATTTGAATTTGATGCAATGGATGATCCTCCTTCTGTGCTGGATGTGGATGTTTATGATTTTGATGGACCCTTTGATGAAATTACATCTCTAGGACATGTTGAAATCAATTTTCTTAAAACAAACATCTCAGATCTTGCTGATATATGGGTTTCCCTTGAAGGGAAGTTGGCTCAGGCAAGTCAGTCCAAGTTGCACTTAAGAATTTTCTTGAACAACACTAGACGTGGGGATGTTGTAAAACACTATATAAGTAAAATGGAGAAAGAGGTGGGGAAGAAGGTAAGGATTTATCTAGGTTGTCAAGCATTTGTTTTTATTATTAATTATTATGTACTTCTGTTTTATCACCCTTTTCTACCTTTTTTCTTTTCCTATTTACAAAATTGTAGATTAATTTGCGGTCTCCTCAAACAAATTCAGCCTTTCAGAAACTCTTTGGGCTTCCACCTGAGGAATTTCTCATCAATGATTTCACCTGTCATTTGAAAAGAAAAATGCCCCTGCAGGTGTGGTTGGTTTGTAATGTAGTGTTGAAAGACATTGTAAATTCTATTTTTATTTTAACGGACTCATGTTTTCTTTCGTATTATCTCGTTAAGTTGTTGTCAATTGTTTGTTTTCTGCAGGGTCGACTGTTTGTTTCAGCAAGAATAATTGGTTTCCATGCAAATTTGTTTGGACACAAGACAAAGTTCTTCCTGCTCTGGGAGGACATTGAAGACATTCAGGTTATTCCTCCTACATTTTCATCAATGGGAAGTCCGATAATTGTCATAACTCTTTGGCCTGGAAGAGGTGTTGATGCAAGGCATGGTGCAAAAACACAAGATGAAGATGGCAGACTGAAGTTCCGTTTCCAATCCTTTGTGTCTTTCAATGTTGCAAACAGGTAGACTGGGGACATTTTATGTTATTTTACAAGCTTGCTTCTTCTATATGCTTATCTGCAACAACTATAATTTTTTTTCTGCTCTCTGTTTTACCAACCCTGGTTACTTTTAGGTATAAAAGGACACCAGTACCAGTATCATTTTGAGTTTAAGCCTTAAGCTTGTTTTTGTTGGAATAATTAGTTAAGACACATAGGAAATAGTATATCACGTGATAAAATGCATTTATGAAAATTAGTATTTAGGAAGGTAGGCTGAATCAATGTTAACCTAGGAAATAGTGTCTACTAAGTCTGTTAAGAGCCTATATGTATGAATGCTATGTGTATATGTATAAAAACTCTAGAATAAGAAAGCATTCTCATTCTGAATTTTCTCTTAAAACATTCGGTTCTGTTTGTCTCCGCTCCCCCTCTAAATTCAACAATCTTGATTGTGAATCAATGTTAGACATTAAAAAAAAATGTAAATATCAACAATTCACAATTGCAACTTCTTTTATCAATTCCTATCCTGATGCTATGAAGAAAACCATTAACTTCTATTACTTTGTTGTAAATTGCATTGCTCTACATTAGTTGGTAACTAAATTGATATTCAAATATAACTTAGTGGAACTAGAAAAATAAAGTGTGGAAGTGATTTTCTTAGTGTGCTTAGGTGTCTGCATTTCTTTGTTTAACCAGTCATACAATATCAAGTTGGCAGTGGATAATGAAGAAAAATTATGCTAATTTGTGTTTTTTGTTTCATGTTGATCAATCTATGGTTTCGTAGTTATTTATTGTATGAAATATCTGATAATTTTATCTCTCAATTGTGTTTGATTATATTATTTTACACTAATGTAGTCGTTTTCCAACTAGTCACTACTCCAACTAGATTTTGTGAGATGTTTTTGACCACCTGAAAAAAATGCCCTTGTTTTTTGGGGGCTTTGTCATCCAACTTGTCAATAGATGATTTCAAGAAATTATCTGTGAAATTAATGGTGACAAATACATTATAAAAGATATCCTATTTTACAACTCTAAAACTATTCCGGTGCCGGTATAGGACTATCATGGCTCTCTGGAAGGCCAGATCCTTGAGTCCTGAGCAGAAGGTTCAGTTAGTTGAAGAAGATTCTGAAACTAAAAGCCTTAGAAGTGATGAGACTGGGTCATTCATCGGTCTTGGTGATGTCAGTATGTCTGAGGTTCATTCTGGTGCACTTTCTGTTCCTGTAATCTCTCTCTGCCCCTCAAAAAATTATTGGTTCATTATTCATTCTTTTGTACAACTTGACCAATGCTCGTGTTTCATTATAGTTTCTTATCTTTTAATTAATTTAGGCCAGTTTCTTGATGGAGCTATTTAGTGGGGGTGAGTTGGATCGTATGTTCATGGAAAAATCTGGCTGTGTTAATTATTCTTATACCCCTTGGGTATCTGAGAACAGTGGTGTATATGAGAGGGCAGTGTATTATAAGTTTGAGAAGCGTATTTCACGTTATAGAGTTGAAGTAACGAGCACTCAGCAAAAGTCTACTTTGGAAGGAAAGGGTTGGCTCTTGCAAGAGGTTATGAACTTCCATGGAGTTCCCCTTGGTGATTTTTTCAATGTAAGCAAGCCAAATTTAGCTTGTTCCTCAAATTTCTATGATGTATTTGTTATTATATCTTTGTTTTCTAGGCTTACCAATATTTGTCATCTTGCTGTTTGTCTTCTGTACCGTTGCCTTATGTCTTCTAACAATGCTCTACAGTTGCACATTCGCTATCAAATTGAGGATTTGACCCCAAAGGCATGTAAAGTACAGGTATTGTTTGGAACGGAATGGCTGAAAAGTACAAAACATCAGAAAAGGATTACAAAGAACATCCTAAAAAATCTGCAAGAACGTTTAAAGCTGACATTCGGTCTAGTTGAGAAGGAGTTTTTGGCTAAATAACGAATGAATCATCATACTCAATTTAACCTTTTACAATTAGGAAAGGTGACTGATATTCTCACAGCACCATTGCAATATAGACTCTTGTAGATATGATGCTGCGCAATCCTTAACATTTCTTGAAAGAAAAAATAGTTCCTCAAATTCTACGATTTTTTAAGACTAATACTCTTGAATATCATTCAACAAAATTTCGGATTGCCAGTGTTTCACCAATTAATAAACCAAACTTTCAGACTACACACTCCTTTCAGAACAAATATTTCTCCATTTTTCAGCTCGAACTGGAATATATGATGGCTTCAGAGTAAGGTCCATGTTATTGTGCTAAATATCAGTGGAGCAAGCCGGCTGGTGATGTAATCTAATCGTGAACTTTGGATCTGACTAGTAGGTTTTTGTTTCAATGGGTATAAAATCACAGATATGATGCTTACTTGCTACCAAAATTTGTTCTTCATACCAGACTACTGTTTGGAGATATACTAACTGGTCTGTTGTAAATGGCTAATTAGACTATGCAACACACAGATTTCATCAGCAGTTGCTAGCAGTTCAAAATTTGGTTTGTTGTGTAATGTCACTATTTAGATGATAACCTGGCATCATGTGTCATGGTTACAGTTGTTTGCTTCCAAAGCATAGGTGACAAAATAATAACTTGGTGATTGTGAGAGATGTTTTGATTGCTGTAAACAATTCTGGTGCTCAAGTATATTTATCTCAGTTTTCCTAGTAAACTGTTTTTCAAAAGCACAATCGCAACTGTGGAATAGGCCTACCACTTGCGTGAATCACACGCATCAGCCTAGAAATGTGTTTTTCTTAATCATGCTTTGCAAATTTTGTTATAAAACACATAATAGGTATGCTTTACACTACGATAATAGAATTGGAGTATCTATATGCAGACGCATTCTTCGTGCACCTCCATATTTTATGAAATGTCTAAAATAATCTTAGTTAAAAGACCGAAAAGGGTTTCATGAAAATAAAAGAAGACAGGTGTAGTGTGCCAGATTAAACAATTCGAGATATAAATTGTATCACGGATTGACTTTTAAGATTGGAGGATGTGTAACATACATTGTATTTCAGATTGGATCAATCCGGAATACAAACATATGTTCTGAATTCTACAAATCAATCTAGTATAGAAATTATGTTTCGGATTATACAATTCAGGGATATATTTTGTATTTTAGATTGAATCTCTATTTTTTAATTTGGAAGTCATTGTTAGTCTCGATTGAGCAAATCTGAAAGGCAAAAAAAACGAAGCAGCTATATATTTCGGATTGGCTCAATCCGAAACTTAAAAACGAAAAAGAATAACCATAGATCCTATCCGGAAGGTAAAAATACATAACAGACATATATTTTGTATTGAGCTAATGATTGAACCTTGCGACTTACGATACAATTAACCTTTTTGGCTTACGTTATCAGTGAGTCTTGCGGTTTATGGTATCATTGAGCTTTGTAGCTTAAAGTATCATTGAGCCTAGCGGCCGCCGTATGATTAAGCCATTACAGTTTCTGTATCGCAAAGACCTATGGTTTTGTATTGCAAAGACTTACAGTTTCATATCGTTAAGACTCACGGTTCTGTATCGTTAAAACTCAGGTTCTGTATCGTTGAGACTTTCTGTTACCGTACCATTGAGCCTTTGCGGTTACCGTATCATTGAGCATTTGCGGCTACCATATCATTGAACCTTTGTTGTGTCATTGAGTCTTTGCGGCTTCCGTATCATTGACCATTTACGGCTTTCGTATCATTGAGTCTTTGCGGCTACCTTATCATTGAGCCTTTGTGGTTTCAGTATCATTGAGCATTTGCGACTACCGTATCATTGAGCCTTTCAGCATTGTGTTGTATATTACTTGCATAATCTTGGTCATGTTTTTCAAACTTACATGGTTATCTGGCCATGTTTTGCGAACTTACATGTACCATCTCGGTCATGTTTTGCAAACTTACATACGTCATCACGACCATGTTTTGCAAACTTACATGCGTCATCTTGACCATGTTTTGCGAACTTACACGCGCTATCTCGGTTGTGTTTTGCTAACTTACATGCGTCATTTCGACTATGTTTTTGACGACGATATGAACCATCTTGATCATGTTTTAGACGACGACATGAACCATCTCGGTCATGTTTTTCGTATCATTGATCCTTTGTTAAGACTTTATTCGGCAAGTGTACCAAGTCACAAGTAATATAGTGAGTTAAGTAAAGATGTCGATTCCTCAAGAAACAGTTCTGTTTTAGAATTTCAGCGTCACTACTCAGTAAGCAAATTCAGTTTTAAGATGATTTGATCATAATTCGAGTCAAGAAACATAAAAGAACAATTAAAAATAAGTAACAATTATAAAAAGGAGTTTGCAAGATCTAGAAGGACTCTGGGATTGAACTTCATCTATCTCCCTCATTCATATTTTGGATTTGAT
>Ga0099824_1003614_pt1 | contig 22594 bp, 5 predicted proteins | sample SiratrowhiteBW_FD_76837 | JGI IMG/M metagenome (GOLD analysis project Ga0099824, IMG submission 76837) | Root nodule microbial communities of legume samples collected from California, USA - Siratro white BW | ecosystem: Host-associated > Plants > Roots > Nodule | place: USA: California... | reverse complement strand
GCGACGCGTCGCGCTCGATTCGCAGCACCTGGTAGAGGCTCGGCGCCGGCAGTCGCACCTGGACCGCTTCCGCCGCAACGGCACGGACAGAGCTCCGGCGGTGAGAGCCGGCTGATGAAGAGAAATGGAGCGGAAGATGTCCGTCTGCGAGATTCAAAATCGTCATAATCGGAAATTAAATGTAACGTTTAGTTATGAGATTTTCTTTTTTGCGACGTTGAAAATGGGTTAAGCGGGTTTATATAGATGTCAATAAAGAAGAGATAGATAGAGTTAGGGGTAAAAGGGTCATTTGAAGCGCCACGAGGGATGGATGTTAAAAAAATTGCAAATGCTGACGTGTCCTCGATACTGTGCGTTTTATACGGCTTCTAGAAGGCCCAAAATTGTTGGGATGGGTCAACACTCGGGTCCACTCTACTTTATTGTATTTTTTTAGTATTTTTATGATAAAATATCTTCTTTTGTTCTTCTATCCTTATATATCTACTATATAATTGACAGATCAACAGTCAAGAATAAATAATTGTTAATGTAATAAATAATTTATGTAATTTTATTATTTCAAAATTTGACTTTAACAATGAAATTACGAAGAAAACTATCATTTTATTTAAAATAAATTGGTCTAACAAAAGGAATATTGGTTATAAATCTATTATGGTCCTCTATCATAAAAATAATATTAAAAAACTTATACAAGTTTCAATGATGGAGACTTTCAATGTAGTCTTAGGTTTTGATTAGAAAAAAAAAATGAAGTTTTTAATATGCTTTAAATTAAAAGATTTGGTTTAAAAGAGACACCCATGGTTGTTAGAGTTTATAGTTGGAAAGGTTGATCTTTAAGATTTGAGAGAAAAATGCCAAGAAAGTGAAGGCAACGGGGAAATGGAGTTGGATTGGTTGAATAATGATCTTTCAAAGTGGTTCTATCCCTCTTCAATTCTATATTTCTTAGGGTCTCACATTACTTTTCTTTTCTTAAATCACACGCACTTTGCATACCATCAATTTCTTAATCATACACAAATTCATTCTTATGGATTGTCAATTCTAAAGTAACCTAAATTATACATCTTCACTATTGCAAACAACCTCAATAATGCACTTTTACTTTCTTTATACCTTGTTATGCATAAAGAAGTATACAAAATGTTTTCTAGTTCTTGCTCTTTTCACTTTTGTTCTTGGTTGTTCTTGACATCATGATAGTCTAAGTTTCAAATATCTTTTGACTTCTTTTTCAATCATCTCAATCACTTCCTTAATGGTTAGTTATTTATAAGAAGCTTGTTATGCATAACAGGAATATTTTAAATTACGATAATACATTATCTTCGTTCTCTTTTATGTGGTGCTCCAAAAAGAGTCAATAATAAAATTGATTATTGAATTTATTTATAATTGGTTTTAGTCATAGAATTCAACACATCTCTGTCACCAGCAAAACTTCATTAGACGTGCCAACAAATCTCCATTGAAAAATATCATTTATTATTATTCAATTTCAAAACCAATTTTACTCTCCAAAAGACGAGTTTCTCATCATTAACAAACAAATATCAAATCAATGCTGCCCTAAAATAACTCTATAATGTCATAATAATGAATATGATTGATACTAAAATATTTAAATACAGTTTTAAAATATGTTTTATTGGAAATAGACCTTAATTTCACATGATCCACATTTAGTTATTGCTGTAATTCACTGTTTTGCAATATTTCATCACGTCATGAGATATCTGCAACGTAATAAGTTTCGTAACTATTTTTGGATACGTAACAGAAATAATAAATTGTAACAAAATGGAAAAAGATAAAGACAAGTGCTGCTTATAATATGTAATTAAATAACTTCCATCCATCTATACTAAGGTTATTGCTATAAATGGTAGAGGCTCTATTTATAGTCATTGCTATATATATAAAAGTTGAGTAGTTCGTGAAAATGCTTAAAAGATAAATATCTAAGAATAAAATGGAAACAAAATAAATATTCAAAATATATTTACCTAAAGGTTTAAGTTTTTCTTTTTTTATTTACAGCTTGTAGAAATGTTTGAAAAAAAATTCATACGAAATACAAAATAAGATAAAAAAAAGGAGGATTGAATTACTTTTTTAAAAATTTTATAAATTTTGTATAAATATTATCAAAAGATATAAATACGAATATATTGATAAAATTTAAAATATTCTGCAAAATTAACTTTAACTTTTCATCCATCCATAAATATATAATATGTAATGTAAAAGATTAAAAAAATTAAATGATACTCAGAATTATTTTAATACTAGTTCATCTAATCATATAAATTATGTTCAATTCTTTGTTAACTAGTCAATTTTTATTAAGTAAATTTACGTTGTGAATTAAGTATGAGTATTTTCTTTAGTCACTTCTGATCAAACAAATATTTTTTCAACAAATTAATATTAGTATAACTTCATTTAAATATGATTTTTTATGATATTTTTGACTTAAAAAAATATTCTTTCTCAACCTATTTCTAACTAAATTAAGTTTAGAGTTATAAATACAAGATAATAATAGATCAAGAGTTTAACTCACTAGAAATATAATATTTTTTAACACATTAATATTAGTATAACTTCATTCAAATATTATTTTTCAGGTTATTTTTAACTTAAATAAATATTCTTTTCCAACTTATTTCTAACTAAATTAAGTTTGAACACTTTTAGTTTTTATAAATATAAGATAATCAATAGATCAAGAGTTTAACTTACTAAAAATATAATATTTTTTAATACAGTACAAAGTTAAGCTTTTACTAATTCATTGAAAATAAACACAAGCAACACTTTAGAAGTTGAAAAGTTTGTAGGCTTTGCAACTTTAACTCACATTTATTTCAATATTTATTTCAATAGTTTTATTTAACTTCATTTAGTTTTTGATAAATACGAATTTTCGGTACGAAATTTATTTATTATTATTTTTTATTAACTTGTGTATATGTTGATTGTAAATCTATAATATATAAAAGTAATCTAAATATAATAAAAAGAGTTTATTGATAATGTGTTAAAATACATTAACATATAATGTTTTATTAATATAAATGATATATTAATTATTATTTTCATCCGTTTACCTTTTTTTTTTATGATGTTTGGAAATTATTGGGGTTGTACTAGTACATAACTAAGCAGATTCCAATAAGCTAGAAAAAAACTAATATATATTATTTTTGAAATGTTACAGTTTTTTATAATGATTTTTTGAGATTATATACTAATTTTGTGCGTTAACCTTAAATAATATAACTTTTTTTCTAACTTACTTGAAATTCATCCTTATATATTTGTGTTATGCGATAAAAAGAATAACATGATTAAAGAAAAATAAACAATTATACTTATAAAAAATAATTATTATAAGACGCTTCGTTAATTTTTTTTACTATTTTCTATAATAATAATGAAAACATTTGTTTTTTTTTATATATTTCATATTTTTATTTTACTTTTAATTATATTTTATTTTTTTAAAAATATCTATAATAATATATAAATAATTTTTTTCTTTTTGGTTTACATATTTTATATTTATATTTTAATTTTAATTATTTGTTGAAGTTAAAAAATAAAAATATTATAATAATATAAAATATGTTTTTATACATATTTAATATTTCTATTTTACCTTCAACTATATTTTAAAATTAAAAAAAACATTAAAATAGGAGATTATTGAGGATTTAATTCAAGTTAGGGAAGATGGATTGAAAGTTTTCCTTCTACAAGCCCTTGAATGATTATAATGATTTTCTTTATATTTTAGTTTTCAGTTATTGGAATGTCACATTGTGATGTGACTTGAGATGAAATGTAAAAGGTTAGAGATGTAAATATGGAATCAAAACACTTCTTCATACCACATCCCACCATTTCTACAACTATTTCTTATATATTATTATATCATATGTTATTAACAATTATATAATTTATTTATTTTTACACATAAAAAATAATAAAAATAGATAAATAATAAAGGCTCATAATAATTAAGAATATCAAGTGAATTTATAGTATAATAGACATAAATATTGAATTAAATTTAAAATTTACTATTAACCAGTCTATTAATTATTTATTGTCAACTTATTCATAAATATTTAATTTTATATATAAAATATATATGATTTGTTGTAAATAGTATATTAAAAATTTTACATTAAAATAATGATAATAATTTATAATATATAAATGTATCTCACCACATATTTTATAAGATTGCGTCTTATAAAATATAATAATTAAAAGCCAACAGCTGAAAAATATTTGTTGTACCAAACGTGAAGGAAGACTAATGTGGCCATTTCCAATTTCTAGAGACCTAAAAAGACAAAGAAAAGCCGCTACACATGGCATTTTTGCAATAACCAAAACAAAACCATGTTCATGATATTGTAAAATATGAAAAATATTATATTTATTTAAAATACTGTTAACTATAGAGTCTATAAAGTAATTCTCAGGAAACTAATATAGTTTTTAATCGGTTCTTTTTGTTAGTAAGAAAGTCTTTAAAATTTAATCATGTTAAAACTTGTAGGTAGAACTTTAATTTTCATAATTATTTCTGAGTCAATTTTCAACTGGATTAAATATAAAAAACAGTAAATAGGGTTACGGGATCATGTCGATAAATTGATGTCTTGACCAAAATTTATATCTAAAAAGTTCACTAATTTTATTCAATATTTTAATTCTGTTAATTATAATTATTAATTAAATTTTTATTATTCAAATACTTTTGTCATTTATTCTTATGATAATGATTCATTCTCTGTCGATTTTCTCACATTTCTAATGTATCTCGTATTTGAATGTGTTAGATAAATAATTTAAAATAGTGTATTTTTTAATAAGATAATTACAATTTTGGACTAACGTAAAATAAGATTTCATTACAAAAAAGTTATTATTTATTTTGATTTTTTTATATTGAAATGGTCATTAAATAGATGGTTTTAATTCTTTGAAGTCATCACTATAATCTTTACTTTTTTTTAATGAAATTGTCAATTTAGTGGCAAATTATTTTTTTAAGTTCTATATTTTAAAACATGTCCTAATATGTTTTTTCGGAATCAGTTTTTTCTAATATCAACGTCTTTACTAAGATTTTATTTGGCACATAACCTTAGTTTGATTTAAGTTCGTGTTTGTAAATTTAAATATACCAATCATCTTTAAGTCTCTCATTTTATTAAAAAACAATTTAAGATACAGTTGAAAGCACTGGTAATTTTAACAATTATTAAAATATTAATGTATTTTTTGTATTTATCAATAAAAAACAGGATATTACAGTGATTTTCAAATTCATTTTTTCTAAATATCTTTGACCGGGTATGTTATCTCAATAATTAAGTATTTGTTGATAAATTTCGTTTGTTCACAATAACAATAATACATTTTTATAGTTGTTATCATCATTGTTAAAAGAAAAAAAAAAGTAAAAGAAAAGAAAGAGTGGGCAACCAAATGAAATCTTCGGATTTGTACTTCCATACTTTATGAAAGGTCCAAAATGACCTTGGTGAAAATATTGAAAAGAGCTTCATGAGAGGAGTAGAGTGGAGTATAGTATGGTCTTTGAAGGTTGTATGTGTTGAAGATTAGGGTTGGAAAATAATGTGATCTTTGTCTAAAGTGGTTGGTTGTATGGCGGTGATTGTAGTGGTGTTTTGTGGTAGTTGGAGGTGGTTTTTAGATATTATTGAGATTACTGGAGTGATTGCAAAGAGGTTGAGGTACCTGTTTCAATTTTAGAATTTTTATATTTTTAAACAGTATAATAATTTAAGAGATAAGAGAATTGTATAATCTAAGAAGGTTTTTATTTTGTATAGTTGACTACCAGATTAGTAGAATCTGAAATATTGAAAAGATTGAATTTGTAGGATTCAATCCTGAATAGTAAATTAGAGTATCAGATTACATAATCTAAAATGTGTAAATTGTATTATGATATGATTTTTGGATTGTAAGATCTATAAGGTACATTATTAGGATACATAATGTGATGTACTTTATTACTTATTACAATCTATAATGTACATTATTAATTATTAGAATATGTAGCGTACATTATTAATTATTATAGAATTTATGAGGTACATTATTAGAATATGTAACTTACATTATGTTTTAGATTGCACCAATTCCAAATATAATCAATTCAGGAATATATTTTGTATTTTGATTGAATTCACATTTTTTCAATTTTGGACCTCACTTATTTTAAGACTATCAAAATTGCACCCTGACAACAAGTTATAATTTGCACTGAATGTTAATAAAATTTGAGATGTTATTCATCTTCCTTCAAGAAAAATACCTATAAGTTGTAAGTGAAATTTTAAGTTTAAGTTTGATTGTGATGATATTTTTACTAAACACAAAGCTAGACTCGTTATTAAGAAATTTATCCAACAATATGATTTTAAAAAATTTTGGATATCTTAAATTTTTTCTTAGATTATAATTATTTAGGTGTAAAGAAGAAATATTTATGTGGCAAAGATTATGATATATTTACATATAAAGGTTCAACTATTTCAATGAATTCAAATTTAAAATATTTGTAAAATCCAGTACTTAAGTGATTGATTCTGGACCATACTAGAGAATTATATAAAAATTTACATGAAGTTTTTATAATTATTATGTCTAGACATGATATATGTTTCATTGTCTATCAACTTACTCAATTTATCTCTAATCTTTATACTGATCATATAAATATTGTTAATATTTTGCTTAGTTACCTATTGTTCGACAAGACATCTTTTTAAGCAAATTTTGGTATGAATTGCATACTTATGTTGATTGGGGATTTGTCCAAATAACAGAAAATCTACTATAAATCTACTATTGAATTCTGCAATTTTTTAACAATTCTTCAGTCTCTTGAAAGTCCAAAAAGAAAAATATGATTACCAAGTTTTCTACTGAAGTGGAATATAGAGACAATCATTAATTTTAAGTGAAATAACTTTGGTTAAGACATCTCTTGATTAACTTATGAATTGACACTCTTTTGTCTCTATATGAAAGGACATAAACACAGTAAAAGTATTAAACATGAAAGCACCGAGCACTAATTGACTTGTATTTTATTATAAATAAAATTAAAAAAAAATTCTTAAACAAATTCATGTCTGAAAAATACCACCAACTTGGAGATGTTTTCACCAAAACTAACCATTAAGACTGATCATTAATAGTATTTTTTGTCATCTTAAAAAAGATTTATTATGATTAACCGTGTTTAATTATAATTATCTGATTTAGTTTATGTATAGTTACTTTTACGATTCTTATATTCAGGATAATATTTTTATTTAAATACAAGTTCTACTCACTTTTAATCATTCAATGTTATTATTTTTTATTTCACTCTATTTTGTATCTATAGGGTCAATAGTGTTTGTCATGAGGAAATTATTCATCTTCCTAAGTTAAAGTAATATTATAATTCAAATTGTGGAAAATTGTTAGACAATTTTAAAAGATACAGGTGTCTTCAAGTAATGTAAAAGACACTTTTCATTTGTGAAAAAAGTAAGGATGTAGGTTGGTGTTCATGTTCATAACTAATACAAAGACATTATCTTTTTATAATTAACTTTTTCTCTTATGTTTGTGAGACTAACTTTTGTATTTGTTTTACGATTCTTTCTAGTAATCAAACTCAAACTCTAATTCAAAAAACTCATGCTGGTCCATCACATACTATAAAGCAAACATGAAACTCTGATAGAAGAACACTTGGGATGCAAAAAGATCATAAACATCCATTGATACTTTATTTGCAGCTTTGCTAGTATCAATCACAAAAAGAAATGAACAAGATTTCCTGTATTTGGATTGTAATATTTGTAACTTAGAAGATGGATGAAGCTTAGAGGCTGATAAATAAATGTTGTTACTTATCATTCATCTATTTGTGTTGTAATAATTTCCTCTCTTAACTGCATACACCTGTCATGTTTATTCTTGCATTTTCTATATCTGTTCACAACAAACTAGCATCTCTTTGGTCTTCCCCATCAGAAAGATAACCCAAAAGGCCCACACTAGCACTTCTAGGAGAAAAAAGAAATTGAAGTATAATTAACTTGCAAAATCAACTCCTACCAAACACAAATGAGTTAATTAAGAGTAGGGTTGACTAATTTTTTCGATAAAAACATGAAATAGAATAACTTTTTTATAGATAATTTCATAGAAAAAACACGTCTTAATTAGTTGAAAGTTTTGTTCAGATTATAAAATTATGGTGAAGGAAAGTAGCAAACAAATTGCACCGCATAATGTTTCATTTCAATATCTTTAATTACTAATAATCTATAATTTATAATTTTCTGTAACAATTGAATTACTATCAAAAAATTAAATAGTTTTATTTAAAACTCAGACTAACTCATGTATGAATAAAAAATTGATCTTAAAAAAGTTCATATTTATGAATGAAAATCTTGTAACTTTAACTTTAATTATTTTTCAGATAAACAATTTATTTAGTCAATTAAAGTTTTCTTCATATCATAATTTTCAAAGTAATTATTTAATTTAATATAATGTTATGTTTTTTTAAGAAAATCAAATTAATGTCAAGTAAATATTTAAGCAATGAAGTTCATTATTTTAAAAATATATAATGGTAAGTAAAATGAAGCTAATTAAAACAATAGTAAAGAAACTTTGAATAATGTATATGTGAAAATAATATTAAAAACAGACACATGCAGCATAACCACAGAATTCTATCAAATTAATATCCATAATAAATTTACTAACTTTTTATTAATTATTTTAGAAAATGTATCATAAAAAATTTCTTATTGATTAACCGTGTAAACATACCCTTTAACTCAAATAAAAAGATAATTACATTCCATTCTTCATACTAAAATAATATACATTCCATTCTTCAACCGCCAACATTATATATGTCCTGGAATCAGGCATTTCCGTGGAACAAAGTCAAAGAAAATCAAGGTTTGGAATCAACATGAAACCAACGACGATGCAGAGTCCTAAGCGTTTTTGTTTGACAACTAATGACAAAAATCAACACAAAAATGAGAAATGTTTCTTAACTAACTGTTAAGAAAAGTACATAATGAATAATAATAGTAATATTATTATTATTATTAATCATAAAGAAACTGCTGCAGGAAACATCCAAAGCGAATCCACAACAAAACTGAAACTGAAACTCACCCAATCCAAAAACTTTTTCACTCTTAAACACGAAAACCGAAATATTCACTCACATAATAGTTCTGGGGCGGTTTGGTTTGCTTAATAGTTAATACCCACTTGAATCTACACACAAATGGAGACTCGAGTTGAAGGGAAACCTACTCCTGAGTAAGTACTTGGATTGGATTCTTCAAATTTATTCCAAAGATTTGTTTTTTCTCTGTTGGGTCTTGTTTTTTAATGCTAGTATTTGATGTATTTTTGCTCAATAACGTAGCTACTTATATATATGTATATTTTTTAATTTTTCCCTAATATTCAATCTCTTCACTGCAGTGCATCCGGATTCTCAGATAACTTGTATGAGACTTGCAAGGTGTGATCTTTCTCCCATTTTGGTGAACCCTTTGTAGAATTCCTTTTGATTTTTGTAAAGGGTTAGTGTTTCTATTTTAATTTTTAGTTCATGTTACCATAATTTGCGTGTCAAATGGGAGTTTCTGTAGTTTGTTGGTGTTTATGAATGTTTTATTATGTTATACTGAGAAGCATGAATTTATTGATTTATGAAGTTTTCTATGCGCTAGTTTTACAGCTTGTATTATGACAATGGTTATTGAGAGTGTGTGAATTATACTCTTTTTTTGGGAATTCAAATGCAATGATGGTTGATTGTAGCATTTCCCTCTTTTCATTTTGTGCTAGTGAATGTTTCCTTTCAAACATTTTTGTAAACAATCAGCTTGGCAGTTGTGTTGTAAAGAAAATGTAATGTTGGAAAATACTGTTGTGAAGAAAGTGCTATGATACAGCATTCGGTCAATGATTCTAGTGAAGTGTAGATGATTTGTATTGTTTGTGCCACAGATGGGTACTCCAAATGGAAGAGCAATGCTAAAGTCCGATGATGAAATTCCTTTTGACTCCGAAATAAATTATCACCAGTCAGAATCTAGTCTGGTGGAGGTACATGGATCACATTCTGGAGAATCTCACGAAACTTTGGCGGGTATTGTTTTTAGGAGCATACAAGTTGTGATTTTCTCTAACAAACTCAACTTGCTTATGCCTTTTGGGCCTCTTGCAATTCTTGTGCAGAAGTTGACTGCTCATCTTGTGAGTTGGAGTTCACACAATTCTTAATTTCCCTTCACTTTTGATTGAATATCTTATATTAATTTGTGAAGGTGAACTACAGGGTTGGGTCTTTGCTCTGAGTTTGTTGGGTATCATGCCTCTGGCGGAGCGGTTAGGTTATGCTACCGAGTAATATTACATGTACTCTTAAAGGTTTTGCGTAAGGTTTTCACATTTTATGGTATCTGATGTTACCTTTTTCTTGGTCTTATATAGGCAGCTGGCATTTTACAGTGGAGATACTGGTATAGCAGTCTGCTAAATCTGTCTTCTTCTAAATCAATCTACAACAGACACTGAAATAAGTTAAAGGGAATGTAATATAATGTGTATATGTGTGTGTCTTTGTCTGACCGGTTAATTATTCATACAAGTATCTCTTAAACTTTAACTGACTTTTTTATATGCTTTATTTCATTGGAAGAATGATTCAGTTACTAACTTCAGCCTTACATGGTTTTGATATCCAATTGCCAAATCAGTTATCTACGTTCAGTATCTATCAAAGTGGTTCATTCTTCTGCTTTTGTTATCAGTCATGTGCTTGTGGTGGTTTATAACTAATACTATTATATTGTATGTTGCAGTTGGGGGTCTTTTAAACGCTACATTTGGAAATGCAACAGAATTGATCATCTCAATATATGCACTGAAAAGTGGAATGACAAGGGTTGTCCAGCTCTCTTTGCTGGGATCAATTTTGTCCAATATGTTACTGGTGCTTGGATGTGCATTCTTATGCGGTGGGATGGTTAATCACAAGAAGGAGCAAGTGTTTAACAAGGTAGACAAGTTAGTTTCTGTCTTTTCTTATTGCATCCCTTAGTTTCATTATGTATTATCTGTAGCTGATTCAATTTAGCATGCAGGCAAATGCTTCTGTGAATTCGGGATTGTTGTTGATGGCAGTCATGGGCATACTTTTTCCAGCTGTTCTACACTACACACACACTGAGGTTCGTGTTGGGAAGTCGGAGTTGTCGCTTTCAAGATTCAGCAGCTGTGTCATGCTTGTGGCCTATGCTGCATATCTATTTTTTCAGTTAAAAGGTCAAAGAAGTCTCTATGTCTCTGTGAACGAGGTTGGCAGTCTTACTAAGTTTCCCTTTTGTTTCCTCAGTCGTTCTTTTGTTTGTTGATATGTGGTATGGCAAGTGATATCATTGATTTGCTTGCTCTTTAGTATATGTAATTGTAATCATAACTTTGTCATGAATAGGAACTGTACACATGGATTGTTTAGATATTGTAAAGAATGGATGCCCTTTAATCTAAACAAGGAGCATGCAGCAAGTCATGTTCAGATTGTAGACTAAGATAACGCAAGTTTGATATTATCAATCAAGATTTCAAACAAGTAAAATTTGATATATTCAAATGTGTGATTCCCTTTTTAATTATAGCCTTACCTGAAAATTATAGCCTGAAAAAGTGGACAAATGCAAGTGATGATTAAGTAAATGAACAAGTTTGTTTTTCCCTTAGAAGTAAACAGAGTTATTGTTTGTTGATTGTATAAGTTATAGCCTATATATGTTCTTTTTAACTCTTGCAACTCAAAACCATTTTTCTGGTATGATTTGATGTTAGTTATAAGCATAAAGCAAGGCTTGGTTGTTGCTGTTGGACATTCAATATTTATCTTATTTCCTGTAAATGATTGACATAACATTTTAGCTCACCAAGCTGTGGTATCATGGTGTAAATTCAGGAAGAGGGTCAGAGTGGAAACAACTCAAATGATGATGAATCACCAGATATTTCTAAATGGGAATCAATAATATGGCTTTCCGTTTTGACTGCTTGGATATCAATCTTGTCCGAATATTTGGTTGGCGCTATAGAGGTGGATAATATTCACATTTTCTATGATATCATTATTTTTGAATTATAAAAAAACTGAGATAGTGGTCATTCTTCCTTCATCTACCCTCTTAGAATACCTCTACCAAATACATGGAATGTATTTCTAATGAAATTTTAGTATGTTATTATTTGATAAACTGTTTTCAGGGAGCATCTAATGCATGGGAAATTCCAGTAGCATTTATTAGTGTCATATTGCTTCCGCTAGTGGGGAATGCAGCTGAGCATGCCAGTGCTATAATGTTTGCCATGAAAGATAAACTTGTGAGTTCCATTTCTAGTACTCACAGACATGGGTGTGCACACATATTCATTGGTTTTATTCCTTGCAGGACATTTCCTTAGGGGTTGCAATAGGGTCATCCACACAGATATCTATGTTTGTTGTAAGTATTATATTATATGGATAACGTAAATCTAGCCTGTGAAATTTCATTTCCTTCACATTTTCATTTTCATTATGCAGATACCATTTTGTGTTGTTATTGGCTGGATAATGGGGCACCCTATGGACCTAAACTTTCAACTTTTTGAAACTGCAGCACTATTTCTTACTGTTATAGTTGTAGCCTTCATGTTACAGGTTTGTATTCAAAGATTACAAAAGAATGAAAATTAAAAGTATGGTACTAGGGACCACATGTTAACAATGTCTTGATCATTTGCAGGAAGGAACTGCTAATTACTTCAAAGGGCTAATGCTTATTCTTTGCTATCTTATTGTGGCAGCCAGTTTTTATGTACATATAGATTCCTCTGAATAGGTTAATGTGTCCTAAGGGATTGACTTTGGTGTTACATTGTATATTTATTTTTCTGAAATGAGGTTGTGAAGATTTTGTTGTTCCACTGACTCAATTGTATGAAATTATCTTCCACTTATTCCCATCTTCTAATTGTGTTTCACAAATGTCATTGTCTTGCTTCCTGCTTGTTGCACAAGCTCCAGTCTCCGATCACTCAGAATATATGGATAAATGTAATTACTGTCTATTTGTTTGAATAGGGTGTTTGAAAATTCTAAAGAACTTCAATTTTGCTTCAATTGAAATTCCATCATTAGTAAATTTTAGTCCAAAAATTTAGAGTTCCCTTGAAAATTGAAAACTAATTAAATATTTAACTCAATCTAGTACATATAAGTCACTATTAAAGTTGTTAAAACGGGTTTCTCTAGAAGGGCCTGTTAGAGAAGTTCACAAAAGAAATTGGGTTAGATAGAAATATTGTGATCTAAATTGAATTGACCATTTTTACTGGACCTATTTGATTAGCTATCTAAACGGGTTTAAATAGAGTTGGATGTTACCCGTCTGCTCGGTGTATGCCAAAAGATTGAAGGAGGAAGATCGTTAAAAGATAATAAAACAGTTGATGGTGTGTTTAATGCAACAGTTGATTTAATTAATACAACAAATCAATAGGCATGAAGGTTGAAGTTTATGTGGTGTAAGGACAAAATTAGGGAAAGCGTGATTGACCTCAAGTTTTATATAAAAATGTTATGTGGAGATTTCATATTCAGGATTGGGTTGGGAAACCATTGATTTAACCATGAAACTAGTAGTGTTATTGGTCTCAGTTTTATATTAACACATCCTCTTTCTACTCTACTTATACATCCAAACATGGGTTGATTTGTACAACCAATAAAAGAAACTGACAGTGGGCCAGTGTCACAGAACCAAGCAGGCTTCTACTTCCTACACCCACATAATGTATATAATATTTAAAATTATTTTATCCTTCATTTTTTTTTATAAATATAAAAAATTATCTTTATAATAAATATATTATCCTTGAAAGAAGTTGTCAAATAATTGGTAAAATTATCAAAATATTATTTTCCTCTTTAAAATGATCATTATACTCTTCATAATTTATTTTAAAAGTGACTTTTAAACTATTTATTCTTAAAATATTTCAAACAAAGTTTTTCAAAAAAAAAAAAAGATTTTAAATTAAAATTTCTGAAAAAAAAAAAAACTTCTCAAAGCAAGTTTTACAAAACATAATACACTTTCTGAATTATCCATTCCATATCATGTTTTCGGGATTCATAATCTATAAGCATGTTCTAGATTATACACTTTCTGAATTATCCATTCCATAACATGTTTTTGGAATTCTTAATCTAAAAGCATGTTCTAGATTAGACAATTCAAAAAAGTGCTCCAATACTTCCTCATTACTCTTAACCTCACAACATACTCACCAGCAAGAAATGATATTTTAGTCTCTTTATTGTTAATATGAAACCCAAATAGTAATAATGGGGTGCAGAAAGCTAAAGTCAACCAAGGATGGTTCACATTCAACCGCCCTTCAGGTAATCTAACAGTGTAAACAAAATTCTCGCTTCACTTCAATTATGAAGAATTAAATTCGAAGTTAAAAATACTAATTCAATATCTTGAAAATACAAACCAAAACCAATTTTGATAAAAATAAAGTAACTAAAAACACATTCTCTCTTATTTTTGAATTTCAGTGTTTGATGTCGGAGACCAAAACATGCATTTACTTGTCCCTTTCAAGCCCTCTAATCGAATGACAAACTTACGAAGTTCCGCAAACTCCAGTATTGAGGGATGATGAAAAAACTAGCCTTTTTATTTCATCACAATCAAATAAACTTGTTTCAAAAACATTTTCTTCGCAAACCATCCTCTCTTCTAAGGTTTATGAACTAAAGAAAGAAAAAAATCCTAACCCTGTATCAATAGTAGAAAATTATGACCAAAGAGAAGATTCTAAATTCTAATCAAGATTACTTCAGCCTTTCCTCGTGGGAAAAGCAAGAACCCAGTAAATGGATCCAGATAGTGGTAAACTATATGATAAGAAACTGATAAGCAAGATAGGAAACTAACAAAATTCATACATCAATTCACTGTCAGGTACACTAGCACCACATGATAATCCATCTGGAACAAACAATACAGATACATGTGTGCTTGTTTCAAAAAAGTGTAGCTGTGAGCTCAGTAACTTCCGATACAACTTGATCATAATCAGACTTTAGTTTCTCTTGTTCCCCTTTCTCTAATTCACCCTTTGCAGGTTTGGTCTGTACCAAAACACAGCAAGTGGGCCTCTTAGTCGCACCTGCACCTGCAAGGTCCTGGAAAGCAATACAAACAACAAAAGTCAAATGAACCTGGTTAGTAATCGGAGTTTCATCAATCCAGAAGAAAACTAATCAACAATACTAGAAGAATATCCATATTTCTCCTACTCTTACTAAGGAGAAAAAATGTGTAGATTGCAGAAGAAAAACTCATAAAGTCCTATCTATAAGCATCTGTATGTGATTTAAATCTTCCTACAAGGCTCAGATCAGTAAAGAATGAAACAGGCAGGGGCAACTAACACGATCCTTAGTTCATAAACTGAGCTAAAGCAGTTTCTTCTTATTATGCAGTTTTTTATATTAGATAAAAAAATTATTTTGAATAATAGATAATAGAGATTATGTAAATCTTATTCAATTCATATTTTTCCAAAAAAAGAAAGAACAGTTCAGATGGGTCTAATTCACTGTGGTTAATTGGATTAGCCTCATAATATATATACATCAAGAATTTGGTGCAAAAGAAACAAGGTAAAGAGGAGTGATGACATACTTCTTTAGAAGGGACATATATGTATGGAATGTCAGACTCTTCACAGAGAATGGGAACATGGGTGATGACATCAATGGGTGAAATGTTGCCAGCGATAACACACAATCTGAAACGATGAAAAAAAGGAGAAAATTAGGGTAAGCATTTCTGCAATGTTGTATGAGAGATAAGTTTGGTAAAAGAGAAGGAGAAAACAGACCCTTTGTGACCTCTCCTAATGCTTTTAACGACCTCCTTCACTCCTCTCTTTAAGCATTTGTGTTCGGCGGCTGAAAGAAGAGAACGTGAATTGATAGTTAAAGCGAAGAAGAATGAAAAAGTGGTTTTGGAATGCGAATGGCGGAAGAAAAGTGACCTCTGCGAACAAGTTTTAGGGTACGCTTGCAGAGCTTCTTGCCAGCAAGGGGCTTGGCGATAGGAGCGAGAGCCTGCAACTTCTTCTTCTCCTTCTGCACCGATTTCTCTGCCTCGCTATCGCTCCCCATGACTATCTCTCTCTCTTTCTCTGCGCTCTCAATTGGAAAATGATGAAAGAACCCCTAAACCCTGTAGCTAGGGTTTATTTACTCAATTCAGGTTTGGGTCAGGCTAGTCTCCTATTGGGCTGCGTAGGCCCACTCTTCGACTCTCATATTTCGCTTGGCAAATTCTTTGTACACTTTGCTTTCTTCTTCTGCACCTTCATCTTCGTGCGTCATCATAAACGAAATAAAAATATCATTTTATTCTCTTCATTTCTTTCATCTTTCCAATCACATTTTTTTTTCACCTTCTTATATTATAGATTTATATTTTAAATTATATAATTTAAAATACAAATTTAATTTTATTCTAAATTACATAATCTGAATTACAAATTTTAGAAATGTATTTTGGTATTTTTAGAAATATCAGAATAATCTCAATTTGATGAGTATTTGTTGAAAGTCCTGAAGTAAATGTTTTCACTTTTTTTTTGGACGATTAATGTTTGAGGTGATATGTGTATTTTTCTACTTCTTTATCTCTTGTACACTCTTTTTATTGTTAATTTTTAGTATTAATGAATGATTAAAGACAAATAACATAAGTGAAAATATTTTTTTAGAAGGTACTTTGGAGGAACTTTTTTTACAGTAATTAATTAATAGTCAAAACCTTGGATCTTGAAAATAATTTCAAAAGGAAGACTATACTTTATTTCAACAAAAATGACAGGACGAGTGTCTAAAGACTCAATCATGTTAGGAAGTCGATATCTTAAATCTCGTGAGCGTCTAAATCATATTTAGTTTTTAGACATTAAATTATTACACAACTTACAAAAATTTCAATATAAAAAGATACCATAACAAAACAAATAAAAATTATGATAATATTTATAGTTAATTTCTTATTAATTATATACTTTTTTTAAATATTTATTCCGGCAAAGGCATCCTAATGCGTATCCACGGGTGAGAAGTTAATAATTAATAAAAAAAACGAAACAAATATATAAAAAAAAAAATAAAGAGTAAAACATAGGTAGAGATAAATAATTTTTTTATTGGTGTAGTTGAAAGTTCCCGTAGAGAAACTACAACATAGTAGTAATGGCAACAAAGGAAGCTTGCAAGGAGCCACAGAAGAGCGTCCCATTATGTTCATGAACCTCACTCACTCCTTGACTTCCAAACTCTCGAACAAGAGACACAGTCTGTAAAACTCCACCGTTCGGGCCTATTCTGACTCCTCTGGGTACAATAGTGGGCCTTGCAGGTGGATTTGGGCCTACAGCACCACTCACTGCAACCCAGAATTGACCCCTTGAGTTCCTCCTAATGTTATCTGGTCTTCCCCTAAGAGGCACGAACAATTCAGAAGAATTTGCTCTTGGCCCTCTCAGCCAAAATCTTCGGATTCTATGTGCCAAGTATTCACTCACAAGCACATATGATCCATCTCTGCTCACTGCCACCCCAGATGCCAAAGCAAGACCTCTCAACAAAACTCTTGTTTGGTTCGTTCTTGGGTCTAGTGCCAACAAGCTCCCAGATTGATCTCTACTGTTTTCTAGTACCTGAGCATCCCTGCAAAAAAAACGTGTCACATTTGTTAATTTACCATCCAAGTGATAAAAAAAAGGTTGTGTCAGAGAATTGAAATTACTTGAAACGGAAGTTAGCACTAGCTTGGGTGAAATAAACGATTCCAGTATCCACATCTATGTCAATTCCATCCAGAAACTCCAAAGTAGAGTTGTTGTTACTGTTGTCTTGTGGTTGAAGAGATGTATAAGATTGAATTGGAGCCCCTCCATTGGGTCCAATTTTTACAAGTCCAAAATAAGCATCTGCTACATATAGTACGTTTGTTTGATGGTTGAAACGTAATCCTAAAGGTCTTCCACATTTTGCTTGGACTTCTGAGAAATCAGCAAGCCCATCACACAATGTTTTGTTCCTGCATTGGACCACCAAACCAACATCAATTAATGCTTCTAAGATAAAGAAAAGGATAAGGATAATCTTCACATAATGTCACGTAATATCAACTGAGACTGAGATAATGTTTGAGGTTTACCTGTTTGGTGCAGTGTAGCCATATTCCTCGAATCCCTTTCGACCAACATATTTCAAAATTCTTCCATCAGAAACACCCACATATGGCCCTCCACCGTTTCGGTCAAATGCTACAGACTCAGGGCCTGTGATTGGTGACGGTAGTGGCAACCTTGTCAGTAATATAGCCACTGATGGTGAACACAAAAGGAATGTCATAAAAATTGCAGAATAAGTGATAACCATTGCGATGTTAGACAACATGTTGTTAATGATGTTTTATCAATGTAAGACACAAAACTTGAGGATTCAGTGGTAGTATTTATAGGCTTATGTGTATGTGAGTGCATTCTAGTGTAGGCAATAGGAGAAACGTGAAGAGCCCAACTTTGTAACAACCTTGGTCAAAAACACAGGATTTAGGAAGACCAATCTGTCATAAACTTTCATAGTTTTCTATGGGCATGGATTTAGTTTTGGGAAAAGGAAGATGTTTTATGTGTAGTTTTTGCATGAAAAAGTGAGAATTTGAAGCATGAGTAGGAAATAAAGATGGATTGTTAATTTTGTAGTTTTGTTGCTTTTCTATGAAATCTTGAAACTTTCTTCCCAACGAGCTTTTTCTCGTGTGTGACTCATGAAAAATGTTTTTCTGTGTTTGTCAAAGCCATGCATACACATTCTCCTCCATATGTCACGTAAACAATAATATTAATGAAACCGAGAGAAAAGAATCAGCATCATTTTTAGGATTAAATTTTGTATATTTTTTTTAAAGACTAACACAACAATAAGGACTAATTTCTTTATTTTTTAAAACTAAAAAAATAATTATATCAAATCAAAGGACTAGAAACAATTAAAAATAGCAAATTACGCGTAACATAAAGGCGTTTATTACTTAGGCCGTAAAAGATTTTGTATTACTTGATAATTATATATTTTAATATCACCCTTGGTCTGATTTATAAATGTGTTTGTCCATTTTTTATAACATCATTTGTAACGGAATGATGCATTAATTATTTTTCCATGTCACATCTTTAATTGATTGACATATTTTTACTAAAAAATTAATACATATTTGAAATGAATGATATCAAGTTTCCTAAACAAATGTAGAAGTCTCACTGCTTTCTAGCTTTAAAGATGAGAGTAATTTTGAAACCACAAATTAAAATAATGACCAATTTATTATTGTTTTAGATTAGTTAGAGTAATTTTAATTTTCTTAAAGAGTTTGAATTAGTTGAAAGGATATAGTTTCAGTCTCTTATTTTATTAAGAACAATTTAAAATATACTTGAAAGCACTGCTAATTTTAACAATTATTAAAATATTAATATCATTTTCGGTATTGATCATGAAAAAGAGATATTACAGTGATTTTTTTTTTTTAAATATCTTCGGGCCCTTGTTATCAAAGCCCATTACATTTGAACAAAAGTAAAAAAAAAAAAAGAAAGAGTGGGCAACCAAATGAAATCTTGGGCTTTGTAACTCCATACTTTATGAAATGTCCAAGATGACTTTGGTGAAAAGAATAAAATGGGCTTAATGAGAAGAGTGGAGTGTGAGTGTGGTTGCTAAAGGTTGTAGGTGTTGAAAGTTAGGGTTGGTAAAGGTGTGGTGGTTGCCGGCAATGGTTGGTTGCATGGCGGTGGTGTTAGTGGATGGAGGCTGTTGGAGATGATTGAAGTGGTTGGGAGAGGCTAAGGTACATTTGTTTTTAGTTTTTTTTTTTTTGATTGTACAATCTAAAAGGTTTTTGTTTAGTATAGCTAACTACCATATTGGTAGAATCTGAAATATTGAAAGACTTTCGGGTAGAATCTAAAATATTGAAAGACTTTTGGATTGAGTTTTGAGGATTCAATCTAGAATAGTAAATTAGAGTACCAGATTATACAATCTAGAATATAAATTGTATTATATACATTATGTTTTGAGTTAGACCTCAAACTTATTTTAAAATTGTAAAATTTATATCCTGACAACAAATTATCTCGAATGAGTTAGCTGCTCTGGATGTTAATAAAATTTGATGTTATTTATTTTTCTCTTAAAAAAGGACTTATCAGTTTGAAGTGAATTTTTAAGTTTATATTTAATTATGACAGTATTGCTGCTAAACACAAAGCCAGACTTGCTACTAAGAAATTTATTCAACAATATGTACTCAAAGTTAAAGGATTCTAGATATAGGTCTAATATTTATGTGTCAAAGATATTATGTGCTATTTTTGTTGGGAAATTGTGCTATATTTGGGTGTAAATGTTTAACTATTCCAATGGATCCAAAGTTAAAACATTTGTAGAATTGAGTACTTACTTATTTATCTTAGACAATACTAGAAATTTTTATAATTACTATTTCTATGTCTGATATATGTTTGATTTTCCACAAACTTAGTCATCCATCTTTAATCCTTATAATGATCATATAAATATTATTAATATATTATTTTTTTACCTCAAATACACTGTTAATGAAAACACTTTTTTAAAATAGATTCTGATTCTCGATTGCATGCTTATGCTGATGTTGATTTGGGATCTTAACCAAATAGAAAAAATCTAATACTAAATTGTACAACTTTTTTTTTAACAATTCTTTAATATCTTGAAAGTCTAAAATGAAAAATATGGTTAACAAGTCTTCTGCTGAATTTGAAATGCATCCGTTGGTTCTCGAAGTCATCTTTCCCAACTAGATTTAAATGTGTTGCACTCATAACCGGCACGCCTTCAAATCAGAGTTTAAATGTGTTGATTTAAATGTGTTTTAGCGTACATATTCCCTTCAAAAAGATTGTTAATATCCCTTACCAGCTAACGATCGTTTTTTCCAGATTTGATTTTTCAAACTCATTCATATGGTTTGAATTCTACAATGCTCCATTGGCCAAAGACATCTCCTTAATTTGTGATGTAAGGAACTTTGCTCTATGATTAATTTGTTGTGCACTCTCCATGATACACATGTGCATGATACACGTGCTTTAGTGAAAATTGTGTTGAATTTGCATGTTCCTTGTACATATTGCTGTAATGGTGAACTGGAAATACTAATAATTCTTCTTGTGTTATAACAGGGTGGATCTTGGAACTGTTGAACCATTGCTTCTCGATGTTTTGATGAATGCTTTCACACAGATAAGCTCCGAGTATGATCTCCACTTTCTTTATTCTATTAATTAATCATTTGGTTCAATTATATACTCAAAATTACCCTATCAGAGGGAGCCACTAACCAAAACTATTTATTTAGGAATGAACATTTTTAATTCGTTCTTGTTAATCTCTCTCTCTGAAGTGAGAGATAACGTGAAAATTTTTGGGATCAGTTCGGTGATTATTTTGTAGAGATTTAAAAGCAAAACAGAAGTTAATTCACGTTTATTTACAAACACAAAAATCACCTTTTTAAGGAAAATAATTGATTTTATTAGAAACTGTTCTAAATATTTTGTGATTGTGATAAGATTTCTACTTCTTTATAACTGCTGATTATATTGAGAGCTATAACAAACAAGGAAAAAAAGTGAATCATAGTGAAAAAACTGAAACAAATAGCCCTGAGATCAAGGTTTTAACCATCTTTTTACATCGGACCTTGGATATTGTTTTTATTTTTATTTTCTTCTCTTGTTTTTGTTTTTGATAGTTTTGTTGGGATCAAGCAAGTAATGTTTGGTGGAGCCGAATTTGAGAGTTGGAACGAGAATTTGAATCAGAGGAGGTAGGTTACGGTGTTCACAAGATCTATCCAATTTTTAAGGCATATGAGGATTTTGAATTCTGGTTAAAGAAGAGAAAGTCATCAATTTTGGTGATCAGTAAGTCTACTACCCGTATGCGAAATAATCGGCCAATTCAACCAACGTCCGAGGTATATAGGTAACCACCTTAAACATACTTGTTCGGAGTGATGTCTCTGAGTTGAGTGCATCCCAAGTGTATTTAAATACTTTTACGGATGACAGCAGAAGCACGCCCAATATTTAAGTGGAGAAAAATAAAGCAAGTAAATAAAACCAAGAAAAATGCACACCGAATTTAACGTGAAAAACCCCCTTTGGTGTTGAGGGAAAAAACCACGGGCCGAACTCCGAGAAATATCCACTATTGTAAAAGGAATTACAATAATATATCTCCTAGTGAGACACTCTCCTACTACAATTGTAGTAT
>Ga0099824_1003613_pt1 | contig 22599 bp, 5 predicted proteins | sample SiratrowhiteBW_FD_76837 | JGI IMG/M metagenome (GOLD analysis project Ga0099824, IMG submission 76837) | Root nodule microbial communities of legume samples collected from California, USA - Siratro white BW | ecosystem: Host-associated > Plants > Roots > Nodule | place: USA: California... | reverse complement strand
CTATCCCCTCGTTAGAACATGGGTAACCACTAATTTTTTGTAAGCTCGGAACCACTTATTGTTTGACAAAACACGTGTGGTTACCCCTTCTTTAACGAGAGGACATCTTAGTTCATGTTTTGGTGACTCAACACACATGTGTTCATCACTTGCCAAAACTAACAGATTCAAACATTACAAACCTAAAACCCTTACAAAAATCATTCATTTTCTATCAACAACCAAGAAGAACACTGTAAATCACACAAAGGACCAAACTTTATTTCAACCACCAATGAAAATCAAACCCTAAACGCAAAAACATTTTATATTCCAGCAACGACGAAGAATAGAACACCAAAAAGACTTCCTTTTCTATCAAAAAGCATATAAAAACACAAACTTTACATGGAAATCAAATGACAAACAAACAAAAACATCATTTTTCATGAAAAATCACTTAAAACACTTGCAAAAAACATTCTTTTCTCCACCAAGAACCAAGAACGATCATGTAAATGACATAAAAGAACAAACTTTACTTCAAAACCAACAGAAATGAAATCCTAAACGCAAAAACCTTTTCAGATCCAGAACAGAACAGTGAAACGACCAAAAAGACTTCCTTTTCCATCAAAAATCGCATAAAAACCAAAACTTTACACGCAAATCATTCAAAAAAAAAAACATCCTTTTGCATGAGCAATCACTTAAAAGAGCAACCTTTACACGTTTTTCAAACAAAAACCAAATAAAAAGCGAACCTTTTGCTAAGAAGTATGTGTTGCAGAAAGTGACCTCAGCGAAAGCGAGAGTGAATGAGAGTGACAGGCACAGAGCGAGAGTGGAGAGGAGGCTGAGGGTGAACAATACTGAGAGAGTGAACGATACTGAGAAAGTGCGAGACTGAGATGAGGCGGAGACTGAGACGAGGCGGACCACTGAGAGAGCTTTCGAATGAGAGGAGGTAGAAGACTTTAGGGCTTATGAGAGGAGGCGTAAGACTTTAGAACTTATGAGAGGAGGCGAATCGCTGAGAGGCTTTTGGGATTCTTAGAGGAGGTGGAAGACTCTGAGAGCGGGAGACTGAGAGAGCGGGAAACATATAGGAGGCTTTTGGGATTCTGAGGCTTTTGGGAGACTGCCACGCTGGCTTAACACGCTGGCTTAAAATAATATTATTTTTCGCCACATCAGCGGTGTCAACTGAGAGTAGGCCACGTGGCAGTGTCAACCTAACATTACTCTTTATCTAATATAACTCTCCAGATAAAAAACTGAACTGATGAAAGGATTTTTAGACTCATATTTGTGTTAACAAGTTTGTGTTTTGATCATTAGTTCGGTTTAGCAATGCTATGTAACCTGACTTAATAGTATAATCCCCTTGATCATTACGTGACCATACCCAGAAGTAAATCTTGAATTGTGTGTTGAATAGTTTGGAAAGACTAATCACTTTTTAATAGCTTATTAGTATGTATATTTTAAATTACGTATCATATATTTTATAAAATTTTGGTTAATTGTATTTTGTGTTATAATCTTTGAGTACATATTTGATTGTAGTTGATTCATATCATTACTTTCATTTTGTGTCACTTGAAAATCAATGTAAAATGCTATCAAAATTTTATGAAATATATGTTAATTAAAATTTACATGTCAATTAACTATTAAAAAAATAATCTTCTTTAATGAGATAAGGTCACACCTTGAATTAAAAAATGAATTTTAATGTTGACCCCTTCAACAACTAACTTGGAGTATTAACTTTCAACAACATTTCTATCTTAACTCCATCGGGAATTATGTTACTAAACAACAAAGAAATATAATATGGTTAGATATTTTAGTAAAATATATATGCATATTTATGTTTCTTTAAATCTTAAATGGTTAATTCATATGAAATAATTAATATTTTGTATGTCTTCTAATGTGACTCATTAAGATATTTGTGATGCATGGGCATTGAGATTGAAGATTCTTTCTTTAGTGGCAATAAAATTTCATTATTTTTTATCAAAATTGATCACAACTTGTGTATTTGGTGTAAAACAAATGTGAAAATCTTTATACCAAATATGCACAGGTGAAAAAAAAAACATGGCAAAAATTTCTTTAAAGCTGACGAGATTATAAGTAAGAGGTTAGTATACCTTTTTTTTCATGGAAAGTTAAATTAAATCTATTATTAACCAATACATGAATTACAAGGTGGTAGGAAGAAGGCACAAGAGATTCAAGAACTTAATGAGACCCTAATTTAGCATATCTCTATGCTAAAGATGTTAAGTTGATTCATTCCTTATCACTATCTTTACACCATGACAAATGTAAGCAAGTTTGTCTAAGGAACTCAGGACATATACATTTTATTAATCACGTCGAAGTGAATTGTGGGAAATTGTTTATATATATATATATATATATATATATATATATATATACTTGATTTAAATTATAATATATTTTGTTTATATTGTAGGCTCTTTATTATAGCACTTAACATATTTTTATTTCTCATGGTCATTAGAACATACTTGTTGTTGTCATTAGACGACATGATCACCTTAGCTGTATTTGTACTTCTCGATATGATGTTAAATATGATTTATATTTCATCGCACCAATCTCATACCTTTATACCTTTTGGTGAAGATTTTATCTAGCAGTAGATCAAGGAGGAGGTCACATAAGAGTTTATATAAAACTTCATGGAAATTTGAAAAGCATTTAGAGACCTTAACACTTTCCTAATAAACACTTGTAACAATCCATCCTAAATTGACTCCTATAATTAGAAGTAGCATTAAAGAGAGTTGTGTTGTTGTGATCCATTAGGGTGACAATAACTTTTCTCTCCTGTCAATGACTCTTTGAGAAGATCTTTTGAAAGGGCCATCAAGATACATAATATTTCTCTCCTCTTATATGGTGAAATTCAAGGTAGAGAAGGTCTAGCAATATTTTTGTGGTTCAAACACACGCACACATACACATATGTATAAAAAAAGTATCACATTTACAAATAAATTTTCAAAAAAACATAATAAGGAATCTATGTTCTATCATTAATCTTTAAAATGTCATTAGAATGAAGTAAACAATCAATATATATTCATTTGTAATATTTAAAAATTAAAAATCTTGTAAATCGGATTTCTCTTAACAAAATAAAACTAGGCATGCAAATATAAAAGGGTCCATCTTCATTAGAAAAAGGTTTCACGGTCAACCATTTGCATAGGATATAAATCAACAAGCATAAAATCTCCTTTATGACTTTAGTATAAATGACACACTTTCATGTGCCTTGTGTAGATCTCCTAATAACATTGTGATCATAGATGTCATAGAATGTTAGTAAGATTGAATGTTCTCTCTATCACAATATAAAAGATATGACAAGACAGGATTAATCTCACCCTTAAACCCCAATCAAATGAAATCATATGTGATATACTAAAATCTACAAATATTACAAACGTCTACTACGTGTAATGATAAACTTAAAGAAATAATGTTATACTTCACTAAACAAAATATTTATATCACTAAATAAAATATGTAATTAAATAAAATAATATCATGTATTTAATTACAGTTAGTATCATATAATAAAATATCTAAAATTATTCAAAATAAATCAATTTCCTTGTAAATTTTAATCAAACAATTTCATATAGAATAATAGTAAAGCATCATAAATATTAATTAAGAGATTACATGTACTAAAATAGAATAGTCACAAAAAGTATCCACGAATAATGTTATTCAATTTAGGTAAATTATGTCACAATTTTATATACATCACACAAACTTGAAATAATTTACCAGCAAGAATACTTTAGGTATTATCAGATTCCAAACATGTTGCTTAGAATGCTTTCTAGCCATGGTGGTCTTCCATCAATATGAATAGTTGTTGGCTGGTCATCACATTCCACAAATACAATATGTATAAATCACAGTTCTTTTGTCTAAAAAGTATAACTAAAAGTTAGTTTAGAAATGGATTGGCAAAACAACTGAGCCTAACTCCAATTAATTATGTATATCATTCACAATACAATCTTTCACCATTCTACATACTCATTAATATCCAAGACCTTATATGGACTTTATACACCATTATATTTCAATAATTATCCACATGTGATCTTAACAATATTATAAATCACGCTAAATTCACAATTTCTCATATTCACCATCCTTTTATAAAGCTGTTTCATAGAGTTCAAATTTATCATTTCATGTCATCCCAATCTCAACATATACATATTATCATAATTAATCAATTTTTATCACTTCATCAACTAATATTTTAATGTAAATATTACGAAAAATTCAGTAACATGATGGATGTATTTTGAACTTTCCCAAATTTTTCAAGTAACACCAAACAACTAACAATTATCAATAATGATAATACGTTGCATATTCCAGTGAAAAATGTTAGACATCATACATTTTCGGACTCAACTCAAAATCATTTATTTTTCATTCAATTGAACATGAATAATATATTATTTTGACAACAAATTATTTAGTTTATAATTTTTAAGATTCATATATTTCCATCGGTCACACGTTTCATAAATTTACGAAAATATATGCACCTAAAAGAAGTAAAATAAATTTTGTAGTTCCTCTACAAAAATAGAATTTCTTAACAAAAATGGAAAATTTGTTATTTATAACTTGCTCTATCAGGCTCCATTCTTAAACTAAATTCTATGTTCAATATTAAAAGAAAAATTTGTCAAATAACCATCACAACATCATAGACTAAAAAAGGGCATAATCAAAAACTTTTAATAAGACTACAAAGATAGGTTTATGGATTGGAGTCAACTATGCTACCTTAATGAAGTTTTGATCATAATATATCTAAAAGAGACCTTAATGAAGTTTTTATCATAATATATCTAAACGAGGAAAGCTTTAGAACAATTTTTCCCTTCACAACAACAAATATAAATATATCTCAAAAGGAAGGAAAACGATAAACTAAAAAAAGAATAGGACCATTAGAAGAACTTACCTTAAATCATGAATGGAAATGTTAGAAAAAGATAGAAGATGATGACGAGAAACTTCGATTTTTTTTCTTAGCTCTCAAAGGTGACCGAGAGTGAGAGTGGTGGTTTGAATTTAGAAATACTTGGCTGGCAAGACAAGCCATGAGCAAAGATAAAAAATAAAAAATAAATAAATAAATAAATAAGAAAAATAAAACAAATTTTTAATCCTCACTTTACATTGTGAAATGGTGAGATTGAGAGAAAATTCTCTCGAGAATTCTAGATCCAAATTATCATGTCAAGAATAATAAATTGGGTGAAAAATATCTCCTCCTCCCATTTGTACAATAAGCTGGCTGAAAAAGATTGGAGAACAAATGGGCTTGACTTTTTTGTTTCTATAGTACAACAACAATCCATGTCGGCCCACATGTTGTGATGATAATTTTTCAATTAGTTTCTATTAATTAGGTCTAGTTAATATTAATTAGGAATAATCATTTGAGATTAATTTTTATTTTATTTTATTTTAAGTTACATAGTAGAGTATTCAAACCATCAATCAATATAGTTAACTATAAAATTTATAAGAAAACAAAACAAATTGATTTCATGAAGAAGATAAATTAACTCTATAGTTTATCACCTAAACTTAACCATATTAAACTTAGTAATTGAAATATATACATCTAATTAACTAATTGTTGCAATTCTCTCCTTTTAGTAATTTCACCCCTAAAAAAAGATATGTTCTCTACAACCTACATATGTTCTCTTCTTTAAAAATTGTGCAATTCTCTCCTTTTAGTAATCTCACTTAGTGTCTCCTTCATTAATTGGATTCCGAATTACTTTTAACCAATAAGAACCTTGTAGACTACATATCTTGTTTAGCCAAGAAAAATTGACCCTTTAAGTTGTGCAAAACTTAAAAAATATATAAGTAGAAAAAGATATCTATACAACCTACATATGTTCTCTTCTTTAAAGTTTTGAATAGAGTTGGTGTAGACCAAGTTTTTTCTTCTGAAAATTTAAAAGTTTGGTCCCCCACTAACTTGCCTTCTCTGTTTCACTACCCAAACAATTTTCATATATAACTTCATTTCCTGTTCCTTAATTTTCATATATACCACGAGAGAGAGATATAACATAAAAGCCACAAAGCCTCTATAACCTCTCCAAAATTTTCCTTCAAAAGCAAAACAAATTAATGAAAATGTCTTTTTCCATTTTCTTCTTCACTCTTCTACCTTTACTATTCCACTCTTCTCATTGCACCACCATTACAGTTGATGGATCTTCAGAGTGGAAGAACCCCACTGTTCATGTTGGAGATTCCATCAGTGAGTACTACTACTAACAAAATACCCCAGAAAACAATGGAATCTTTGTGATGAGCATTTTTTAACACTACCAACTAACACTACTCTATGTCTCAGTTTTCAATCACAAGCAACACTACAACATCTACATTTTCAAGAACCAGAATGCCTTTGATCTCTGCAATTTCACACAAGCTACTCTTCTCACCAATCCCAACACTGCCTCCTACACGGTAAGACCCTTCAAAACTTTTCATCTGGGTGCTTTGTAAGTGCTTCCAAAACCATTGAATTTTGCAAAAAAAAAAAGGTTAAAAACTATGAATAATGTCATATATCTACACCATGTTTTTGTTAATTAAACTCAAATGTATCTAGTTACTTAAATACTTTTTTATACTATTCTCTAATCAAAATTAAGTTTCATTTTAACAACATACCTTAATCTCTATATAAATGTATATCATGAACATTGTCAGCATAAAAAATTAGAGATTTCCACCAAAAAAAAGCTAAGTAAGTTCATGTAAGTTGACCTCCTATGTTCTAATATGCTTTATAAAAAATAAAAAAGTCAATAAACCTAATATCTTAAAAATATAGAATGCTTAATATTTTTTTCATTCAACTGCTACAAAATACACAAAGAGGATTTATACTTATTCATGAAAAACTGAACATTTTTGTGTTGTCAGTGGCATCCATCACGCCCTGGTTTCTTCTACTTTAGCTTCAATGATGGGTCTCTCAGAGCATGCCAAGCTTCTCAGAAGCTAGCCATTGAGGTCACCTCAGCAGTAATAGCAGCCACACCTCAAGCTTCAGCAATGCCTCCACAACTTTCACCATTTTCTGGTGAAGTGTCACCATCTCCTTTCTTTCCATGGCATTTTCATGCTCCACAAGAGGGTTCACCTGCTCCTTCACCTTCATCAAGTGTGGCAACAGTACCATATAAAAGTGGCAGCATGCCCTTCATCAGCAGTAACCCTGCAGTGCCTCTTCCCACTGATGAAGTTGACTCTGCTACTTCACACCCTCTTCCCACCTCTAGTGCCCATCAAGAACAGGTGCTTCTCTCTCACATTTTCCAACACACTCTTCTCATGTGACCTATCAAATTCATGTGTCCATCTAACTGAATAAAATATAGAATTGTATCTGTTAGTAGAAGTTACATAGATTCTATCAAAACAAGGTTTTCAGAAATGATAATATGTAACTATATCATGGCCACAACTTTAAAAAAGTTTTAAAATTTTTAATTTACAATAACAAGTTTTTATCCACCAAATACAAAAAAGAAGAACAACAAATTGTTACTTTAGAATAGAAAGATCTTTTGAGTATCAGTAATATTTATTCTTATATTTCTCAGACATTAAAATTCATGATAATTTGAGACTTCGTTTTCAGATAAGAACAAAAGGGTCTTGTGCGTTTGAGAAATTTTGTGGTAAGACAAAAAATAAAAACAGTGTAATAAATATATATACATATATACATATATATATATATATATATATATATATATAAGCATTTATTTTCTTACTCTATTTGTAATGGATTGGTTATCTGATAATACTTCTGCATTTGTCAATGTACAGATCTCTAACATGAATATAGAAGCTGGACTATATTATAGAATACAAATGTTGGTTTTCTGTTTATATTAGTGTACTTGCTCGTTACTTTATGATCAAGGAAACACATGATAAATGTGTTAATTATTATCAGCTTTATAATGTATTATAGCGGTGACATTCACTTATTCATCATGTTTTGGTAGGTTACACTGATTTGGATCTATTCTATTATTGGTGGTTGCAGGTGATGATTGTATCATTTGGACTTTTAATAGCTGTGCACACCATTACTTCACTGCTGCTTAGTGAGATAGAGAGAGTGTGAATAGGGTGGCACCAAGTAGCCCTAAGAAATTATTATACCATGTATTAAGATGCCCTTAAATTATCTTTCAATTCTCTTTTGCCACTTTTTTGTTCTTGGATTTGGAGCACAATTGATTACCATATTTGCTTTGACATATGCCTCAAAATCCCCTCACCACATGTCAGTGTGTCACTTTCTGTGTTCATGGTACATTTTGGGTCCCCAACAACACTATTAATTCATAGTGTGTCCATCCAGCTTAGCCTAGTTGACCAATGCATGGTGCAATAAAACCACATGCTGGTGGGGGAGCTGTGAACTGTGCTATGTTTCTTTTTCACCACTTGATCACTGACAGAAATAAATTGCTGGCCTAATAAAGCCACCAATCCAAAGTTCTACCCAAAGTTACTCTTGAAGTTTCCTTCTGGTTCAATTTGAAAATGGATTCTTTATGATCTATGTTTTCTTACAAACTAAAAGCTTCTTCTTTTCTCATAATTGAATACAAAATGAAACAAAATAGGAATATATATAAGTATTATATTTCTTTTGCGGAAAAAAATGTTTGAAATGTTGGCAACTTTGGGAGGTAGACAGAGAAAAACAAGATAGCATCTCATATTTGACAAGTCTCATGTTCAATGTCAAAATCCACATGTGTGTGATTGTATTATGAAATTTGGTGTGGACGTGAAGAGTTGGTAAAGGAATTAAATGGCCTTGGTCCATGCATGTGGTCTATTGAATATGGTAATTCAGAGTTTGATGATCATGATTTTGATCAAGATTATTGTAAGAAAATTGGTAATTCTCTGTATATGAATATCAGACGTATGTAGGGATATAGGAACAAGAGAAAGGCATGAGATAAACTTTCTGAATATCATATAAAAGTTACAGAAACAATACTGGGACCTCCTATTTATATGATAGGAAGCCAAAAAGAACAAAAAAAAAAAAACAACTGATATATCATAATATCAGTAGAACAGCAGAAAAGAATAAACTGTATCAGAAAAACTTGAAAACCAGAAATTTAACGTGGTCAAAACAAACTGGTTTATTTCATATAGAGACTTACATATAAAATGAGTTTATGTATTATAACTTTTTGTTCACTTTGTGGCCTCGAGGAATAAATTTGGGGAAAGTGTACACTTTTTCTTCTTTTTAAACCTAAAAATGACCACAAAGGATAAAGAAAAATATTCAGAAGAAAAACAACAACAAAAGGTGGATCTGTCACGACTCCTTTGTAAACATAGTATTTATTAAATTCATACTTAATTTGTAAAATGCGATCATTAGTAAATGTGTATAATTTTAATTATGACTTTTCAGCCTAAGTCTTAAAGGTTTCTTTTTTGTTTATCAGATGTGTTACATTATAATTTAGGATAACTAAATGGATGAAGATACATGTTATCATGTTATCATAGTTCCATCCCATGAGTCAAATTGTGATCTTCATTTGGCTCATTTGTATGAACTTTTATTTGGATAAACAATAAGTAAATTTTATTTTGTAAATTTTATTTGTTAAGCGATTGAAGTTGTATTGCCCAGTACTTGAAAAATAAGAAGATCATAAAAAAAGTATGGGTATAATATTTTTTAATATAATATTATTCAATTATAATATGTGAATAACCTAGTACAGATTTAAATAATAAATAAATCTATAATTGTTTGTTATTAGATTTAACAATCCATAACACAATAATCACCTATCACACAGGTTCAAACATTATAAATACATCCTCAATCCTCATATTTTATGAAATATCACTCAATCTTATTTTTATTCATTTATTATTCATTTTATATGCTTTTATTGATTTTAGAGTTTTCTTTAGATGGATCTCCACTCAGTACCTCACCAGCCATTATTGGAGAAGATCCAACTTGGTCAAGGCCCAACTCTCTCAAAATCAACTATACTCCAACTTGAAACATAAGAAAAAAAGCTAATCTTATCATACATATTTTTAAAGACAGGTCTACTAGTATTAGGTATGTCTCGGATCTATCTACAATTATTAAACAAGTTTGAAAATCCATATATATTATGTCATTTGATACAAAATAAATTTTGTTCACAAATATACATACTTACATATGTTTAAACCGTCATATAGATGTGTATATTTACAATATTTTGCATAAAGGAGTTAATCCACTAGTATATACAAGGGATTAGCAAGAGTGGTAGTCGTTATTGAGATAGAGAAAGTGATAATAATTGGTCCTTGTACTATACGGTCCTAGTCGAGAAGATGTCGGTCTAGATCAATATCATATCGGATACAAAGTATCAGCTCACAAACAATTTCTGACAATAGTAGTATGCAAAAACTCTATGTGACAGTGCTGAACCAATGACACTGAAGTTATGTCAGCGCGCCTTATAAATAAGTAAACAGGACCACATAAAAAGGTATGCATATAAACCCATTATTATAACTCCGCCGAATGTTGATCGTTAGAATACTTTTTGCAGGTAACCCACCTCCCAAATTAGATAAAGACTTATCAAATTGAAGCGAGAACTCGGTATTAATATATATAATAAAGACAAAGAGTGAGACCATCAATTAATTGTGATCTCCTCGAATTTCAACAATTTAATAGAAATGTTATAACAGTGTTATATTTTCGTGTGTCTACATTTCACTAAAATTCTAAAAATATAACATTAACTAATGTAAAAAACTATCTAACATATAGGCATGTTATGTGGGTATTCAAAAAGTTTTCTATCACTTTTAATATAAAAAAAAAAAAAAAAAAAAAAAAACATGAAAAAAAGTGAGAACAATCGTATCAACAATTTGTATGACAAATAGTATGAATATATGGTCAAACAAACTTTTTGAATCACATGCTATAGAATTAAAATATCTTTGTAATGGTTAGCCAAGATAAAAGAATTTCAACAATATATAAGAAAATTTCATCTAATCGAAATACTACTCATTTAAATCCACAAATTCAAGCCTCTAGCTACTTATAATTTAAATTCACACTTCTAAATCAATGTCACGTCACACTTGGAATAAAATTGAGAATACTTTTTTGTCATACAATTACAAATCAAATAGAATAAAAGATTAGGGACATCACAAAAAAATATTAATCTGAATAATATAGATATGAAGACGATATCCCCCTAACATTTCTTTCTTTTTATCTATTTGTTTTTGTTTTCTTTTTAAAAGTACAAGTATCTATATTGGTATAATGTTCGTATTTATTGAAAGAAAATTTAAATTTTATTCAACAATTTGGTTCCACTTTGATTAAGATGTTAATAATTAGTTTGTAAGACATAATAAAAGAATAATTTTTTTAGATAATTGTAAAAACATAATTTGATAATTTACACGGGGGGGAGAGAAATGTTGGGTTTGGAAAGATTATATAGCAAAAACTTAGTTTTCTGTCACCTAATATTGAAAACCTTCATATCGTTCAATATGTAGGGTTCCTTGTTCGGAAAAGTTTATTATGAAAAACTTGTCTATAAAACATCTCATGTCTTTTAAAAAGTGTATTAAGAAAAAACTTGTTTCGAGAAATTTATTAGCATCTTATATATTCTAAAAATCTTGTTTTGAAAATTTTATTTCGAAAATCTTATTTTAAAAGATCTCTAGAATATATATAATCTGATAGTCGCCATTGAAATACAGCACGAAGATAAAATATTCATTTTAAAGTTTATGAAGGTGTAGGTAGTAATTATGGGAGTGCAAGAAGAAATATTAATCAATCGACTTTAATACCATGTTTTGGGCTAACTAGACATATTTGGGCCTAATTGCATTCTACTTAACAACACCCTAAATTTTGGCTGCAACGAACCAAGTTCACAATAGATTATGGACCCAACAAAACCCTACATTACATTCTTTATTTTATTTTTTAAATAGTTAATGCCCTGCCGTAATAACATGAGAAAATTTAAATATATAAATAAAAAATTATCAATGATACGAACATCAAAGTGGCTGTAGTTTAGTGGTAAGAATTCCACGTTGTGGCCGTGGAGACCTGGGCTCGAATCCCAGCAGCCACAGTTTTACTTTTCTTTTAAATTTTGATTTTTATAAATCAGTTTCTTTGATCTTATTAGTAATCAATATGTTTGAATTTTTTTATTAAAGTCATGATTGCTGTTTAAATTATAAAATGACCTTTCTAAAGTTTATACCTACCACCTTTACAATTTCTATTAATCTAGTTTAATTCATTTTATTTATTTACTTTTAAATAAAAAAATTGAATTAGTTTTGTAGTTACTAACCAAAATGAATGAGTTTTACCCAACATAAGATTATTTTATCTTAAACAATATCTACTCATTTAAATTCTTAAAGTTAAATCTCCAACTATAATTTTATTAGATCTTTATTTTATTATCATATATTATTTTACATATAAAACCATAAAATTAAGAAAAGTTACAAAATAAATAGTTGTTTTTAACAAAAAAAATAATAACTATTAAGATTAAGAAATGAGTAAAAATATATTTTTGTATACTAAATAATGACAAAAGATTAAGTACAACGGATTTGAAATATTCCATCACTTAATAATAATTATTAAATGTAATGAGGTTATGAACAACCTACTTAATAAATATAATTATAAAGTAACTAAATAAATAAATATATTTAAGGTTGTTTAGTAAAAAAATACAATTATAAGATTGATGAATAAATAAATAATAAAATAAATAAAATGACTGAAGTCTCATTTATTTACTTTAATTATTAGAATTGATGTACTTCTTAATTTTTCCACAATTTCTTTAAACTCTTTTTTTTTTTACTCTTATACACTACCTCTCAATTTTCTTTTTCTTTTTTACTCCTCGTTTCCTCCGTTGCAGATTCCAATTTGTCACTGCGAATATTTATAGAGAGCCTTTTGCACGGTTTGGATTTAACTAGTTGTTTTCGACTTTCATTTACATTGCAATTTATTTTTATTGATTCTAATTTAGTATGGATATATGACATTTTTAAAGATAGGTGCAGGGCGAGGAATAAGGCCTACCACCGCATGCTTATCTCATCCTTTTTATAATAATTTATTATTAATTTTTAAATATTTAGAATTTCTTTTTTATTATTTTTTTAAGTTTTTTATTACTTTTAAATAGTCGGCCGTATAATATTTCAGTAAATAATAAAATATTTAAATTATTTCGAAATAATATAATATAACATTGTGTTTAAAAAATATGCACTTCGGTGTTGTAAATAAACAAAGAGGCATTACACTTAGTGCCTAAGAATCCTAGCTAGTTGAACAAGAGTCCTTTTAAACCTTTCTAACTATTATCATGGGGCTTTTTTTAAGTAAATATAAAGATTTGTTAAGTTTGTTCACTAGAGATTTGTCTTAATTCTGAAAGCCATGTGATTGTTGCATGTAGATAGTTTCTTATAGGTGGCAATTTAGAAAAGCATTGTCAACATGTGAGATACTCCTCATTTATTTATTTGTAAGAGCAACAGTAATAATGAACCTTATTGTGACTGATTTTAATTATCAAAGTAAAAGTATCTCACTGAAATAACTAGTAACTTTACTAAGGCCCTTAACCAACATTTTCTTTAATTCTTATAGTCCAATCGTACGTGCATTCCACAAAAAGTCATATGTAGGAAAAAGAAAAGAGCATGATATTATGAGATTGAAAAACTTATTCTATACAAAGTTCTTGAACCTGTAGGCTCAGAGGGAGAGGGAAAAAAAGGAGAAAAAAATCTTTAAAAATATCTAGAAAGAAATTTGAGAGAAGCAAAAGAATTTAACATTTTAGAAACATAGATAATAAAATTCTTTTTAGTTTACTAGTTATAACTTTTAAAACTTAATTATCTTTTTTGTTATCAATATTAAACCTTTCATCTAATGTTATTTAAATAAGTCCTTATATCATGTTAATTTTATAAATTTTCTATTCAAATTATTGAAAATTGTGAAATAATTTAGAATTTTGTATCTTATCTATCGATAAGATATTGGATTATATATATATATATATATATATATATATATATATTGACATTCTATATTTTTTGACGTTACATATAAATATCCCATAAGAAACTTAAATACAAATATCCATATATTTATAAGATTTTTTCAAAATATACTTCTTTATATGAGATTTATTAAAAATATCTTCGTATAGTTACAAAATAAAATAAAATAAAATTAAACTTCTCTATGAGCTTGTTGAAGAGTTACATTGCCTATCAAATCATTTGTTCTACTCACATGTAACACACAATCATCGCAGATTTGAAAATAAAACAAATAACATACCAAATAAAAAGGATAAGTTAGAGACTTTAAAATATAAAATCATAAAGTTTAAATCTTTTATATTAACCAAAATCCCACAATTCAAACACTCATCAATCTTTTCATACATCACTACCATTTTTATTTCTATACAATAACACATGTTATACATAATTGAAACGTATACAAAGATACTTGATTCTACTTCTAAAAGACTCGTGTATTGAATTAGACTCAGCTTTTGCACATGTCATACAACTTCAAATTATAAATCCACATAGCTCCCAAATCGATGAACCATGAATCTTATATAACAAGGTTAGTTCCCCTGAGATTTTTCTAACCAGTTATATTTCAAACTGCAGTCACTCAATCCGAACCTCCATCGACTCTCACCACCTAATAATCTTCATCTATGTGATTCCAATATACTAGTAGAGTTTGGATAACTCCTTCTTGACAAATCCTCAAACAATGCAAATCCTAACAATCTCAATACGGATATCTCTTTCCTTGAAGATATTATATCTCAATCACCGTTTCATATCATTCACAATAGCTCATTCAATGCATAACATCAAAACATACAAGAATATATCTCACGTCAAGGCATTGGTTATTTAATAAGCATTCAAACATATATTGTTCCCACAAGTTCAATTGACATAAAATCAATCATTTCATCAAACTATACAAATTTTCATTATCACTGTGAGAACATTTCAAATTAAAACCACATCTCATTCCACAACTAAGTACTTTAACATAGTGTACAATAACAAGCTTTTAAGACTAACTTCCCCTACCAATTCATACTTGATAAAAAGTAATTACAATATTAGTTAAAAACATTCAAACTAGCTTTACCTGTATAGAGTAGAGAATTACCTATAAAAGACTTCAAGCTATCGCTTGCAAAGATACTCAACCTACAACGTACAGTTCTGATTAATGATCTAAACCTAGCCTTAGGATCCAAAACGAACAAGGATCATTCTTGACGTCTCTAAGATTACATGCAAGAGAAGACACGCAGATTTTCTTTTTACAAAAACCCTAAACTGCTCAAGAACAGGAGAAAATCGGTACTTTCCTAAACCAAAATGGTGACCTGCTAAACTTGGTATACCCTATATTAGGAATTGGATGGGGCTTTTGAATCTCTAATATGAATCAAGAAAGAAATGAAAAGAATAGAGAACTAAGAAGGGATTTGGAGTTTTTAAGACAAAGCTAAGAAATGGATGGGGTTTTAGGGCCTTTTAAGAGAGAGAGAGAGAGAGAGAGAGAGAGAGAGAAGTAGCAGCTTTTCTTTTCTTTCTTTTTTTAAGTCCTAAACCCTTACATTCTCTCAAACAACAAAAGTTTTCGTCATCGAAAATTGACTTACTAGAAAAATATAACAATAGGTTTTCCTCATGGTTTCCTCTATCTTCCAAAGTCGCTTTCCATCATCCTAGACCAAAGGAAAAAATTTTAGATGTTGTAGAATACTTAACATTAAAATTAATAAGATAGTGGTTACTTTTCAAAAGGATACGTCTATCAGTACTAAATAGGACCACCACTTCTTTTATTTTAATAGAGATAGTCTTCTTTAATATCTTGTTTCAAATGAGTCGAGATCTTCACTTTTTTTGTTAGATGATGAACTCCCACTTGATTATCCAAATTTGAGATGTGTCTGTAAGAGATACTTTAATATTTAAGTCTACTATAAATTGATGGAAGTAATTAATAAACAATCAATAAATATAATATATGATAAATGTCAATATATTAAGAAAATTTTAATAGACATTTTACCTCAATAGATCTAGGTTAATTTGACTCGTATGTTCTAATATTTGATTTCATAACTATGAGTATAATCTTATTTTACATAATTAATTTGTTAAAATTACTAATATTTTTTCTCTATTCGATGATACTAAATAACATATATTTCCTGCACTAAACTAGATGATACAAGTGTTAGAATATTATTATCAGAGAAACAAATCATAGAATATCAGAGATAATAAAGGGAATATCAGAGAATATCAGAGATAATCAAGGGAGTATCAGAGAATATCAGTAAAATATCAAGTGTATTTATTTAGAATAATTTCTATATTTAGTTCCCTAGAATTTTATATTAAGTGAGCTATTGTAAACAAAAAGAGAACACTCAATAAAAAACCACATTCTTCCATGTTATCATATTCTTTGTTTTTTCTTGTTCATAGTTATCATATCCTTGTCCAACCTTTCTTAACCCTCAATACCATCGCAAGATGGTATCAGAGCGGTGTTAGATCCTGGAAACTCAGAACCAACATCATTGTACCATTATCCCTCACAGCTGGAGAAAAAAACCAAAAATGTCATTTTCAAATGATGAAATTGGCAACAACATGAATCAACCAGAATAACTCTTCAACCATTATTAATGAGAAAATTTTGCAAATTGTAAATATGCTTGGTAATGGCCTAGGGATTCAGCAAACACAAGCCAATCTTGACAAGGGACAAGGATGAAGCCACTCAGAAACTGTCGGACGGCATCCATCACAACGACACAAGGAAGACACAAGCCACCTCTACTGTACTCATTGCGGAATGAAGAAACACACCAAGGAGACTTACTTCAAAATTGTGGGTTATTCCGAACGGTGGGAAGATCCCAAACTAAAAAATCGCATGGTTGCCACCACCGCAGTCACTCATGGAGGGGAGAAAAGAGAAAAGAATACCAGCTCAAGAAAATCTAATCAGTGGACTTTTTATTGTGGAGCAACTGAAACCATGACCCATGACCCTCACGATTTTGACAGTCTCTCTACACATGTTAAAACCCATATTGAAACAGCCAGTGGAGAATTAATTGCGGTCCAAGGAGGGGGCTCAATTGTTTTTTCAGAAAAATTAAAATTAAAAAATTATCTCTATGTTCCTGTACTATCATCAAAATTACTTTCTGTAAGTCAAGTTACAAAGGAGCTGAATTGTGTGGTTCTCATGTTTTCTAATTTTTGTATTTTACATGACATTCTTAAGAAGGAGATCATTGGGCGTGGTACTGAACGTGAAGGTCTTTACTACATTGATGAGGTTGTTCAAAAGGGACATGTCATGCTTGCTCATGGAACAGTTACAAGGCAACTCTGGTTATGGCATAGATGTTTAGGACATCCTTCATTTGGGTACCTTAAGATTTTATTTCCTAGTTTATTTACTAGTAACACTAAGTCCATCAAATGTGAAACTTGCATACGGGCAAAGAATTATAGAGTTACTTTTTCTCTTAATAACAATAGAGTCAATTCTGCTTTTTCATTAGTACACTCTGATGTGTGGGGCCCAGCTCCTAATTCCCACAATAATCAATTTCAGTATTTTGTATTATTTGTGGACGATTTCTCTCGCATGACATGGGTATATTTTCTAAAACACAAATTTGAAATACCTGGTAAGTTCTATGCATTCTATCAAATGATTCATACTCAGTTTGACAAGAAAATCCAAGTACTTAGATCAGATAATGGTGGAGAATTTGTTAACAAATCAATGCAGGAATTTTTTAGAGAAAATGGCTTAATTAATCAAACTTCCTGTCCAAACACACCCCAATAGAATGGTGTAGTAGAACGAAAAAATCGTAAGTTACTAGAGATGACTTAACCCTCGATACCATCGCAAGAACAAGAAGAAATAATAATTGGAGATGTTGTCCTCCAAACCTATTAAGTAATTTTCTTTCTACTTATCAACTTTTCTTTCGAATTTTTCAAGCATAAGATTTGGTTTGAAAGACTAAATGATAAGGACACTTAGAAAGAATTTTGTGTTTAATCTCATGCATGGCCAAGTCACGTAGTTTATCTCTCACATAACACATTCATGATAATTATCATATATCTTTCTTGAAGATCACTCCATTCCTTTTTCTTACAAACACACCATAATATAGCTCTCATATACCAAATACCATCTTTCTATTTCCTCTTTATTCTGTACGTGAAAGTTATGATGCCATAGATTATGTATTGTAATTCTAAAAAGCATGTTTTAAAATCAATTAAATTATACAACTTTTAAAAAGCTCTTTATTGTTTTACCTATTTTTATTCTACCAAACAATTAATTAATTTTAATTTTTACTTATTTTTTATTTATTTATTCTCATGATATATTTGGTGGTATATGTACCACTCGATTAATCGTAATAATTAGAGTTAATACTTATAACAAAACCCAAGTTCTGAATTAGAGACATTTATTCGATAAAAATTAACACAAGCTCTATATATTGTTTTGACAATCTATGATGTCTCATAGGATTGCACCCTTTAAATTATATTTTCACTCAAAATGTATACATGTACATATAAAAAGGGTTTATTAAATACTTAAAGCCAAATCTATAAAATATCAAAATTAATATCATTAATTTGATATATAATTGAAAGTAATGACTAACACCTGTGATGCATTAATTAATTGGGTTTAATTATTTGGAAATGATAAATGTAGGAACCAGCTTGAGTAAAGATACACATTCTTGTTTTCCATCAAATCGACTTTTACACGATCTTTAATTTTACAATTAAAATTTGTAACTAATCTAAAGATCACGAAGTTTTGTTTAACTCTCATAATTAACACAAGAAGTGATTGAAATGTTTATAAAAACAAGATGTGTTAAACTTTCAGGGCAATAATGTTCATAAAAACAAAACACGTTCTCTTCTATTTTTCACAACAATACGTAGTAATAAAAAAGTTAAGCAAAACATATTCCCTTCTAATCTTTCAACATTACGTAGTTTTTCTGAAAAAAAAAAGAAGATAAATTTAAGCATAATAAGTTGCATTAATACTATAATAAGGATTTTTTTTTGTTACGTTATTTAGTTTTACTTATTTCCCCCAACTTTTTCCATCAAACACGTGTTGTTAATTATTTGTGACTTAAATATATTCTTAATTTATACCATAAACAAGTTTTGATTTTGAATTCTAATTTTTTTTTTTGCTTTATTTTTTATGTTTCTAAATTTTAAAATCAGTATTTTTTTTTTATAAAGTGGGTATATTTTAGTTTTCGTCCAAATAAAATATTTCTTAAGTATTTTTCCCTACAAATTTTAAAATCATTATTTATAATCCTTAACATTTATTTCTAAATAAATAAATAGTTTTTATTTTAAAAATCTTGGAAAATTATTAATATATCATGTATTGAAATTACATCACAAGTATAACTTGACCTTTTTCAAACTATAAACAATCAACAAATGATGAGATATGGTATTAAAATTCAAAACATGATTTTTCAGTTGTTTGAAATAATTAATAAATATTGTTTTAAAAACGTAAAATAAAACTCATTTATTTGATACTAACTAAAAAATATATTTAAATATTTATTTATTTAATCTTTCTTATGCAATATCCTCAAAATATATATGGAATAAAAATCAAATGAACTAACAAAGGAACACTTTTTTTAATAAAAGTGAAAATATTATTTCCTTTTCATCAGTCAGGTCGTTTCTTCACTTGCTTCGATTAATTTAACATTTTCAACTACAAGATTATGTAGAACTCAAGACCCTAAATCATAAATAATTCCGTACAAAAAATTAAGGAAAAATAATTAATTTAACTCTCATAAGTTGATGATAATTTAATATTTAAAAACCTTTTCGCCTTTCATCAATACTGTGTATATAAATTAGATTTAACAGCTTTAATTTAACTAATTCACTTTTGTAATCTTAAAAGTAATATGTATTTTTTAATATTCTATATTCTAACAAAAATGAAAAATTTGTTTAGACATAAATGTTAAAAAAAAGTATAATGGACTCTTAAACATTAAAACTTAATATTAAACAGGTCCTTTTAAACATATAATTTAATATCAGATTAATCATTTAAGAATTATATCTTAATAATAAAATTTAACAACATGATACAAATGTTATATTTTTAATAAATGCAAGACCAAAATAACTGTTTTTGTTCTTTTATAAATTAATTTGACACTGGTTTATACTTCGAAGTATCAAAATCACAATATTTTCAAAAAAATAACCTTTATGCATTTTGACAAAATTTCAAAACAAACACCCTCTCTCGTATGGTAACATTTTAATCCTTTATTTTTTGGAAAACCTCTCTTCTCAGTTAGTAAACTACCGTTTAAAATAAATTCATAAGTAAATTGTAAATTAATAAATTTTATAAAAAAAAATGTAATAAAAAAAAAACATTGCTCCTTGTAAGCCCGGGAGTTAAAATTTTGAGCGGTGTTGAGTAATTTTAACATCCCGCCATATCTTCGCGCGCTTTATTCATCGCGCGAGAAACTCGCGCGCCACACGAGAAATAGGAAACTGCAACGCGTTTTAAATACTCCTACCGACAACGCGAACTACACAAACCGATACAAAACGCAGTTTCACGACGCTAAATAAAACGAATGCGGCACTTTGGCTGTCCCGAAAACGACGTCGAACAGGAAGTGCCCTCGTGTGTCAACATTTTCACACGTGTCACCATCACCACCACCGTTATTTGTATCTAAGTTCATAATGCCAAATGTGACTACATAGTGAAGTATATGATATGATCACATTATTGTTTGTTTATATTACTTGAAATGAATGAAGGTATAAAGTGATAATTTGAATCATGAATAATTTTTAATTTATATTTTTTTATAATTTTAATTCGTTAAAATTGACGTTAAAGATCTCACCCCAATTAATAAAAAGGCCAAAAAATATAAAAAGTAAATTGTTGGTACAACAAGGGTATTTATGAGATATTTCGCTTTCTACCGACGAAAATAGTGGTCTCCCCAAGCTGTCACCCACCCACTAATGTGGGCCACGCTTTTTTATAAACTTTCTGCTTCCCTTCATAATTGAACATGGGGCCCACAAGCTTACGTGTCAAGTCTTTTCCCTGTTCAACAACACACCCTTGGCTTACGTGTCTTCTTAATAGCACACGTGGCAAATGATTCATTTATATAATTTATTATTACTGTTAGTTAGTATATTGCTCCCTGGCAATCATAATAGGGTAATAATATTGGGAGTTATTGATTCTGTGTTAAGCATGGATAGGGAAGTGACGTAACACAAAGTGAAATGCAGTGGGCCCCACACCACAGCTTAGGTTGTTGTCGGTTCTGAATTTTATGTTCCGTTTTCATAACAATTATGTTTCTTAAAATAATAGTATTGTTAACCACGGTCTTAATAAAAAATTAAAAATCTATATGAAAGCTCGTTTCAAAAATTATACATAAATATATAAATATGTATATATATATATATATATATATATGTATGTATATAATATATTAAACGCATGCATTTTAGTAGGAATGTAGCTAAACACGACACGATTAATTTTTTCACGTTTGAAATGAGTAACCTAGGGTCACTTGTGGAATCCACGTCTTTATTATATGGTTTTTTTCTCTACTGTACAAGTAATCATGCTTAATGAAAAATATTAATATTTATTACGAGGTATCGAACTAAAAGTCTAAATGATTTAGGTTAATTTGATTTGACCAAGATGAATAAATTTAATTGTTTATAAAATGGTGCTGTTAATTTATGTTTATAAATTTGTTGTTATTATGAATATTATTTTGAAGATTAATTATTTTATCGAATCATGTTTAATATTTAAAATATGAAATCACATTATTTTAATTTTTTGTTATTATTTTATATATTGATAGTTTATTATGATAACATCTTTGGTTGATTTTACCTTCTGGGTAGGAACACTCAGCATCAGATGCATCGAAGAAACAATTAGCCCAAACATTTTCATATTAGATAAAGAAAAAAAAAAAAAAGGAAAAAATTAAGGGATAAAAAAAGGAAAAAAAAAAAAAAAAATAAAAAAAAAAAAAAAAAAAAAAATTTTAATAAAAAAAAAAAAAAAAAAAAAAAAAGGACAACGTTAGGTGTTTATAGAAAGAAAAACAACGAAAAGTTTGATTAAAAAAAGGGTTAGAAATGAACAAAACT
>Ga0099824_1003609_pt1 | contig 22609 bp, 15 predicted proteins | sample SiratrowhiteBW_FD_76837 | JGI IMG/M metagenome (GOLD analysis project Ga0099824, IMG submission 76837) | Root nodule microbial communities of legume samples collected from California, USA - Siratro white BW | ecosystem: Host-associated > Plants > Roots > Nodule | place: USA: California... | reverse complement strand
ATACATATATAAAATATATATAAAATTTAATATTAATTATATATATATATATATATATATATATATATATATATTAGAAATGAGTTAAAATTTACCTATAAACTATAAGTCAAATTAACAATTCTAATAACGAAGTCAAATAAAATAAATAAATAATGAAATTAAAAAGACAACACAGTCAAAACTTAATTTAGTTATTTGCAAATAAATATTAATTTAATATAGTTATAATTATATAAACAAATATTATATCACAACATCTTTAATAAAATAAATATTATTTTAATGTAAATCCCATTTAGGTGCTTAAAATTAAATTAATTTTAAGCACATTGAGATTTAGATTAACAATTAAGTTATATATATATAATTATGTTAAATAAATAATACTTTTATTCATAAACAGTTTTTATTACATATATTTTTATTATAAAATATTAAATCACTTATTATAATTATGTATTAATTTAATACTCTTAAACACAATAAATAATACTTTTATGTTAATAAAAATATAATTTATTGTGCTAACGACTATTTATTATTCTTCGAATGTGACTTGGACAAGCATTTTTTTCTCTAAAATTGATGGTTGAACAGTTTATATTTAAATTATCATTCTTAATACTTATATAAGAGTAACGTCTAGCCCATCACATGTTCCAGTAAAATTTTATTTTAAGACCCAAGTCTTAAATTTCAAATCCTTCCTAAAACTTTTAAATTAAACATTCTTAAAGATGAAATAAGATAAGAAAATATTCCAAAAATTAAGTGAAGAAAATATAAAAAAAATATAAAATAATATCCAAAATAGTAATATTTTGAAAAGAAAGTAAAAAAGGAAAAAATGCAATTTACCTCTCCGTTTATAATATTTTTTTTATCTGGTTGAAAAAAGGACTACTGTAATTTACTTTTAATTTAAATTAATAACACGGGAAAAACAAGTTATCTAATTATAGACCAGTGTTTTTTTTTAATCTTGAAACGATACCGTATGGTGTTGGACTTCAACACCAATTACCCCCTAAAACCCTAAAGTCATAAACCTCCATTCCCGCCACACGCCACCGTGAACTCTCGCAGTTCATGCAAGTAACGCAACCGTTCTACTCTCCCACCATTACTACCACCCAAACAAAGCGATGAACTTCAGGTTCCAGAATCTCTTGGGAGCACCCTACAGAGGGGGCAACGCGGTAATTTCAAACAACACCCTGCTTCTCTCCCCCGTCGGTAACCGTGTCGCTGTCACCGACCTTCTCAAGTCCGAAACCTCCACCCTCCCAATCCAATCCTCCTCCAACGTCGCCCGCATCGCCGTATCCCCCGACGGCACCTTCCTCCTCGCCGTCGACGACCTCAATCGCTGCCTCTTCATCAATCTCCGCCGCCGCGCCCTCCTCCATCGCATCTCCTTCAAGGACCGCGTCGTTGCCGTCAAGTTCAGCCCCGACGGCGCTCTTATCGCCGTCGCCACCGGTAAGCTTGTCCAGATCTGGCGCTCCCCGGCCTTCCGCCGCGAGTACTTCCCCTTCGAGCTCGTGCGCACCTTCGCCGAGTTCGACTCCAAGGTAACCACCCTCGATTGGAGCCCCGACTCGAAGTACCTCATCGTTGGGTCCAAGGATTTAACCGCGAGAATCTTGTGCTTGAAGAAATTGAATAGCGGGGGTAAGAAAAAGCCTTTTTTGCTCCTAGGACATAGGGATTCGGTTGTAGGTTCGTTCTTCGGTGTCAATTCGAAAACTAATAGGGTTTGTAAGGCTTATACGGTTACTAGGGATTGTTATTTGTTTAGCTGGGGTTTCACTTCTGATGGTGGTGGTGAGGCTGAGGGTTCGGAGCCACCTTCGCCAGGGACGCCGGAGAGGGACGTGGAAGGGAATTTGGAGGTTATTGAAAATGATGGTGTGAAGAAGAGGAAAAAAATTGATGTTCAGGATGGTGATGAGGGTTACCTGAGTAGGGGCAAGTGGGAGTTATTGAGGAAGGATGGGTTTATGCAGGGATGGGCGAAGGTGACGGCGTGTGATTATCATAGGGGGCTAGATATGGTGGTTGTTGGATTTTCTAATGGTGTGTTTGGGTTGTATCAGATGCCAGATTTTGTGTGCATTCATTTGTTGTCTATTTCGAGGGAGAAGATTACCGCTGCTGTGTTTAATGAGCTTGGGAATTGGTTGACATTTGGCTGTGCCAAATTGGGGCAGCTGCTGGTGTGGGAGTGGCGGTCTGAGAGCTACATTTTGAAGCAACAGGGTCATTACTTTGATGTGAACTGCGTTGCGTATTCGGCAGACTCGCAGCTTCTTGCCACTGGAGCAGATGATAATAAAGTGAAGGTGATTCAATTGGACTTTTGTCTGGGGTTTTGAAATTTGATCGAGATCTGACTGATTGCTGTGTGTTGTGCCTTCTTAATGTGTATTGCGCTGGTTTTCAAATTGAATGTTTGGATTGAATTAAAGTGTAAGCTATGTTGTTATGTTTACAGGTGTGGACTGTTTCGTCAGGATTTTGCTTTGTTACATTTTCGGAGCACACTAATGCTGTTACGGCTTTACATTTTATGGCAAGTAACAATTGCCTTCTTAGTGCATCTCTTGATGGGACCATTCGTGCATGGGATTTATTACGCTACCGGAATTTTAGGACATTTACAACCCCTTCTTCAAGACAGTTTGTTTCCTTGACAGCTGATCAAAGTGGTGAAGTGATATGTGCAGGCACTTCAGATTCCTTTGAGGTATAGTTTTGCAAAAATTAGGTTGATTTTAACTGTATCATTATTATTTTACTATTCACCCTTTTCTCAATGATATGTGTAACAGATTTTTGTTTGGTCAATGAGAACTGGCCGTTTGTTGGATGTGCTTAGTGGTCACGAAGCTCCTGTTCATGGGCTGGTCTTTTCTCCTACAAATGTTAGTTTTATCTTCTGCTGATATTTGCTTGCATAAGTTAATTTCATGAGCAGTATATTTTTAGCTGGTTCCAATTCTCCTCCTTAATAGAAATTTATCTGAAGCCATGCTCCATGTTTTCAGTTTATAAAATAATATTATCTTCTAAGCTTGTAGCACATCATCTAATATCAATAATATTATTGTCTCTTAAGATATATGATGAACGGAAGTACTAAAGTTTGTATTTTGTTTTATGTTTTTTACATCTATAATAACGAAAAACCTTAGAAGTCGTCTCTTTTCACTTTGTGCAGGCTGTCTTGGCTTCATCATCATATGATAAAACTGTTCGGCTGTGGGATGTCTTTGATGGAAAAGGAGCTGTTGAAACATTTCCTCACACACATGATGTTCTTACAGTAGTTTACCGTCCTGATGGAAGGCAGTTAGCTTGCAGCACATTAGATGGGCAAATTAATTTTTGGGACCCAATAGATGGTTTGTTGATGTACACCATAGAAGGTTCTAGAGATATTGCTGGTGGGCGTCTTATGACTGATCGTAGGTCAGCTGCTAACTCTACCTCAGGGAAGTTCTTTACAACCTTGTGTTATTCAGCTGATGGAAGCTACATATTAGCTGGGGGAAGTAGCAGATACATTTGCATGTATGATGTTGCAGATCAGGTTGGTCTACATGCACTTTGGTTGATTTTCACATATAAAAAAGTCACAGCATTGATTCTAAAAATTTTATCCTCTATAAAGCTTCTATATTGATTCAAAGTGCATGTTAATGTCATGCATACTCTCGATGTGTTTTCACTCCTCAGTTTTGTCCAACACATTAATGGTTAAACAAATATGTTTTGGATGTGGAGCAATTAGATAATTCATAAACTACAAAAAACATGAAATATTTCGCTAACTTTTGTATTATAATGATACACCTACTCACTAATAATGTTATGTTAAAGCCGTCTTCTTAACTTTTTGTCTAAATATTAAAGCTTAAATGCTGTCTGGAGTCTATGTGTACCGTTGCCCTATGGATAGTTTGAAAATTGAAGATGAGCATCATTTTACTTTCCTTATCGAGCATACCTTTCTGATGATGTAGCTTAGATGCTGGCAGAGTGAAGACTTTTAAGCCTAATCGCACCAAAGTTTAATGATACAGAAGTGAAAGGCTGATGAGCCCAATAAGTCCTTGTAGAGAAAGGCTGTTTAGTTAACAAATTTGATCCATTATTGTGATATGTAGTAAAAGAAATGGTTGTGATACTGTAACACGTTCTCACAGACAACTGTAGAACAGAACAGATAGCATCGAGATAATAGGAGATAATATAAGAGAGAATAGATGGAATAGAGTAATAGAGCTGAAATCACATATATTAGGTTTTCACTGTGGAAATATGCAGGTATTAAAAACTGTGTATGAGACAACAGAATGATAAAAGTTGGCTTTCGAGAGGCCAACACTCTCCACCCCTTTCCCTACTTTTTCTTTTTCCCTGCTCCTATACTCTCTTTCCTTTCTTATTTATATCTTCTCTCACTACTAACAAACTCTGATAAAAAACGATTTCCCTTCTTCCAATTAGTTATTTCTTTTTCCCCTTCTCTGATATGTAAATTGGAAAGGTGTGATATCCCCATGTTGCCCTTGGGTTGTTACAGATACCTCCCTCCCTCCTTCACTTTGAGCTGTGAGCAGGCATTTCCACTACAAATTGATTCTTGAAGGTTTATTTTCACTAGTAACCCAGTTTTCATAGGGGCATTTCTATTATTGAACCACTTTGTTTTCGCTAGGTGTCAATCCTAGCATCACTTCTTTCCAGGATCCAATCATCAATAAAATCTATAAGTGCCAGTATAATTGTAAAGGTGTTTATTCCATAGATCAATCTTGTTCAGTATTCTCTCCATTTTCTGATTTTTCATATCCTGCATGATGAGGAACTTCATTTGGTCACTTGTGTGTCCCTTTCACGCGTACCTTACCACATAATAATCTTTTACTGAACTCGGCCGTTAGTAATTTATTTTATACCTAGGTTTCTCAATTGGAAAATCAGTTTCTCTTGAAGAGGCAGAAACCATCTAAGATTGATGAAAGTTTTTTGTTTCTATTCTCTGAAATCTATTTTCACTTAGAAGATATTATGTTGAATGTTAATGCATCTGATGGTTAAAATATGTTACTCTTGAAGTCTTCTCTCATCTGTGCCTGATTGGTCTTATAGTTTTCATCCCTTGCCTATGTGTGCATTGTAGATATAAATTATGGCGTGTCCAAAGTGGATGCATATTTAAAATGGACTATTCTATCTACTTGTTTACATATTGTAGTACAGTTCTGTTTTATTAATTGGAATCTCTTTTGTTCAGGTTTTACTTCGACGTTTCCAGATAACTCACAATCTCTCTTTAGATGGAGTGCTTGACATTTTAAACTCAAAAAATATGACCGATGCTGGCCCTCTAGATTTGATTGATGATGACAACAGTGACATTGAAGAAGGCATTGAGAAACAAACACGAGGGAAACTAGGATTTAACTTGCCAGGATCTATGCCTAACCGTGGAAGGCCTATTATTCAGACAAAGTGCCTGAGAATTGCACCTACAGGGCGTAGTTTTGTTGCAGCAACAACTGAGGGAGTTTTGGTTTATTCTGTTGATGAATCTTTCATATTTGATCCCACGGACCTCGACATAAATGTTACACCAGAGGTAATTTAACTTTTTGACAGAACTAGCACTGTTTACTTCAAAGAATATAAGATTATTCCAGAAACTATTTTCTGTAGTAAGAAATGAGTTAGAGAACACCTACTCTGGTAACTTCTTTTCATCCAATAATTTGTGTTTTGAGTTGTTGAGATGGTAGTTCCCATATACTTGTAAAAAGAGGATGCAATTTTCTTCTTGATAGTTTGGATTTTTTTCACATCATTGTTTTTTTATTCATGACAGTCAACATAAAACAAGCAAAGTATAATTTCGTTTTTCAGCAATTTATTAAAAATGGTAAAATTTCTGTATCAGATATAAATGAAGATAACAGTGTCCTAGTCCTAGATCCCTTTTTCCATTTTCATCTTGAAAACAAGGAATCAAAATCAACATTGTGCGGCTTGAAAATGCAGCATATATAATTTTAATAACATTCCATGTAGCCGTATATGACGTTCTCCCTTAACTGTGCTGTTTCCTGTCTTGATGTCGTTAATAACTTGAGCTGGCAATTCGGAACAGGCTGTTGAAGAAGCCCTTCGTGAAAATCAACCAAGTAAAGCCTTGATCCTTAGCCTTCGCTTGAATGAGGATTCTTTCATTAAGAAATGTATATTTGCGGTTAGTCCGGCAGATATTCCAGCAGTTGCGACATCAATCCCTTACAGATATATCCAACGATTAGTGGAGGCACTTGCAGATCTTTTAGAAAAGTGCCCACATTTGGAATTTATACTTAGATGGTGTCAGGTATTCTTTACTTGCTTAGATTTAGTCTTTTCATAAGTTTGCTGCTCAATGTTATGATAGTTCTATAAAATCATCTTTATCTTTGGTATGATTTGACAGGAGCTCTGCAAGGCCCATGGGAATTCTATTCAGCAGAACTCTCGCAATTTGTTACCATCATTAAAATCTTTGCAGAAAGCAATCACTAAAATTCATCAGGAACTAGCTGATACATGTTCCTCCAACGAATATATGCTGCGATATTTATGTTCTTCTGCTGCCAAGAAATGAATGTTAAGAATTCACGAGTTGGATTTTGGCTGCTTTGCTCAATAATCCCTTTACAACCTGAGTATTATTTTAATCTGGTACCTAATGAGCATCATTAGCGAGTAGCAACTAGCAAATAGCAACCCCTGAAGAATCCAGCAGGATTTTGATGTAATTTCCAAATGAATTGTCCAATGAAGTTTCAATTTCTTGAAGGTGTGGCCTCCGTCAGGTGTGTTCACGGTCTACTAGCAATTTAACCAAGACATCTTCATAAATACGCGCTGGAGTGGCATTTCTTTGTAATATGGTGGTTAACTGATTGCAGAGGTTGAGGTTCCTGCTTGATATACGCAGCAATGTGTTTCGAATAAAGTATTTTAGAATTAATTAATGAAAAATGTTAGAAAATTTTGTCAGAATTTTACCCCGATGATAGTAACCACCTTGGGTGGAATCAAATGTGGAATTTTTTATTGGTGTCTTGTACCATTGTTATTGGTTGTTTATAAGTGAAATTAATTGTTGGCAACGTTGTCAATTTTTACGGACCTTTGATTTTTTTTTTCTTGTTCCTGGAATATCTCTGATGAATGTTCATTTTTAGAATTTAATATTCAATATTATAATTTTTCAAAATCGACCTTTTAGCTTTTATTGGCATATGTCGAGAATTGTAATTCTGCAAATCTATTGGTTACACGTTAAGAAAATAAAGACTCAAAAGTCTTTTTGTATTGTTTTAGAAATTATTTATTTCTTTCTGAATTATAATTTTAGAAATATGCAAAGGCATCCAAATATTTAATTTTGGAATATATAATAAATAGGTTTCCAAAATTTAACTCCAGAAATAGTGGGAAGGATATGTTGGAGCAAAATTTCATAAAAAATTTAGGAGAAAAGTAATTAAAAAATAATAAGTCTATTTGGAAATTGGAATTGGTTAATGCATAATCTAATTTTAGAATTCTGATTTTTTATGTATTAATTTGTGTAAAATTAATTTGTGTAAAATTAATTTGTATTTTTGGAAAATGCCTTTTATTTTTTTATTTTTATGAAAAAGTTTAGTCAAAACAAATTTTAACTAAGAGAATGTAGAAGAAAATAAGAAAGGAAGAACGGATGAATTAATATGTTTTCAAAATTTATAATAATTAATGAATGGAGTCTGACTATATAATATATGTACTAGACCAAACCTTGTCAAATAGTTACTCTAGTGAACATGTATGTGAGCATACCTTAGAAGAGCATTGATAAGTTACAAAACATATCTTGAGATACTTTAATGAAATTGAATATATTAGAATTTTTTTTTAGAGTGATTTATAACACATTTTGGAAGGTCTCTCTGACTTTGAATTTGTTGCAAATTTGGATGTAGGTTATATGCTCTCAACATTCATAGTTTTTTGGTTAGTTGAAAAGATGTTCTTTAATTAATAGCGACTTTGTTTGATCATTAAGATAAAATATGTTGCTATAGTAAAGATGAATAAAAAGAGACATGGTTGACGGGTTTGATGGACTATATAGATTCATGTTTAAGGAAATACAATCATTTTTTACAATAATTTGAGTACAATAAGTTAGCGAAGAATAATTGCAATGTGTATATAAATGTCCAATATGACTTTCTTTGTATTAAGAAGATTATTGAAGTGAAAAAGATCGACACTGAAGAAAATCTTTTATGTATCATCACGAAACTTATTTTCAAGAACAAATTCATGCATTGTTTGGAGTTGTAAATATCTATTAATAATAGTAGTTTAAGTAAAAAAATGTTATTCTCAAAGTGAAGTTTATATATCTTGGTCTACTAAAATATTTATAAGATATGCTTATATCCTCTTAAAAAACAATTGGGAGAGACCAAGCCTTCACTTTCTGGATTTTTTTTTTAATATGGTATATTTTTGATAAGCAATTACTGAAATAGATAAATTTCGAAAAAACTTATCTACATAGATAAATTTTGAAAAAAATTATTTACATGGATAAATTGTGTTAGTATGACCATGTATATCATAATTTTAAATTTGTAAAAATAAAATTGTATAAGTTTAACAAGAGTTTAGTGTAACTGATAAAGTTGGTTTAGACATACAATTTTAATTAATATTATCTATATTTTTATATTTTTTATTTTAAAGAAAATCATACTAATATAGTAAAACTTCAATTCAATATTGACTATTTATATTAAAGTGTTAATAAAATAACATAACTTTACTTTCACAGATAAAAAAAATTCATGTCACTCTTCAGTGTGAAATGATGTCTATTTTGGTAAATATTTGTCAAATTTGCACGAAACTTGAGGTAAAAACACACTTGTTCCGTGCTTGCCTCCTCGTATATCTCCACACCTTATGCACGTTTCGATGTACCATGTCAGGCTGAGAACATGAATGAGAATTAAAACGCGTGATGAATACTATCTACTATTGACCCATGTATTGGAATGATAAATTACTTTACTATTTTCTGATTTTATACTATTTGTCTTTTAATGGGGTAAAAGATAAGCATTTTTCTTATTTTATATGCATTTATCTTCCAAACATAGTTTTTATTTATTTACTTTTAAAGATTCATTAACCCTCACTCATTTCTTTTAGAAGATTAAATAAAAATTTCTAAATATATACTTATAGAAGAAATAAAATTTCTTTTGTCGTTATTATCACATATAACCAAAATCAACGAAGTTTTGTAATTTCGCACTTTAATTGACACAGGGTCGAACATTAACGAATTGATAAAGACAAAATAATCACTTCTTTGTCCAAGTATGGGTGCTTCGTCGCAAAACCCGCTCTTACTTTGGCGCGTGTTATAGATAAATTTTTTCAAAAATTTTGAGAGAACCCTACCCTACCCCACAAGGGTCCCTTCCAACTTTTTGCCTCAATTCTATACTCTCGTTTATTGGTTCCAGCTCCTGTGTCCCTCTCACACTCACTGCACCTTTGCTTTTTGCTACCCTCTACCCACTTCCTCTTTTCTTTTTCTCACCCTCTTCTTCAATCCCAACTCATATGTTCTAACCCACCCTCGCTTCCCGTTAGATCTCTACATTTTTTAGGTATCTCGTGATGCAACCGCTTTTTAATCACGCACATTCTGCTCTCTCTTCACGCTGTGCTTATTTTCTTTTCTCGCTCGCGTTTAGATCCAAACCATAGCAATTGGTGTTTACTTTGAAACGCTGCGTTGCGTATGATAGTTTAGCTCTTTTAAGTTGTTACTCCTCACTTGCTGTTTTTGTTTTTCAGTTAGTTGAGTTTCTGGAACCTTCGCGCTCCAATGGAAGTGTCGTCGGAGCAGTCTGCAGAAGACGTCGCGCCGGAGAAGCCTCTCAGTTCTCCGAAGAAGAATGTTCCAGAAGCTTCCAGGAGAGCTGCCAAAACCGCCGCGGACTTTGGCGCCGCGGTGAAGAGGAAAGTTGAACCGCGAACAGGTTCGACTACCGGTGCCGGCGCGGTTGCGTCGAGGAGATCGGGTTCGGTTGGCGCTTCTGCGAGCTCGGTTTCCGCGCCGAGACGGAACAGCACCGGAGGATTGTCTCAGAAGACGTCGATCTCTGCTGGTGGGAGAAAAACCGGTGCTGAGTCTGTTGGTGGAGGGAAGAGCAGTGGTTCGTCGGCGAGTGAACCTGTCCGGAGGTCGCTGCCGGAGCTCCGGCGTAATTCTGTAACTGCTTCACGTGCCGGTGCTGCGGCGAATCCGGTTGCGGCCTCGCCGCTCGGCTCGGCTTCTAGGAGTTCTGGTGTGAGTAAGGCGGAGGTTGCGAGGAAGCCGGTGAGTAAGCCGGCATTGTCGGCTTCGAGTTCGGCTTCGTCTGTTACGAGAAGGATTGGTTCTTCGTCGGTGGATAGCACTGCCAGCAGTGGAGGTTCTGCTCGAAGGACGGTTTCCAGGGTTTCTTCGCCGACGGTTTCAAGCGGGTTGAAGGCGGGCTCTCTGTCGATGTCTCAGGATAGAGCTTCTGCACTGTCTGGAAGGAGGAAGGGAGGCACTCCTGATAGCCGGGATTCACGGTTTATTGTGCTACCGCAGGTTGAGATTAAGGCCAATGATGACTTGGTAAGTTTTGAGATAGCGGTTGCGTTTTAAGTTTACTGTTAAGGATCTCATTGGTGAGTTGCTATTGGCTGTCATGTGGATGTAGAATTATTGGGGAAGGAATAGGAAGGAGTAAAGCTGCATAGGTGTGAACAGTGAAAAGGCAATAAGTGCTGGAAAAAGAAGGAATTATGGATGCCAGTTGAATGATTTTTTTTGGATGAGTAGGGAACGTAGGTGTTAATATAGTAGCGTGCAGAATCATTAGTGTTGAAATTTGTTGACCCGTTTGTCTATGTTTCATTCACTTTTTAGTAACTTTTACTAGTTGGTTTTGGTGGGTGCAGATGCGGGTATCTCTTGTTTGTCTGAAGTTAAACTTCTTCTATTGTATATTGAGCAACTACGATGGACTTTTCAGACCATTCATTATCTAAATCTAATTTCTGACCCATTTCGATATTTTATCAGAGACTGGATCTAAGGGGACACAGAGTTCGCAGTCTCACTGCCAGTGGATTAAACTTATCCTCAAACTTAGAGGTAAATGCATCTTCTATTTATCTCACTATATATATAATGTGTTAAAAGTTGTTTGTGCCATGTTTACAACAATTTAATTTATGCTATGGAATGGCCACATTTTATTTACGTCCTATATAGCAAAATGAGGATCGGTACACTAACATATTTTTGTGGACACGCTCTCTTTTAGTTGCTCTGTTGTTTTTATCATTTTCCTTTTGTCCTTGTATTTTTAGAATTCAGCTCACTCTGCAGTCTGTATCGAAAAAACAGTGTAAGAGCAAGTTATTAACTGGCATGAAAGAAAAGTATTGTGTAAAGTGCACACTTTTTTTGGTGCACCATTATATATATATATATATATATATATATGTATATATATATATATATATATCCAATGTTGTATCTGCTAGTGTCATATACCACGCGAAATTAAGTGCAATGTAAGTTAGACAACAAATGGTCTAAAATAGTGATTGAGGTTTGTGTTTTCTTTTATATTAACTTATCTTATGATAACAAGCCTTAGACAAAAGCACATTGATAGTCTTGGAGTTTTGGACTTAGGGTCTAAATCACTTCACAAAACCAAATTGTAAGGTGACATTGCCCAAAACTTGTAAGCATTGTTTTGGTTATAACATTAGTCGATGCGGGATCCCAACATGTTCAGAGTTGATGCCTTTTACCTTTGTTGCTCTACAGGATGATGCTTCACATAATCTTTTTGGTCAGCTCCTTTGTTGGTTGTCCTTTTTGAGACATTGTGACCTAGTGGTGACCACATCTAAGTTGGCTCTCGAACACCCCGTTCACGTTTAAAGCTATGGGTTTGGAGCATGATATTGCAAGTTGTCTACCTATAGATTTAGGATAAATTTTGATATCATCTTAGAATTTTTGACTAAGGACTTACTCAATATCATAAAACTAGCTTATAAGATGATGATTTTCAAAGCTTTGCTAGCATTACTTAGGCCATATTTTTAGTTAATATGGGATATCAACCCACTGCAAGTAAGCCTCTTTGTGGATCCACATTATTGGTGACTGCAACTTTTGTGACTTTCTTAGATATATGCATTATTTTTCAACATTTATCATATTTCAAGCCTATGACTCTGAATGTTTTTAAAAATGTTAGCAGTGTCCATCAGTATTGGGGTGTTGACTCCAGTGTTTTATCCAAAATATGTAATTTTTAATGTTGACACTTGACAAGGAGTGTTTGTCTTTTATGGGTGTTAGGGAGGTGTTGGTGTCAAAGATGAGTTCAAGAAGTGTCTGTGCATCATAGTGCCCTGCTTATATTTTACTCATATTAGTTATTAACTCATTATAAGTTACCGTGTTTCATCTTTTTCTCCTTTGTTATGTTCTTATTACTCCTTGATTGATTGTGATTATATGAATAAATTGTGTTGTTTTATCCTGAATTTATGTAATCTTGTTTTGTTTCAAGTATTTATATGTGTAGCATTAATTATTTAGTTTTTATTATAATATCTAAAATAGCAGTCATTCTACTTCTGGTATAATGTTTTCAGAGCAACTGTTATGCACTGCAATCTAAGGTTGATAACTATGATTTTATTCCATGGTTATATTGCCTTAGGCATACCACTTCTCCAAATGTTTGCCTTCCTTGATATACTAGGATGACTGAGTTGATGTTGGTTCAGCTACAACTGTTCCTGTCTATGGCTTTAGGTTTTGTTCTTCAATTTGCCATAGCTTGTTCCAAGTACTGCATAGTGTGAATATGAGTGTATAACTCCTATGTCTCAAATAAACTCCTGCTGTTACTACAGTAGGGGTTCTATCTGTTGGCTGTAATGGACTTGGTTAGTCATTTATAGTGTTTAGTTTGTTATGTTATGATTAATTGTTAGTCTGTTACAGCTGATTCCTATTGAGTCTTTGTAGTATATATAGCTGTGTAAACACTATATACATTTTCTTTCTAACAGTAAAGGCAAGAGTTTCAAGTTGTATTTTTTTGTACCCTGGTTTGTTTCTGTTTTGAGGATTTTCATAATTATTAGCATTTAACTTATGATTCTTGTTGGCAGTTTGTTTATCTCCGAGACAATCAATTGTCTACACTGGAAGGAGTAGAAATATTGACGAGAGTGAAGGTTTTATATAATGATAATTTGCATTTTGGATGTTATGTTTGAATAATATAAAAAATGATTTCTATAGACTGATTGAAGGAAACTATTTACTCTGTCAGGTTCTTGATTTGAGTTTTAATGATTTTAAGGGGCCTGGATTTGAGCCTCTTGAGAATTGCAGAGTACTGCAGGTATGTTGTCTTCAATTGAATTTAGTTTTTTATGTGTGGATGATATTGTCTCATGACCGAGATAAAAAGGTTAAAAGATGTGAATACTTGTTTAATAACAGCAGTTTGAAATCTTTAACTCGTATGCAGCAACTCTATCTTGCTGGAAATCAAATTACATCATTGGCAAGTCTCCCTCAACTTCCTAATTTGGAGGCAAGTTGAAATCCCTTTCTATCATTCTGAATTTTAATTCAGATATTCAACTTCAGTGCTCATCAAAACTTTTTGTATCTTCTGTGTTTCTTTTTTGCAGTTCCTTTCAGTAGCTCAGAATAAGTTGAAGTCTCTCACTATGGCTAGCCAACCTCGACTGCAGGTTGTTCAGCTTTATGGAGTATTAAATATATGTATTCTGTGTGTTTTTGTGTATGCATGTGTATAACTGACTTGTTTATGAATGAAATAATTTGGTGCAGGTCTTGGCTGCCAGCAAAAACAAAATTTCTACTCTTAAGGGTTTCCCATATTTACCTGTTCTTGAGGTTAGTGGGAAACTGTTTTTTATTTGGTCTAACCACCTTTGTAAGAGATCTGACTCGTTTCACTTTTATTTTAGTAGACTTTCTATGGGACATAGTTTATCAGTTTTTGTTATTGTCTGATAAATAATCTAGTTATCTTTTCAAAGCATATATTATTACTTTAGTGATTTTTGGGCTCTAATCTTTTTAATTTTATGGTTTTTGTTTTGGTGAATTGCTATGTACCAAGGAAATGGTATGGTTTGTCATGTGTTTTTAAGTTCTATCTTCATCAGTTTCATAGATTATGTCTTGGGGCTGAGGTTGTGAGGAATCTCAGCACTGATTCCCTTTGTCTAGGAACCTAATGTTAGGAGGAGTCCCGCGTTGAGTAGAATGAGTTACGTGATGTGGTACTTAAGCCCGGAGGCTCTCCCCCCTAATGGACTAGTCTTTTGCGTTGGATTATCCAGTTATGCTTTAGTACTAATAATTGGTGCTTTTATTGAGAGCTGGACTACAGAAAGGGCTATTTATAGGATGAATTAAGGTGTGAATCTAGTTCTGATAGGTGAGTGAAGCCATTGCAGGGAATGAGCTGCTATCAGTTCTCCTATGCAATGGACTAGTTTAGGTTGGGCTCTTCTCTTGTGCTTAATTTCTAAGAATTGTATTGTTTCTTTTTGATAATTGGGCTATGAAAAAGCTACTTATAGGATAAGGTGCAAATCGAATGTTGATAAATGAATGAAAATGTATCAGAGAAAAGGGTTACCATCAGGTTAGTGTTGACAGAAGTAAGTCACCATGGACATCGGGTTGTGAATCTAATTGTAATTCATTGATAATGTAAATTTTTTAATGCTTTCATCTATAATGGATTTCCATATATTTGAAAATTGTAGACTTGTAATAATTGTTTTAGAAGTCATATTTAGGGTAGTTTCTAGTTGGCTTACAATGTAAAAATCATTACACGAATAATGCATCAAAATTATATTCGTTTTATTTTGGAGTCTACACTTGCCAAAATTTTTTCTAATTGGTTGCACCTTTGCCGTTAGGGATCCTTTAATTTAGTCATATGATGTGGGAGATGTTTTTCTTAGAGGTTAAAACTCAATCATATAATAGACTGGTAACCGTAAGGGTGCATTTAGAAACATTTGGTATTTATGCAATCTAATTGGAGAATTTTACAATATAGGTATTGGTTTAAAAATTGGACAAATAGATAGTAATTGAACCTAATGTTTGAATTTTAAGTAACTTTTAGGGACTTACATATTGTTATATTTGCATATCTGGCTGCATACATAAATGTAGACTGGTTGATTTTACTCTCAGTGATTTTTTTCTGTACTGTAGCACTTGCGACTGGAGGAAAATCCTATACTTAAGATGCCTCATTTGGAAGCAGCCTCAATATTACTAGTTGGACGTACTTTGAAAAAGTACAATGACAGAGGTATACGTAAAGTCATTCTTAGCCTTTGGTATCTTTATTTTTTTGGTTGTACTGATAGAAACCTAATTCTTACTATAGGTTGAAGAGTACCTGCCATATATGTTTTCTTCAAGTTATTTCTACTGGAATCATTGAACTCTTATATCATGTATTAAGATAGTTTATTTATTGAATATGAAAAGTTTTGCAGATCTCTCTCGTGAAGAAGTGGCTCTAGCAAAGCGTTATCCTGCACATACAGCTTTATGCATTAGAGATGGTTGGGATTTCAGTCGCCCTGAGCAAGCTGCAGACTCAACTTTCCGCTTCTTAGTTGAGAAATGGAAAGACCATATTCCTCCAGGTTTTCTTCTCAAAGAAGCCTCCATAGATAAACCTGTGGAAGAAGATGCGTGTCGTTGTCACTTCACCATTATTCATGATGGTGCAGCTAGCACAGACCCTCCGTTAGATTTAAAATATCAATGGTTTGTTGGTGATTTATCACTTTCAAATTTTGTCCCTATTCCAGACGCTACTGGTGAGGTAATGAGTTGATTACATCATTATCACTGCTTCATACTTTTTGTTTGTCTATATATTTGTTTATGTTATTTGTGTTCATTACATTTGTATGTTTTTAGGTTTACTGGCCAAAGCATGATGACATTGGAAAAGTTCTGAAGGTGGAATGCACCCTCACTTTGGAAGAAATGACATATCCTCCTATATTTGCCATCTCTCCTCGTATTTCGAGAGGTAGGCCTGTGTTGTATCTGTTTATATTATATAATTTAGATGAACAGCTAAATTTCTAGATCCTAAGCCTGGTAGGAATAAAGTGACCCACATACTTTATTAGCATAAAGCTGTGGAAGTATGTGTTACGTTTACTGTAAATGTATTTTGTATTCCGTTTTTGTTTGTCTTCTTTATGTTGCTGTTTGTTTTTTTGAAGCTAAAACATGCATATTCTTTGTGATATTGTGTGTATGCATTTTCCAAATATGCTTTCAAACAGATGCATTCTTAAAATTTTCTCTTTGGAGATAAACCCAGCATGCCCTTGAATGATCATCAATGAAGGTTATAAGCCAGAATGTTCCAGAAATATTGTTAATCCTTTAGGCCCCCCAAATATCATTGTGAATTAGTGAGAAAGGTGGGGATGATTTGTATGGTTGACTTGGATAAGGATAGTGAGTTTATTTAGCCAATATATGGGTTTCTCACTGAAAAAGAATTTATGGCTTTATTCTCAAACAAAGAAGGGTACATGTGTTTCAGACATGGAAAGCTAGGATGACCAAGCGAGTTATGTCTTAAAATGATTTTAGATACAGATGCAGGAAAGGATTGATGGATTAGACATGGAGCCAAGCTCTCTCTTCTCGAGGAAGGTTGTATAGGCCATCACACATCTTAGCTTGCCAATTGTCCTTCCCGAGTGTAAATCCTGAAACTCTCAAGAAAGATAGAACATGATTATACGATTCTAGTCTCTGGTCAATTTACGAATAGACACCAACTTACATGTTAAATCTGGAACCTCAGGAACAGAATTTAATGTCAAATGACCCTCATCCAGCAAAAGTCAGGAGGGTTCTATCAGCGAATCTGATTTTAAACTTCCTGAACATGAGGTGTAAGTTGAGAAGGTTTCTGGGTATCTGCTCATATGATTAGAAGCAGTGGAATCCATAATCCATAGTCTTGTAAGTCCAGACTTTGGACATAGGGCAGTATAGAAATTACCTTTATGGGCGGGACAGTAGGAAGTGAAATCAGACAGAGATTCAGGGATAAGAACCCTAGATTGGGAAACTTTTACGGGGTTGGGGAACCCTTATATGGCTTTTCAGGCACAACTAAGAACGGATATCAGACAAATGTTCTCGTGTCATTAAGGAAACAGCATAATATTCTATTATCTCAATATTAACATTGATATTGATATGTAAAATATATACAAAATACATTTCCTAAAATAAAGCATCTAAAAGAGGGGCCTAGTAATTACCATAATTACGAAAGATATAAAAGCTCAAAATTAGTAAATACAATCAGAGGCTGAAAGGAAATAGGATTCCTGGAGAATCTCCTACGAATTAAGATAGAAGCTGTCTGTTGCAGCTTTTGATACTGTGATTAAAATTCATCCAACAAGGCTCATTATTTTAAGAATCTTTTCAAATGGTTCATTGATAGTGTGAAACTCTGCATTGTTAATAGATTAAAATTTAATAGAAAAATATGCAAGAGCAAAAGCCTTTTTCCACTATGGGAGGACACTTAGATAGATCACACATCATTTGGGTCAGCTAAAGATATGATTTTTAGAGATATTATTTACTTTAAAATGCTTACTATTTTCTCCATTGTTCGTGGTTTCCCTCTACCCGTTTTCCTAGGACTGAAACCATGCAACAAAATTTTCTCACTGGGGCTTTTAGTGGCCTCTTTTGTACATGTACGAATCACCTCAACCAATTTTCTGTCCTCTTTTCCACAATTGGTGTTATACCAAGATCTTGTTTACAATTATTTCTTCTCTTATCCTTTTTTGTATCTATACATCCATTTTATCACTCATTTTTGGTACTACTACCTATTATTATAGGGTATAATCAGACATAAATCAAACGTTCCTTTGAGCTTGGTAGGGATTTTGTGATCACATGAATCCTGATACTTTCTCCATTTTATCCCTCATGCTTGTATCATGTGTGTGATATCCTAGTCGATTTCCATATTATTAAATTTGGAGAAAATGTCTGTCTAATTTATTATGTTGTACTCTATTACAATATTCAATGTTCATTGAGATATTGTTGACTGACCTGTCTCTTACTGGCCAAAACAAAAGGGAGCTGTCTGACTCTAGGATTGGGTTCCATATCAATGTTCTGTTCTTTTAATTGTTCGTTAATATGTTCATTGTTCATTCATCTTGAATAATTTTACACTTCTACTTTGTCCAGGGAATGGAATTCCAAAGGTTGTAAATCTTGAAGTATATGGCGAACTGGTAGAAGGAAGTATCATCAGGGGTTGTGCTAAGGTTGCGTGGTGTGGTGGAACTCCAGGAAAAGGTGTTGCTAGGTAGGATGACATTTCTTGTATTTGTACACGTGTCTGTTTATGTCATGTCTATAGCATAAGGCTATGTACAATTTTCTTTTAGTGGTTGACACAGTTATCCCATTTAGTGTTTTGATTTTTGCGCCAGTTGGTTACGGAGAAAGTGGAACAGCAGTCCTGTGGTCATTGCTGGGGCAGAAGATGAAGAGTATAAGTTAACCATTGATGATGTTGATTCAAGTTTAGTTTTCATGTACACACCGGTAACAGAAGAAGGTGCAAAAGGAGAACCTCAATACAAATATACAGATTTTGTAAAAGCTGGTGAGCATTTAAATTTTTTCATTTTTATGTAAACATGCTTGATAGCTATTTCCAAAATACTAATCTGGATTCAACAACGTGTTTAGCTCTTATTTGAAATATATTGGCAATGATAATTATGATTTCTTATTGTTATTGAGTAATTTAGCTTCAAGTTTGTCATTGTGCTAATTTATTTATTATTACGTTGGCTTTTTCATTTATATTTTGTAAGATTTGCTCACATGAGATAGCTGATGTATGGATTGGGGTATTTAGTACTTAAAATCCGGGTATTCTATATAGAACTCCTTTCACTAGTTTATTAATTATTGTTCAAGCTCTCCTTTTATGTGCTGGTGAAATCTTGTAAATTTCTAGATGAACAAGGATAGGTATATTTGATGGATTAATAGTGTATCATGAAATAAGTGACTGAATTTGAAGATTGATTTGTCAACACAAGATTAACATTATTTAAGAAGTGATATCGTGGGGGAAGTATAAAGTTGGCAGTGATTCAAAATTGAAGGGATATCATGGAGTCCCTAGTATTCTTGAACCACTCAATTCTCATGCTACAAATGTTGTCAAAGTTGTGAGTATACTTTCTAACTTGCATGATCCTGCAAGTATGGGAGACCCAAGTGAGTAGATGTGTAAGGCGGAAAATAGAAAGTCATGGGTCATTTTTGGATTGTGATTTTACTTGTGAAATCGATGGTTCATGCATTGGATTGATATTGAAAGTCTTTGTGCAAGCTTGGGCTTTGTTAACCAATTTAGGTTACCCAAATGGTGTAGTTGGGTTTCATGTCAGGTGTAATGATCCAATTTGAAAAGTTTAACCTTTTTGCCCTTAGATTCCCAATTGCAAATCAAAATCAAACAACCTGCATGACTTTGCTTTACTCAACTGTGGCCATCGTAGATACCTTTTCACTATTGCCAACCATTGCTATGCTCATGTCGCGGTTGCCAACTAGTGGAACACTTGTGTTGCTATTGTTGATACTTACATCACTGTCAATAAGGGTCGTGTCACCTATAGTTTAAATCATTGCTGATACCCAAATATAGTTGGGTTTGACGTCAGGTTTATAATGATCCAATTCGAAAACTTAATAGAAGTTAAAAACCAACTCATAATGTTTTTCCTCAATGGTAGAAAATTAGTTTGGTGTTAGCATTAAGAGGATTAGATCCAATAATGCCAAAGATTACATCAATCATGTGCTTAATTCCTTTTGTTGTAAGGAAGTTATCATTCATGAATTGTCTTGTGTCATAACACCTTAGCAAAATGGGATTGCTGGGAGATAAAATGGACATTTACTAGACCAAACTCGAGCTCTTTTTTTCCAACATGAGGTTCCTAAATCCTACTTGAATAAATAAGATGAAACGACAATGTATTTAACCTACATTGTTGGGCTTTTATTCATGTGTGTATATATACATGCACACACACACACACACACATATAGTTGAAATGTAATGGGCTTAGTCTATATTTTCTATTATTCTGTTATTATTTCTATCTATAAATAAACAACTCTATGTTTATTTTACACAAGGGTGATTAATTCTATATTTTTTTCTCTTTATCCTTAATATGGTATCTAGGGTTAGGGTTAAACCTTTTTTTTTTTCGGTGAACCTACTATTCACTAGTGTTTTCTTAGTCATTGTTGTTGTTGTTGTTGTCAATTGGAGTGGCGATGCCTCCAATCGACTCTCTTTGGCCAAACGACCATTGTGCCACCAGACTTGCAGTGATCGGAGCTTCCATGCAACTCTGTTCTGCCATGAATTTGCTTTTCTCTTTGTTGCGTGTGGCAGTATGTCAAACCTCCATTCTGACGACGGTCATCGTCGACAAGTTCTCCTTCTTCTCATCGTTCTGGATCTGTCCTTGCTCTATTGATTGGAGCTTTTTTTACTCTTTTTAGGTTTTTTTCTCTCTCTTTAATTATGGCCTCTTCTACTGACATTATTCTGATATGTCCATTTATACTAATTATGTCAATGTCCATATCTTCATTGACAAATTAGATGCAACCCATTGTGTTGTCAATGTTGCTTAAAATGAGGTTTTTTGTTAGTTGAAAATTGATATTCAATTATGCGTTGTTATCAAGTCTTCTGTTCGCTTGTCTTTAAAACAAATTTGTAGTGCTTGAGATGTGCTCAGAAGTTTGGGAAAAGGCGAAATTATTGTATACCAATGATACTCAATGTCTTTATAGTGTGTGTTGTTGCTTCCATTGTGTGTGTCTGTATTATATGTGTAGGATTCAAAGAAGAGGCAAGACACTTGCCCAAAACCCTAACCCTAAAGTTGGTTAGACACAAAGGAAAAGAATAATAAAAATAATATTTCATTTCAACAATCCTTTTGGGAGGAGGTTGTTGTTATTGTATGTTGTCTAATTAATAGAATACCTTTTATTTTCTAGCCTCAAAAAGTCTTATGAAGGTTCTGTCATCTTTCCATTTTTCATAATGTGGCCACATCCAATAAACTTGTTCCAAGGATATTTGGGGGTGCATCATTTGTCCATGTCTCTAGTGGTGCTAGAGAAAAACTCTATCCTAGAACCTTATAATGTTCTTTGTAGGATACTCATCCACGCAAAAGTAATATAAATGCTATCACCCATCACTAAAAGAATTATGTGTCCAAAGATGTCACTTTTCTTGAGAAACAAAGTTACTTTCACCTAGATCGTTTTCAGGGAGAGTCTACAAGAAAGGAAGGTAGTCCTCCTCTAATGCTGGTTGACTTCAGTCTTGGACCACAAGTAGGGAGTGAAAGTGAAAAAGATTATGAGAAAGAGTCTCAACTCACTAAATCCACTCAAGATGAGGTTGATGTAAGATTTGGGAAAATCTTATAATCATAGGGATCTAATTATATAAGGGCTGTTATTGAATTTCCTAAATGAGCTTTCTAGCCTTGTATATGACTCATGTACTCTTAGCTTAAGTGTAATGAAATCAATTTTATTCTACCCTAACTACTGAGATTCTTCTCAGTGCTTTTTGTTAATATTTTCTTTTGTTCTTCCAGCCATTTAGATTCAGATGTTGTTATGTTCATAATTTGTGTTAAGAAATTATGAATTCATTAGTTATTATTGTTGGGAATTCCTACATCGCCTATCAATTTTTGGTGTGTGACTTCTATATCTGTTGCATAGCTTTGCGTTTATTGGTTTTAAGTTGAAATCTGACTACTAGGGTTTATAGTTCATCTTGTTAATCGTCTATTATGATAGGCTTGCTTGGTTTGGCAGACATATGTGGAGGTGGGTGTTGGGTGGGAAGTACCACATCACCTGCTTGAATTCTTGCAGTGTAGCGTATACTTTTGTTAGGCCACTTTGTTTAATAACAATTGGTTTTAAGTAGAAATCTGACAGTTATGAGTTATATTATGACTTATGAACTTATTTTGAATTGTGTTACATATAGGATCTTAATATTTATAATTTGTGGTGAGTTATTTTTTTTGTCTATATATTTCTAGTTTATACCTATGGCTGTAAGTATAGTTTTATGTATATGCATAACTCTTACTTCTCAAGTTATGATCCTTGAGTTTTGTTTTTTTTTTTTTTTTTTTTTTTTTCCAATCCTTTTTCGATCCTTTTTTTTTTTACATATCTTGCTTCTTCCTAATTTTTCTCTGGTCTTACATTTATTAT